>ERZ1036424.177-NODE-177-length-41606-cov-5.050107_pt1 | contig 41606 bp, 49 predicted proteins | sample MGYA00514221_ERZ1036424 | MGnify/ENA primary metagenome ERZ1036424 (study PRJEB33795, sample SAMN09464939) | human gut metagenome | host: Homo sapiens | place: USA: Stanford, California | collected 2016-11 | study: EMG produced TPA metagenomics assembly of the... | reverse complement strand
GAAAATGTTGTTGAAACAGCAGTTAAAGTTGTTAACAAGTAGGTAATTAAAACTAGCATTACTAGTTAAACTATTCAAAATAAAAATAGGATAACTACTTGTGCAATAAACATTGAAAAATAGAAGTTAAGTGAAACTCCAAATCTTGCATTTGGTAATTCGAACTTACTCTTTGAGGAAAGTCTTATTTCTATTTTTCTAGTTTTATGAAACAAGTATTTATTCTATTTTTAGATGTGACTAATTTAACTATCACAAGACATTAGGTATAATAAAAGAGCAAGTATTTCTACTACACTTATACATGTATCAGAAATACTTGCTCTTTTTGTGAGGGGAAAATTACATTTAAAGAATGAACTTAGAGAACAGATATTTTTCATTAATATATTATATGCACCTAAAATGAAATTTATTTCTTTTATTTTATTAATCAATAAACTCATTTGCTTTTTGATTCGAGCCAGTTATTATATTTTTATAAGCGGAGATTGTGTTTAGTGCTGTTTTATGCCAAGAGAAATCACCACTACGGGTTAAACTCTTTTTAACCATAGTAAGCCTTAATAAGCTATTGCTTAAAACTCTTTCTATATCATAGGCTAAGGAGTCTATATTATTTGGATCTATTAAAAGTGCAGATTTATAACAAACTTCTGGAAGAGAAGTAACATTTGATGCAATTACAGGTGTACCACAAGCCATTGCCTCAACTGGAGGCAGGCCAAAACCTTCATAAAAAGAAGGATATACTAAGACTTCTGTTGCATTATAAAATAATGGCATATCACAAAGTGGTACGAAATCTGTAAATATTACTTTGTCAGATATATTTAAAGTTTCCGTTCTTGTTTTGTATTTATCATAGGATGGACCTTTCCTACCTATTACTACTAATTTATATTTTTCTTTTAAATTATTTGGAAGCTTAGAATAGGCTTCTATTAAACCTAAAATGTTTTTTCTTGGACTAAAGCCTCCAACATAAAGTATAAAATCTTCTTCAATCCCATATTTTTGTGTTATTAATTCTTTACATTCACGTTTACTTAAAGGCTTATAAATATCTTCAGCAGCCAATGCAGTAACATAGATATTGTCTAAAGGAAAGTTAAATTCTTTAGCAATATCATTTTTTGAAAACTCTGAAACTGTTATTATTCCATCACAATTATCCAAAATTTGTGGTAATTCATCATTAAAAATTCTAAGATATCTATCACTTACAGTTTCAGGCATTCTTAAAGGTATAATATCATGTAGAGTAATTACCTTTTTACATTTAATATTACTTGAAAGACCTACACCATTTTGGGGTACATGATAAAGCTCCATATCACTGTTGTTTAGTATATTAGGCATTTTAATATCATCCCAAAAGCTATTTGAAGATGCAGATTCAACTGGCTCTATTTTAAAATTATTCTGAAGATTGTTAAGAGAATCACATTGGGGCATAAAAACCAAATAGTCATTATTATAGTCTGCATTACTTAAGCTCCTAATTAATTCATGAGTGTATGTCCCTATTCCAGTACCTCTATACCATTTTGCAGCCCTACCATCTATTCCTATTTTCATCACTTAATCCTTTCGAGTATTTATCTTATTGTATTATATTAAAAGAAGTTAAAAATTGTTAATAAAAGAAACAATATAGGCATATAAATATACAGGAGGTGAGTACTATGATGAGGGAATTTGAAATTGAAAGGCAGTTTAACATCAAGATAGAACAGATTAAAGCTAATAAAGGCGTGTACTACATTAAGTCAGATAAGGGGGAAAGGTGCCTAAAAAGAATTAATTATGGTCCTCAAAAATTATTATTTGTATATGGGGCTAAAGAACATTTAAGAAAGAATGGTTTTGAAAATTTAGATAACTATTATTTAAACATAAATAGTGAACCATATGCAATTGTTAATGAGGATTTATATACTCTATCAGAGTGGCTTGAAGGGAGAGAGTGTGATTTTCATAACATAGATGAAGTGAAAATGGCAGCTAAGACTTTAGCTAATTTACATGAAGCATCTAAGGGGTATGACCCACCAGAAAATTCTAAATTAAAAAGTGACCTTGGAAGATGGCCTCATTTAATGGAGAAGAGAATAAAATCTTTAGATAAAATGAGAGATATGATTAGAAAAAAAAGCGTAAAGAGTGACTTTGATATGCTTTATCTAAAATCTATGGATTTTTATAAGGATATAGGCAAGAAAGCCCTAGGAACTTTAAATGAATCTGATTATTATGAATTATGTATGATTGCAGAAAATGAAAAGAGCTTCTGCCACCATGATTTTACTTATCATAATATAATTATAACTGATGATACGAATGTACATGTTATAGACTTTGATTATTGCAAGAGAGAAGTAAGGACCTTTGATATAAGTAATTTCATGACAAAAGTTCTAAAGAGAGTTGATTGGAATTTAGATTTTGCAACAGCTATTATAGACTCATATAATTCTGTTTCAAATCTAAAACCAGAAGAATATAAAGTACTTTTTGCTTATTTGCAATTTCCACAAAGATACTGGAGGCTTGCAAATAGATACTACTATAATGAAGTAAATTGGGGACAAAATACATTCTCTGGTAAACTAGCTTCAATAGTAGATGAGCAAGAAAAATATTTAGACTTCTTAGATAAGTTTAAAAATGAATATAAAATATAGCCAATATAGGAAATCAATTAAACTAGCACGTGTAATTAAAAGGAAAATATGATATATGTTATTTCATAAACCTAAACAAATAATGCTGAGTGTTTCTAATATTTAGATATGTCCACAAAGGGTTTGTTCCATAGAAAATTACCAATAAGGAATTAATGGACAAACTATTTGTGGACAAATTAATATAAAGAATATTTGGCATTATTTTTGTTCCCTAAAGAAACCTTTTATAAGTTAAACCATATTATAGATTAAACAATATTACTGCTAGGAGAAAGTAATGAAAATAGGAGATATAGTGGTTAGAAAGTCTTATGATAAGGATGTTACTTTTAAAATAATAGATATTAAAGAAGAAGATGGAGAAGAAATTATTATTTTAAAGGGAATTAATATAAGAATCATAGCAGATGCTACAGTGGATGATCTTGAAATGGCAGATGATGAAGAATGCGGCTCTCAAGATAAAATTTTAAATACTAGAGTTAATGAGGCGATAAAAAATGCCATGATATTAAGAGGAGGCCTTAGAGATAAGGTTGAGAAGGCTCCCAAAATAAAACCTAAAAATGAATTGATGTTTGGAAGACCTGGAAGGATACTACATGTTGATGGAGATAGTGAATATATGGAGACTTGCTTAAAGGTGTATAAGCAACTGTCACTAGATGCAATAGGAAGGGCAATACCAGAAAAGGAGCAGCCAGAGGTAATAGTGGATTTGGTAAAAGAAATAAAGCCAGACATAGTTGTGCTAACAGGACATGATGGTGTTATTAAATCTCCAAAGGATTATTTAAGCTTAGATAACTATAGAAACTCAAAATATTATTTGGAAGCAGTAAAAAACTTAAGAAACTATAATTCCAGCTATGATGAGCTTGTGATTTTTGCAGGAGCTTGCCAAAGCTGTTATGAAAGAATTCTAGATGTTGGTGCTAACTTTGCATCTAGTCCAAATAGAGTATTAATCCATTGCCTAGACCCAGTATTTGTTTGCGAGAAAATAGCATATACAAGAATAGATAAGGTGGTTTCAATAACAGATGTAATTGAAAACACCATAACTGGAATAAAGGGAGTAGGGGGACTTCAAACTAGAGGGAAGTATAGAGAAGGGTATCCTAAGTCGCCATATATTTAAGGTTTATATATTGATTTTGTGTGATGGGTGAAAGTATTTAATTTTATTTTGGTGGTCTTAAGTAGACTGCCTTTTTTATATTTAGGTAAAGTTTTAAGAGGAGATAGGGGTGTCGTGAAATGCGACGGGGAGGTAGTAAATGGGGGGATATGTTAATAAATCTATACAGATAAATGAGTATAATAATATTTTGATATTTAATTATTTTAAAAAATTTTTTAGCAATCATAATAAATATATGCCATCATTTTTGGTAAGTATTCACATAACTCAAAAGTTTGCAATATTATTTATATTTACAATATAAATAACTAGACTAGAGTAAATTTTAATCTAGTTATTTTAATATATAAATTTTTAATTACTTCTACTACTTTTAAGTTCCATTTGCTGTATCCAATTCACCATGACTTCAATAGATAAGCCTATATTCCCAACTTGACAATGATTTTGAGCATTCTCTTTTCTAGTAAATAATCGAGTAGTAAGCGATTTAACATTTGTAAGCATTTTACTTTGTTCAAAAAATTGATTTAATGGTATATAGTGATCTTCTTGTGCTGCCAAAAGAAGAACATCTTGTGATACTAATGAAGATATTTCATTAGTATTATAATGCATCATAATTTTTATAAACTTATATGGAGTATTAGTACCAGTTATGTGCATTCCTTGCATTACAGCCCATTTAAGCATTAAACTTTTATTGATTAATTTTTCGAAAATTGAATTAACCTCATTTTCATTATTATTTTTCATAAGAATATTTAATTTTTCTCTGAAACTTGGTTCAAGTTGTCTTAATATAACATCATAAAAATTTGAGCAAATATCATTGGCAATTACTCTTTTAACTCGATTTTCAAAAGCTGCTGCACGTATTACTAAATAACCTCCAAGGGATAAGCCCATTAAAGTAACATCATCTAAATCAAAAAAATCTAATATTGTTTTTACTGGCTTTTCCCACTCGTGAGTTAAGGGAATCTTTGACTCTTCTAAAGCCATACCTTGCCCTGGACCATCAAAGCAAACAACATCATAACCAAAGTCTTTTAGAATAATACATATTGAAAATAATTCTTCGATATAGCTATCAAATCCCCCAAATAATACAATAGTTCCTTTAGAAACTTTTGGAGAAAAACGATAAGCAGAAAGCTGTCCATTTTCATAAGGAATATAATAGTGTTGATTTTTATCAATGTTATAATATTCATTCATTAATGATATAAATTTTTTGCGTGTTGATTGTTTTATTGGATTCTTCTCTTCCATATAAAATTCTGCACCACGAAAATAATAAGCAGCTCTTAATTTCTTATCTTTGTTCATAGCTTTTTGAGCAAGATTTAAAAATTCATCAATATATTCACTGTATGAATTTATTTTAGATGATACTTCTCTCATTTCTTGCAACATTTCATGGTCATTTGTCCAATTGTAAAACCTATTCATTTGAAAATTAATACTAAAATCTTCACACAATTTCTCATAAAATCCAACTGGAAATTCTAATATTTCTTTTTTGTTATCTATCATAATACCAATCCTTTCTATACTTGATATGTTGTAGTATAATATTTAAAAATTAGTTTAACAATGATTGATTTTTCATCTATTGTTGTTAAAACATCAATAGAAAGTGTAGTGTATATTATTAATTAAATAATAGACAGGAGTGGTTATTGTGTCTAAAAATATAGATTTAAGGATTTTAAAAACAAAAAAACTTATACATGATTCATTTATAGAATTAATTGATGAAAAAGGATTTGATAAAATTACAATAAATGAAATTGCGGAAAGAGCTCAGATTAATCGTTCTACTTTTTACCTACATTATGCAGATAAGTATGAATGGCTGAATGAAACAGTTGATTATGCAGTTAATAAAATACTTGCTCTTATTTCTCCAAAATCCCATGTAAAAGATGGTCATCTAGAAATTGAAAGCTTTCATAAAGATATTAAGAATATATTGGATATTATTTCTAGTGAAGCCTTACTTTATAAATTAATATTAAAAGAAAAGATAGTTCCTGATGCTTATGAAAAACTAATACATATTTTTAAACAAAGTTTTGAGAATGCTTTTCCAGAAGAAACTCTAATTCCTAAAGAATTGTTTATTTCTCTATTATTATCCTTATATATAGAAACAATTAATTGGTGGTTAGATAGTAATATGATGTATTCATCAAATTATATGTCAGAACAAATTATTAAACTGTTGACACTTGGTCCAATAACTGTGTCTGGTTTGATTTATAGGTAAGCTTAAAAAACACATGGATATTTATTAAGTATTCTAAAGTTCTTAAGAATTTAAGAATTTATATTTTTTAGAATTTTAGAACTTAAGAATATAAGAATTTGCTTGTAAAATGCGGCTTGGATTAGATTTATATAAAGTTAATTTCTATTTTATTGGTTAATATTAAACTCAAGAGCGTAGTGAGCAGATATCAATTGCTAAAGTTTTATCTGACATGGATAAAGAAATTGAAAAACTAGAACTAAAGCTATAAATGCAAGAATATAAAAAAGGGAATGATGGAAGAATTATTAACAGTTAAGCGAAGATTAATATAGACAATGATTATGGAAAGGGGCGTGACTTATGAATATTAAAAGTGTCAATATAAAGAATTTTACTGTATTTGATGACTTTGAATTAGATGTATCTCCAGGTATTAATATTATAATTGGTAAGAATGGAACAGGAAAAACTCATTTATTAAAGGGTTTATATGCAGTTTGTGAAAGTGCAAATTATAAGATTAAAAGAAAAAGTAATGAGCCATATGATATATCACAACCTTATTTTAAAGTAAATTCAATGGATTTAGTTAGAGATAAGAGCGATAGAAATAAAGAAACATCAATAACAGTAAATTATTTAAAAGATAGTCATGTAAAATATGTGATTATAAAACATGAAGGCATGAAAGTAGCAGGTGATGGTTCAAGTTATAAATATATTGATTTTACTATTAATGATATTTTTATACCAGCAAAAGAGATACTGTCTCATTCTAGAGGATTTTTAGCATTAAATAATAAATATGATATGCCATTTGATAAGACTTATGTAGATATTATTACAAATGCTGAATTGCCAGAATCTAAGAATATATCTGAAATTAATAAGAAAATTTTAAAAATCCTTTCAAAAGTAATTGATGGTGAAGTTATCTGTGAATATGATAATTTTTATGTAGTTAAAAATGATGGTAGCAAAATAGACTTTTCAATTGAGGCAGAAGGTATTCGTAAATTTGCTCTTTTATGGAAACTTATAAGAAATGGATTAATTGATAATGAAGCAATTTTATTTTGGGATGAACCAGAAGCTAATATTAATCCAGAATTAATGCCAGTATTAGTGGATATATTAATAGAACTGTAAAGATGTGGGGTACAAATTTTCTTAGCAACCCATAGTTATAATTTTGCTAAGTACTTTGAAATAAAAAGAAATTCTAATGATAAAGTTTTATTCCATAGTTTATATAAAACAGAACAAGGTGTTAAGTGTCAAAGTGAAAAGAATTTTGGGAATCTTAAAAACAACTCAATTATTGAAAATGAAGAGTATTATTATGTTTGACTTAAGACTGGAAATACAGGTGATGATGGGCTAGATAAACAAGAGAAATTAATAGAGGAAATTCTAAATGGGGTTGATGGAGAAAATTGGAGTGAAATTGAGGAAATATGGGAAGAATATCTAAAAAATAACTTGGAATTTCCATTTAAAGTAGAAGTTGTTGATAGATGTGAGGATACAAAAGAAATTAGTAATGGTGACATATTAAATGTGAAAAAAATTTCAGGTACCTTTGATTTATATGGAATTATTGTTGAAACTAGAGAGGGAAGATATAAATATGAACTTCCTTTATGTGAGTTATAGGTAAGTGATAAATCCTCAGATAATTATATTAAAGTTGAAGCGTATAATCTATGGTTTTGCAATAGGTAAAAAGGCTATTTAATTGGATAAATTTAGAAAGGAGTAAACATAAAGTGATTTGAATGTTTATTTCTTATTTTATAACTAACAAGAATTTGTAAAGTTAAAAATTAGTACATTACTTAGATTTGAGATATGTATTTCCAAATCAAATTGATAATTTAGATGAATTATTTGCTAAATGGAATGAAAGCTTTAAGTGTTTATTAGGATGGCTTATTAACAATACTAGGAATATAGAGGGGAGTTAGATGCGTAAAATAGACGTGAGACAAGAACTCCAAAATATGCTGGAAGAACAGTTTGTTTGGGATAAAGATAGAGAATGGGTGAGTGTAGAGAAAATTAATATAAACAGCGTGGATGTTACAATTGTTTCTGAAGAGAATGAAAATATAAAGGAAATACAAAAAATATTGAAAGTAAGATGGAAAATTGTAATTTAAATCTAGAGAATTATGAAAAAATATATTTAGGTTTTCTAAATGTTCATACTGTATAAGAGGCTGAACTTATAGGAATAGAAAAGTCTAAGAAAAGTAACAGTAGCGAGTTTTGGAACAATTATAGATGAAAACGAGAATGATATACCAGATGATGAAATCAAAACTAGGCACTATAAAGTGATATCATTCTATTAATATAGTATTACTGTAATAAAGAGATTTGAACTTTGTAAGAAATAAAAAATCCTGATATAAATATATTGTATCACTTGCAAGGCGGCAAAACATTCATATCAGGAGGTTAACTTAAATGAATAATATAATAATGGTTCCCAATACTCTAATTCTAGGAATAGACATTGTAAAAGAAAACCACTATGGGCAATTTATAGTGAATGGTGAATATATTAAAAAACCATTCTTTAATTAAAGAAAAAGTTAGACTAATAGCGCTATTAGATGAATATTTTCCTGAGTTAAGAAAGTTATTTTCAGATATTTTAGGTAAATCATCATTAGAAATACTAAAGAAATGTCCGTTCTCGAAGGATATAAAAACTATGGGGATTTATAAAATTACAGAGCTGTTGAAAATTGCCACTAAAAATAGAGTTGGAATAAAGAAAGCAATTTTAGTTTGTGAAGCAGCAGAAAATTCTATAGGTATCCCTGTTGGATTAGATGTAGCAAGATATAGATTGAATCTTATAATTAAAAACTTAGAAAATATTCAACAGCAAATAGATGATATTGAAATTATGATGCAAGAATATTTAGCTCAAACTGGTTATTCACAATACATCTTAAGTATAAAAACAATGGTGCTTCAAAAAGGCATAGATTTTATAAGAAAAAAGATTAAGGATTCATAAAATAACGACTTGTGCTAGTTAAAATAGTAAAAATAATAGATTGGATAAATAATTATTTTATAGGAACTAGTAAAACAGAAGTAAGACTTTCAAGTAGTGATATTAAAAGCATCATTGTCTATGTTATAATTTTTCGTGATTTGGATACATTAAATCAATCAGGAATTTGCGGTTGAGTATCAGTTGCTAAGAGATGAGTTTCCAGAATTATAGAAGTTATTTTGTGTCTACAGCAGGTAATGTGTGTAGTGAAACTATAAAAAAATATGTAGAGAATCAAAAAACTAGATATTAAGAAAGTGAGGTGAATATTTTGAAAAAAAAGAAACAAAGATATATATTAACTTTGAAATTAGATGCTGAAATATTTGAAGAAAATATATTAAATAAAAGATTTGAAATAAGTAGACAAATCTATAATTCAGTTTTAAATGTTTCTCTAAAAAGATATAAAGAAATGATTAAAACTAAAAGATGGAGAGAGAATCAAACAAATATATCAAATATTTATAAAAATGAAAAAGACAAGAATAAAGCTAAAAAGTTGGCTAAACAATATTTCAAAATTAAAATAAATATGTTGAAAGAATTTAATGTTTCAGAATATTCATTTCATAATGATGTTAAAAATATGCAAAAGCATTTTAAAGACAATATAGATAGTTTTACAGCTCAAAAGATTGCCTATAATGTTTGTAAAGCCTATAATAAATTATTATATGGGAATGGTGAGCAACTACATTTTAAAAAATATAATGAAGATCTAAATTCTTTAGAAGGTAAAAGTAATAAAACTGGAATTAGATATAAATTAGAAGATAATTTATTAGAATGGAATGGATTATTTATACGAGTTCAATCTAAATTAAATAATTATGAAATTTCAGCCTTAAGAAATAAGATTTGCTATTGTAGAATAACTAGAAAATTTATCAGAGGAAAGTATAAGTATTCATTACAATTAGTTTTAGAAGGCGTTCCTCCTACAAAATATAACCCAAATACAGGTGAGGTTAAAAATGGTATAGGTTATGGAGATTGTGGTATAGATATTGGTACTAAAACTATAGCTTATGTAAGTGATTATAATTGTGGATTATATGAGTTGGCGCCTAATGTTCAAAATATAGAAAATAAAAAAAGATATATGGATAGAAGTAAAAGAAGTACAAATCCTAATAATTTTAATGATAATGGAACTATAAGACAAGGTGTTAAATTAATGTGGAATTACTCTAAAGGATACATTGAAGCTAAAAATGAATTAAAAGATTTGTATAGAAAATAAGCTGATATAAGAAAGCAAGACCATAATATAATGGTAAATGAAATAATAAGACAATGTGATACCATTAAAGTTGAAACAATGAATTTCAATGGATTACAAAAACGTGCTAAGAATACTATAATTAATGAAAAAACAGGAAAGATAAATAAAAAGAAACGGTTTGGAAAATCATTAGCAAATAAAGCACCTTCAATGCTTTTAACTATATTAAAAAATAAAGTAGAGTCAAAAGGTGGTTTATTTATGGAAGTTAACACTTATAAGATAAAAGCTAGTCAATATAATCACTTAAACCAAGAATATAATAAAAAGAAATTAAGTCAAAGATGGAATTATTTTAACTATAATAACGAAGATATAAAAATACAAAGAGATTTATATTCAGCATTTATAATTAAAAATGTGGAAGATTTAGAAACAATAAATAATAAAAAATGTACAGAAGATTTTAATATATTCTTAAAAAGACATGATAAAGAAATAATAAGATTGCAAGGATTAAACAATCTAAGTAGTATGGGAATATAAAAATAAAAAATAGGTTTTGAAATGAGCCTATGTAATATCGTTAATTTTCTAATAGTAGAGATTGATATTAAAAGTCTTAATGAAATTAATTAGTCTTTATATCATTTGTGGTATATTGGAAGTTAAAGTAATTAAGAACCCCTTGCCTTTAGGCGTTGGAGTTTCAGCTCCATTCTTAAGCATTTATTAAAATAGATGATTCATTAATAAAGTAATCTCTAGTTGCAGCGCCTAAAACGCCTTTGATTGCATCAGCAACAGCATAGACCTTTTGAGGGGCAGCATCTACCTTAACATTTGAAAAAGACTTTTTAGTGTAAATTTGGTCACCTGCCTTATCAACATCTTTTTGAATCTCAATGCTAAGTGAAGCAGTGCTAATTGATTTTTTAATAGCCATAATTTTTACCTCCTTCATTTTGTTTTCATAAAGGATATATGGGTAAGGTTTATTTATTACATAAATAAATTAAAATTATTTGACCTTATCTAATTTAGTATTGCAAAAAGAACAAGCTAAGGTCATAGGTGAATAGTATGCCGACTTATAAAAACATAATTAATTGGACAAATAATATATTAAAAAAGTAGCTAGTAAAAAATAAATTAAGTTTTACTAGCTGTATTTATATAAAATTATAATCAAAACTTGAATTTGAAATATTATTAATTATGTTGAATATGAGGAAATCTAGACTTTTTTTACTTATTCACAATAATACCAACATTATTGTCAATATTTTTATAAGAAGAAAGGATATTTAAATTAGGAAAATCTTGATAATTTGTTATAATTACAGGAGTAGTTAAATCATATCCTTCTTTTTCGATTGATGATTTATCAATTTCAGCAATCAAATCACCTTTCTTTACTTTATCTCCTACATGTACTTTTACATCAAAATATTTTCCCTCTAAATTAACTGTTTCAAGCCCTATATGAATTAAAACTTCTAAGCCACTATTTGATTTAATAGCTAACGCATGTTTAGTTTTGAAAATCATAATCACTTCTCCATCAACAGGTGCGTATACTTTTCCTGTTTTCGGAAAAACAGCAAACCCTTTACCTACAATACCTGATGCAAATGTATTATCATCTACATCTTCTAATGCAATATATGTGCCTTCAATCGGTGAATATAGAGTTTCCTCAACTTTTAAGATTTCTTTTTCTTCAATATTTCCTTCTTCATTAATCCCTCCACATTTACTTAAAAATGTAAATATAAATGAAAGCACAAACGAAATAACTAATGCAATAGAAATAGCGATAAGGGCACTTATATTTCCATCTGGTGCAATATAGGTTGGAAGCACCAAAATATTTGGCGCAGAAAATGAGTAAGTTCTAGCTCCTAATAAGACAGCTATACACCCAGCAATTGCACTAGCACACATACCACAATATAATGGCTTTTTTAGTTTTAATTGAACACCATATAACCCTGGTTCTGTAACGCCAAAAACGCTTGAAATCATTGTTGAAAATGCAAATGCTTTACCATCTTTACTCTTAGTTCTTATAAACACAGCAAGAATACTTCCAGCAGTTGCTAGATTAGATATTAATGCAAATGGAAGCCAAAAGTTATCAAAACCATTTGTTGCAATACTTTGAATAGCAGCTGGCATAATAGCATAATGCATTCCAGTCATAATAATCAATGGATTTAAGCCACCTAACACAAAGCCTGCTACTGGTCCAGCAACATCAAACAACCAAATCAATCCTTGTGATAATCCATTACCAACATAAAAACCTAAAGGAGCTAATACTACTAACAAAAATGGAAGAGTAATCAAAACAGAAATCATAGGTGTAAGAATAAAACGAAACACATTAGGAATATATTTATTCAATATTTTATAAATTTTACTAAATAGGAAAACCCCTAAAATTATTGGAACAACAGAGGAACTATAAGAAAGATAAGGAACTGGAAGTCCTAAAAAACTCATTGGAGCTAATCCTTCAGCTGATCCGTTTATTAAGGTTGGATAAAGTAAAATTCCAGCAATAGTTAATCCTAAAAATTCATTTGTAGCAAATTTTTTTGAAGCAGATGCTGCAATTAAAAATGGTAAAAAGTAGAATGCTGCATCACTAGCCATAAATAATATTTTATAAATATCACTTGTCTCAGTAGTTAAATTTAACATTATTAAAACTGACAACAAGCACTTTAGCATACCAGCTCCAATGATGGCAGGTAGTATAGGAGTAAAAATTGCAGAAATAGTTTCAATCAATTGACTTACGATATTCGATTTTGTAGAAGTAGTATATTCTTCTAAATTTTCATCTACTAGTGGCTTTATTTCAGATAGTACTTCATCTACATCATTGCCGATGATAATCTGAAATTGTCCGTTTTTAATTTGCGTTCCTACTACTTTAGATAGTTTTTTTATTTCATCAACTTTAATTTTATCTATATCTTTTAAATTAAAGCGAAGTCTTGTTGTACAGCACCATGCACGTACAATATTATCTTTTCCACCACAATATAAAACAATATTCTTAGCTAAATCTTTATAATTCACAATTTTATCCTCCTATACTTCTTCTCCGTTTGATGCAATTACTTTTTTATACCACTCAAATGAATCTTTACGAATTCTTTCCCCACTACCATGACCTTCATTATCATAGTCTACATAAATAAAGCCATATCGCTTTTCCATTTCTTGTGTAGAGGCACTTACTAAATCAATTGGCCCCCATGAACAATAGGCAAAGACATCAACACCATCTTTTATACATTCCTTTAGTTGTAAAATATGCTGTTTTAAATAATCAATACGATAATCGTCATGAACCTTTTTATCGGATGTAAGAACATCATATTGGCCAAATCCATTTTCTGCAATCATGATAGGTTTTTGATATCTATCCCAATATTGCGAAATACAATTATATAAACCTTTAGGATCTATGTTCCACCCCCATGGGTTTGTTTTAAGATAAGGATTTTTTACTGAATTAATGTAATCTTCTCCTAACTTTTCAAAAGAAACCATTTGAGAAAAATAATATGATATTGCTAAGAAATCAAGAGTATTTTCTTTTAAAATTTTCTCTTCTACTTCACTGATTTCAATTTTATAGTCTTTTTCTTGAAAATATCTTAAAATATATTGAGGATATTGCCCTCTAAATTGAACATTGTCATATAATAACTCATTCGATTATGATGAAGTGACAATACTACGTCATCTGGACTACTTGTTTCAGGGTAAGCTGTTAAGTCAGCTAACATAGTTCCAATTTGACATTTTGGATATTTCTTATTTGAATATTCTTTAATCATAGCGGTAGCTACCATTTGATTATGGATTCCTTGATAGGCTGCCTCGTCATAATTTTCTACACTATCCTGACAAATACCTAATGAATTAAATGGCTCAATATGAAGTAGGTTTATTTGATTTATTGCAATCCAATAAGTAACTCTGTCACCATAACGATCTAATAAGGTTTTACCGTATTTTTCAAATAAAGAAATAACTTTCTTATTATGCCATCCACCATATAGTTTTGTGATTTCAACTGGAATTTCATAATGTAACATTGTAACAATTGGTTCCATTCCATTCTTAATAACTTCATCAATAAAATTGTCATAAAATTGTAATCCTAATTCATTTGGGTTTGTATCATCACCATTTGGAAAAATACGACACCAGTTTATTGAAAAACGTAAAGTTTTGAATCCCATTTCTTTTAAATACTTCAAATCATCCTTGTAAGTATGATAAAAATCAATACCTTGTCTTTTTGGATAGTATCCATTTTTATCATTAATAGCAAAATCTACTTGGGATTTGCTCATATGTGATGTATGAAGGGATGAAATATCTTTTTCTGGATCGTAAATAAATAAATCACAGATACCTATTCCTTTACCATCTTCTCGCCATGCACCTTCAATTTGGCTAGCAGCAATTGCGCCACCCCATAAAAACTTTTTTGGAAATTCGTTTATAATTTTCATTTTATCTTCTCCTCCTATAAAAAAAACCTAAACATCCTGAATAATATCAGTTGTTTAGGTATCGCCTGTTTATTGTCAGTAACAATCCTTTTTTATTTTTATTAATTTCCTGTTACGCGTTGAATATGAACCATTAAATAAAAACATTCATCTTTATTAATTTTTCTATTATACTGTCGTTGTATAAAAGCATCTATTTTCATTACACAAGAAAAAGCTTTTGCCCATTTTTCTTTAAGACTATCAAAAAGCGATAAGTCAGTTATTGGTAGGTTATCTCCTTGAATAATTTGTTGAGCAAAAAATTTCAAATGTACCAAAAACCTTTGATATGAAATGCTATTTTTATTTAATTCAATAGCATAATGATATTCTACAATTTGTATAATCTGTTTAATTATCTTTGGAATTTTTTTAGTATCATCTAAGGTCAAATGATTTTGTTGTGCATTGACAAAGTGTAAAGCAATATAGCCAGCTTCGTCCTTTTTTAATAATTTGCCTGTAAATTCTAAAATAGTATTTAAAGCTTGAAGAGCAACTTTAAATTCTTCTGGATAAATATGTTCAATTTCCCAAAGAAGCGGATTAGACAATTCTAAGTCTTCATCATATCTTTGCAATGCATAATGAATATGATCACCCAATGCTAGGTATAAGTAATTACTAAAATCAGCTTTTAGAACTGTTGTTGCCTCTTGGATTATCTGGTCAACGATATCTATCTCTATTTTTGACATATCTGAAAGAGTACTTACTACGTCGTCAGGAGAGTTTCCATTTTCAATGACAAAGACTTTCTCTATTCTACTTTCATCAATTTTATCACCTGGACGCACAGAGAATGCAATTCCATTTCCCATCACAACAACTTCTCTGCCTTGTTTATCTTTTGTAAGTATTACATTGTTATTGAATTTTTTTTCAATAATCATTAATAACCTCCCTTCAATTATCATATTTATTAAAAAATGCAGGCAATACCAAACTAAAAGCCTAAGCATTTTTCTTTGGTATCGCCTGCATAATCAGTAACAATCCATAATCGTGTAAATATTTACATAAAAAATAATAACATATTTTTATGATACTGTCAATCCAATTTTTACATTGTCATTAAGGAAATGATAAAGCAGGCAAAGGAAAATATAAGATTAGCTCATCAATCTCAAACAGAAATCATCCAAAATGAAACTAGAGGAATTAAATATGAGCAGTGCTTATCAATGTGAAGGAGCAGCTTTAGAAGATGGCAAAAAAGCTTCTCAACAAGATATTGTAAATAAAGAGTTCTCAGAAAAAACAGGCTTTGCAGATGCATCAGCAGCAAGTAATCATTATCATAAATATAAAGATGATATAAAGCTATTTAATAAAAGAATTAAAAGAAGCCATTGATGCAGGAAAGAGAGTTTTAAGTGAATTAGAAAGAGTAAAGGACAGCTTAGATTGCAAGTGGCTGGGGAACATGGGATATTATGGGCGGAGGCTTCATGTCAGATATGATGAAACATTCTCATATAGATGATGCAAAAAATAGATTAAATAATGCTCAAAGTTTGATGAGAAATTTCAGAACTGAGCTAGCAGATGTTAATATGAACTTGGATATTCATATTAATACAGATGGATTTATGAAATTTGCCGACTTTTTCTTTGATTGATTATTTGCAGATATTAGTATGCAGAGTCGTATTAGTGATTCACAAGATAGTGTTACATCATCTAAACGAGAAATAGATAATGCAATAAATCAATTAGAAAAACTACTGGTTAAGGAAAGTAATTCAATAAATAGATATGAAGATCAAATTGCTGAAGTGGTGAATGATGCAAAAATGTGATGGGCTCGAGATGATTATGAGCATGACATTAAGATTTTTTAATCGAAATAAAATAAAATCAATTTAAGTAAATAAATGTTTCTGGTGGCTTTGGGTAATATAGAGGAAAAAACATCAAAAGATAAATTTAAAAATAGTAGCTATCCATTTGTGATAATGGGGCTACTATTTTTGATATTCGATTTACACAAATATGTTCATATACTCAATTTTTTAAAGAAAGAATACAGGTTCTTTTGGTTCACTATGTAGTTTATTTAATCTTATTGAAGCATCTTTGACTAATCCTGCTTTCATTGTTCTGGCGTTTTGTGGACAGCCCTTAATACAAGCGCAACAGGTAATGCATTTTTCTTTATCAATGGAATTAATGTTTTTTAAATCAATGGCACCAACAGGACATTTTGATGCGCAAATTCCACAGTTTGTACAGGCGCTATTAATTGTTATAAAATCAACACTCCACAGTTTTGTGATTCCTCCATAAGGATAATTGCCAGGTACATTTACATCTGAGGCAGTGTCAATTGATGAAGTAGATAGTAACTTTTCAGCAATTTTATGTCCAAATAACTCTGCATGGTTCAGGTCACTTAAATTAGGACGATCTTGAGCTATTGGTGTTTCGCAACTAGAAAATGAATGTTCTCCAATGTATGCTGCACCAGCAATTATTTTGCATCCATGTTCTATTAAAATATTTTTAAGTTCAAGCAATGCATCATCATATGTACGATTGCCATATACTACAATGCATACAGTAGGTGTATTATGAGCTTTAATTTTAGTTAGCCATTCATTTAAAAGGTCAGGTACTCTTCCCATATAAACTGGTACTGCTACAACAAGTAACTCATTTTCAAAGATTTCTAATTGTTGACTTCTTGCATCTAGCTTAGTAATATCAATTTCTTCCAGAGTACCTTGATTAATTCCACTAGCAACATGTTGAATAATTGTTTTTGTTGTTCCAGTTGGTGAAAAGTAAGCGAGCTTCATTGATTTTATTTCCATAGTATCCCCCTCTAATTTATAAATTTCATATTGTTTACTTGGTTTTATAATTTTTATATAATTAGAATAGTATAAATTGTAGAATTTTAACAGGAGTGAAATTATACTAGTATAAATTATAATAGATAGGATTGATTATGATTTGGATAATGATAAATATAGATGCAAAGAATTAGGTGACTTCTTAAAAACAAAAAGAGAAAAAATTTTACCATCTCAAGTGGGAATTACACCAGTAGCACATAGACGAACTCCAGGATTAAAAAGAGAAGAAGTAGCACAATTAGCTGGAATTAGTATAAGCTGGTATACATGGCTTGAGCAAGGAAGACCTATTCAAGTTTCAACTCAAGTGATAGAAAGTCTATCTAGAGTCCTATTGCTTAATAAGCAAGAGCGTAGTCATCTTTATTTTTTAGCAAATTTACCTGTTTCAGAAGATATACCACAAGACCAAGAAATTATAAGTTCAATGCTTCAACATGTTTTAGATAGTTTAATTTTTAGTCCGTCTCTAGTTATGGATCAGCGTTGGAATGTTATAGCTTGGAATAAAGCAGCCTGTTTAATTTTTGGTGATTTTAATAAAATGAATGTTCGTGAACGAAATATAGTTTGGGAAATGTTCACAAATAAGAAATATAAAAAGTTATTTGCGGATTGGGATTATCATGCTAAAAACTTAATTGGAAAATTTCGTTTAACTTATGGACAATACATTAAAGATTCTTGGTTTATTCAATTTATTGATGAACTTAAAATGCAAAGTGAAGAATTTGATTTATTGTGGTCATTGCATGAAGTAGAAAGCAAAAGTGAAACTTATAAACAATTAAATCATCCTACTGTGGGAAGACTAGATTTTGGAGTTATTAAATTTGATGTTTCTGATAATTCAGGATTAACTTTAATAGTACATACACCTTTAGCAGATACTGATAGATAAGACCAAGTCAATAAAGAAGTTAAAGAAAAACTAAATGATAAGGTGTATTTTTTCAATGTGAAAATATTACTTTAGGGGAAGTGAATATGCTTATAAAAAATTATATTTGAATAATATATTTATAAGGAGAGATAACTATGAAGCAAGGAAAAGCAATGAATTGGAAAGCTGTTGGAGATGATGTAGAAAAGTCATATAAAACTCCAGCTATTGAAGCTTATTATTTACTAGAGAGATGGAAGAATCAAGGAAAAAAGGATTTTTTAGATTTAGGGTGCGGGTTAGGCAGACATGCAATTCTATTTGCTAAAAATGAGTTTGTTGTTTCGGCATTTGATATTAGCTCGGATGCGATTGAAGAAACTAGAAGATTGGCAGTCAAAGAAAAATTGGAGCTTGATTATCAAATAGGAGACATGTTGCATTTGCCATATGCAGATGAAAGTCAGGATTGTATATATTGTCGTGGTGTGATTATCCATAGTGATACAGCAGGAATTAAAGAGGCAATTGCTCAATTACATCGCGTTTTGAGGAAAGATGGAGAATGTTATGTGACATTGTGTTCCAAGGATTCAGATGAGTGGAGATATAATTGGAAGCAAATTGATGAGAATACAAAAATAAAGGAAGAAGAAGGCCCAGAGTATGGTATTCCACATTTCTTTGCAGACTATAATTTGATTTTTGAACTATTTCGAGATTTTCAAATTCAATCTGTTCAACAGGTTGTTGATTATTACGATAGTAATACTGGACAACATGAAGCTTGTTTTCATTACCATATATTAATTAGAAAGTAAATTGTAGGTTAATATGAAGATGTTACTTTTATGTGCAAAAGCATTTGAAACAATGTAGCTTGTAAAAGCAGCTATGGGATATTAATAAATTTTAGATGGCAATAATATTACATAGAAATTTTATATAAAGTATGTAATAATAAAACTAAATTTTATGTATTGTTTGGGGTGATGATGTTGTTAATAATTGAAAAGCTAAATTTAAAAAAAGATATGTCTGATACTGAAAAAAATATAGCTGATTTTTTATTGAATCAAGGAATAAAAATTAACAAGTATTCTACTAGAAATTTAGCTGAATCAACATATACTTCACCAGCTACAATAATTAGACTTTGCAAGAAACTTGGTTTTAAAGGTTTTAATGATTTTAAAGAACAATTTTTGAAAGAAATAGATTATTTGAATCAACAGTCTGGAAAAGTTGATGTTAATTTTCCTTTTTCTAAGGATGATACAATTATGAAGGTGGCTAATAATATTACAAATTTATATGAAGAAACTATAAAAGACACTTTATCATTAATTCAACATGATTCACTTCAAAAGGCTATAACGCTTTTTAAATATTGTAGGTGCATTTTCATTTTTTCTGCTGGTACTGCATTAAATCAGGCAGAATCTTTTAAAGAAAAGATGCTGAAAATTGGGAAGCAGGTTTCAATATCAAATAATCTTAATTATCAATTATATGAAGTTGGATGTTTAACAACTAGAGATGTTGCTATTATTATCTCTTATTCAGGAGAAACTAATAAAGTCCTTCAGGTTGCTATGGAATGTCAAAAGCAATCTATTCCAGTAATTGCCATTACGTCTTTTGGTGAAAATTCATTAACAAAATATGCTACTTGTAAGTTGGTGACTTCCACAAAAGAAAGCATGTTTCAAAATTTAGGTGATTTTAGTACACATGTATCTGTCAATTTAATTTTAGATATTTTGTATTCTTCATATTTCTTATTGAATTACGAAGATAACTATCAAAAAAAATTGGAAAGAACACAATTATTAGAGAATTTAAGGAAATCTACAAACACAATAATCATGAATAATGCTGATGAATGAAACAGTGTTTTATAAATATACTAGGATTTTAGTCTGTTAAATTAAACACTGTAACAAAATGGAATATCCTTATTTTATTTTTATCTCCTTGCATATATACTTAGTTTGCAAGGAGATTTATTTTGTATTTAAGGAGGTTTTTATATGAATATAAGAGATAATTTTTTATGGGGGGGAGCAACAGCTGCAAATCAGTATGAGGGTGCTTTCCTTGAAGGTGGAAAGGGACTAAGTATTGCTGATGTAGAAATGGGTTCTAAACATGGAGTTTCAAGAGAAGTTCATGACTCTATAAAACAAGGAAAGTATTATCCAAGTCATGAGGCGGTTGATTTTTATCATAGATATAGTGAAGATATAGAGTTATTTTCAGAGATGGGATTTAATTGTTTTAGAATGTCTATTAACTGGCCAAGAATTTTTCCAAATGGAGATGAAAGAGAACCAAACGAAGCAGGCTTAAAATTTTATGATAAAGTTTTTGATGAACTGTTAAGTAAAGGTATTCAACCAGTTGTTACTTTATCACATTATGAAACACCATTAAATTTAGTTCAAAAATATGGTTCATGGAGGAATAGAAAGCTAATTGATTTTTTTGAAAGATTTTGCACTGTTGTATTTGAACGCTATAGGGATAAGGTTAAATATTGGATGACCTTTAATGAAATTAATGAAACAATGAATCAAAGAGAGCCTTATCATCAAGCGGGTATTTTATATAAAGATGGGGAAAACCCAAATGAGATTAAGGTAATAGCAAGTCATAATATGTTTTTAGCAAGTGCAAAAGCTGTTATTGCAGGTCATAAAATCAACCCTAAATTTAAAATTGGATGTATGCTGCAATATCCTACAACTTATCCAAAGACGTGTAATCCAAATGATGTATTAGCTCAAAGATTTCATATGATGCCTAATTATTACTATACAGACGTTATGTGCAAAGGTTATTATACAAATTTATGCAAGGCTCAATTAAAACGATTAGGTGTAGCGTTTAAAGTAGAAGAGGAAGATGAAAAAATACTAAAAGAGGGAAAAGTTGATTACATTGCATTTAGCTATTATTTTTCATCAATTGCATCCAGTGAAGATGGAGTTAATATTAAAGTTGAAAGATCAAATACTTATTTAGAAAGAAATGATTGGGATTGGCCAATAGATCCAACAGGATTAAGAATTGCCTTAAATGAATTGTATGATAGGTATGAATTACCTTTATTTATAGTAGAAAATGGTCTGGGTTCTATTGATAAAGTAGAGGAAGATGGAAGTATAAAGGATGATTATAGAATACAGTTTTTATCTAGTCATATTGAAGCTATGAAAAAAGCAATTGAATTAGACTATGTTAATGTTATTGGATATACATGCTGGGGACCAATTGATATTGTTTCTGTTGGAACTGGAGAAATGAGAAAAAGATATGGATTTATCTATGTGGATAAAGATGATTCTGGAAATGGAACTTTAAAAAGAATGAAAAAGAAATCATTTTATTGGTATAAAAAAGTTATAGAGACAAACGGAAATGATACATCCTATTAGGAGTTAAAAATAGTTTTTTATGAAATATTACAACTAGATTATACGAGGGGGTATAAAGAATGAATGCAAAAAATATAGCAGAACAAGTATTGCAAGAAGTAGGTGGAGAGCGTAATGTAAAAAATGTTACACACTGTGTTACTAGACTAAGATTCAATTTAAATTCTTTGGAGAATGTTGATGAGCAGAAAATAAAAAATATTTCTGGTGTTTTGGGAGTTGTAAATAAAGGAGGACAATTTCAAGTTATTATTGGACCTAATGTGGCTAAGGTTTATGGAGAGTTAATAAAACTTGGGGATTTTGACAGTAGTAAAGGTGAAACAGAGGAAAAAGAAAAACAGGGAATATTTAATAAAGTTTTAGATACTATAGCAGGTATTTTTTCTCCTATTATGCCAATCATAGCTGGCGCAGGTATGATAAAAGCTTTACTTTCAATATTAACTTTATTTAATCTTATTGATAAATCTGGGAATGTTTATTACTTTCTTAATTTTATAGCAGATGCTTCATATTATTTCTTACCAATCTTTTTAGCATCAGCTACAGCGAAAAAATTCCAATGTAATTCACAAATGGCTATGTTAATGGGAGCTATATTATTACATCCTAGTTTTATAGCTTTAAAAGATAAGGGGGATATGGTTAAAGTTTTAGGGCTTCCTATTAAAATAGTGACTTATTCTTCATCAGTTATTCCGATTATATTGATTGTAATACTATTATCATATGTAGAAAAATTGGTGGAAAAAATTACTCCATCTATGATTAAGTTTATTGCAAAGCCATTATTTACAATATTAATCATGGTTCCTATTTCTTTAGGATTGCTTGGACCTTTAGGAAGCTTTATTGGTGATGGGCTTGTATATATATTATTATCTATTGAAAGTATTGCACCTTGGATTCTTCCAACAGTAATAGGAGCATTTATGCCTTTCCTAGTTATGACTGGAATGCACTACAGCCTTTTACCAGCTTATGTAAATGCTCTTTCAACCTTAGGACATGAATCTATTATAGGACCTGGAAATCTTCCTTCAAATATTGCACAAGGAGCAGCAGCTTTATGTGTAGCAGTTAAGACAAAGAACAAAGACTTAAAACAGTTAGCAGTTTCTAGTGGTGTTACAGCACTTCTTGGAGTTACTGAGCCAGCATTATTTGGAGTTAACCTTCGTTTGAAAAAACCATTAATTGCAACAACAATTGGTGGAGGACTAGGTGGCTTATATGCAGGAGTTACAGGTGTATTACGATTTGGAGGCGGAGGCGCTGGTCTTGCTGCTATAGGTCTATATGTAGGAGAAAATCCTAGTAATGTAATTAATGCATTAATTTCAGCAGCCATTGCTTTTGTGGCAACATTTGTAATCTTATGGTACATAGGCTTTGAGGATATTGATCCTGAAGTAGAAAATAAATCTGAAAAGAACAATAAATTTGAAACAAGCAATAGATCTGAAATAAATAATAATATAACAGAAAATAAAATTGATAGAACTACAAATATTAATAAGGACCAAATACCTAATAAAGGCGAGTTACATAGTGAATTTAAAATATATAGTCCTTTGAAAGGAAAATTAATTCCACTATCTCAAGTTAATGACCCAGTATTTTCAGGTGAAATGATGGGGAAAGGTGTAGCAATTAAACCAGAAGAAGGAAAGTTATATTCTCCTGTTAATGGAAGAATTGCTTCTATATTTGACACAAAACATGCTATTGGCATTATAGCTGATAATGGGGCTGAAATTTTAATCCATGTTGGAATGGATACTGTTCAGCTTGGAGGAAAGTATTTTGACTCCTTTATAAAAGTAGATGATGTTATAAAAAAGGGAGACTTATTACTTGAATTTAATTGTGAAGAAATACAAAAACAAGGTTATGACACAGTTACACCAATAATTATAACTAATAGTAATGATTTTAAAGAGATTATAAAAGAAGAAACCTCAAAAATAGAGGTTGGTGATATAATCTTAAATATTAATTAAAAACCAAATATTATAACTAATATAATTATATTGAAGGCATTAAACACTTTGAAAATTATTTAAAGTGTTTAGTGTCTTTTTTTATTCGAATAATTATAATCTTACTTACAAGATATAAGCCCAGAAAGCATAAATTTATAAAAATATATATTTAATATGTCAGATATTGAAGAGTTTAACGTCTATATATAGTATAGGATAAAATGAACAGTTAGGAGAGGTTATTATGATGGTATATATTTGTTGTGCTGGTGGTGCAACTTCAGGTATGTTTTGCAGTAAGATAGAAAAGGCAGTTGGAAAAGAATATAATATATATGTAAATTTTATAGACGATTTACAAAGAGAATTTAAACAAGATAAAGATGCTTTTGAAAAATATGATTTAGTTCTGGGATGTGGTCCAGTTGAAGCAATAACACCAGCATTTATGAGAGAAACTAATTTTAAAGATATGTGTAATTTAGTAATAATAGCACCACAAATGAGATTTAGAATAGAGCAAATAAGAAAAGTATTAACTCCATATGGAATTCCTTGTGAAACACTGGATGTGAGAGCTTTTGGAACCATGGATGGTAAAAAAGGATTGGAAATAATTAAAGAGGCTTTAGATAAATTAGAAAAATAAAAGACTATAATATAAGATTTTAATATAAGTGGAAGAAGGAATTAAAAATGATTAATGAAACTTTATATATAAAGTCAAGAGATGTAAATTTATTTACTACAATTAAAGGAAATGAGGATAGTAAAAATGTTATAGTAATACTTCATGGGGGTCCAGGAAGTGGAGCGCAGCCATTAATTGAGCATGAGAGTTTTAAAAAATTAGAAGAGGATTTTATAGTAGTTTACTTTGATCAAAGAGGAAGTGGAAAATCAGAATATAATCTTGAAAATAAACTATTATTAGAGGATATAACTTTTGATGTACATACAATTGTAGAATATGCAAAAAATAGATTTAAGGATAAAGATATATTTCTTTGGGGAGGATCTTTTGGAGGAGCATTAGGATTTTTATATTTAAGATATTATCCTAATGAAGTTAAAAAATATATTGCAAATTGCCCAGTAGTTACTTTTGATGATGAAAGCATAGATACATTTGTGGATAATAGAAAAAAATATTATATAGAAAGGTTATCAGAGCACATTAAGCCAGAATTTTTTGAAGGCTTTGATTCAGGTGAAGAATTATTTAATGATGCTAATGTAAGAAAATTTATTTATTCAGAAAAGTGTACTTCAAAGGGTTTAAAACATGTTTGTGCAATGGCAGACTGGTTTCTTAAGCTACAATATAAAGAAGACTTTAAAAATATATCTATTCCAGTAATGATAATTCAAGGCAAAGATGATAATATATGCAGTTATGAAAATATATTAAAAGGATATAATGAGTTTAAAAATGAATATATAACTTTTAAAGCCTATGAAAATTGTGGACATTCAGTATTTGATGATAGAAAGGATATTTTTGTAGAAGACATAAAAGGATTTTTTATTTAATTAGCTAAAGTATAGTATTATTTAAATAAATGTTATAAAAATTAAAGTTTCAGTTAAAGTAGTAAAAACAGAAAATAGGATAAATAGTTGTTACATTTACACAATTATTTATCTTATTTTCATTTTATTATTTTTTTTATTATCATAAAGAGCTATATTAGTAAATATATGTGCAGCTTTATTAGATAAAATAAACTAGGAGAGAGGTCTATGAAAAGTGATAAAGATTTAGTAAAAGGGTTAATGCTAAATGATATAAAAACCTTTGAAGAGTTTGTAGAGATTTATTCACGTGATATATTAAAAACAATTTCATATATATTAAATGATTCCAGCGAAAAGGATTATATAGAAGAATGTTTTGATGACATAATAATTCAAATATGGGAGAACAGTAATAAATTTAAATTTGAATGTTCATTTAGAACTTGGGTTATCTGTATAGCTAAAAATAAAGCTTTAGATTATAAAAGGAAATTAAAGAAGCATTTTGTTCAGGTAGCAATTGATGAAACAATTAGTGATAAAATTAATTTGGAGAATGAGTATTTAAATAAAGAATTGTCAGAAGAAATCAGTAATGTTGTAAAGCAGTTAAGTGATAAGGACAGAACTTTATTTATAAAAAGATATATATTAAATATTCCTACAAAGCATCTATGCAAGGAGTATATTATAAGTGAAAGCATACTGTATAAGCGATTAAGTAGAATACGGGAGCGAATTAGAAAAAAACTTACTTTATAATTTATGGATAAATATAGTTAGAGGGGAAATAAATATGGAGGATAATAAATTTGTTACAGATAAAGAATTAGAAGAAATAGATAAAGTAGAAATTGATGATAGATTATTGGCAAAATTAAAAATAAAACAGAAAAATAATTTTTTTCAAGAATTAATTTATAAAGCTATAGAAAAGGTAAAAGAACAATTAGAGGATGAAGAAATTGAAATTTATTTTCAAGGAAGAAATTTTAATAGTAATACAGCAAGAGCATTGCTTACTATTATATCACCTATAGTTTCACATCCTATGCTTGGATGGTTTTCAAATGTGGTAATTATAAAAACTAATAAACGAATATTAGTTATGGAAACAAATAATTATAATGAATATGTAACACATTATGAAATAAATAAAGAAATTCATGTATATAGTGAAGATAAATTTGTTTATTTAACAATTAAAGATATGAAAGGAAAAAGCAAAATAATTCAATATAGTAAAGAGAAAGCTAAATTTTTGCTAGAATACATAGGAGAATTATGTACAGTTATAGAAGATAAAAAAATAAAGATTATAACTAATATTATATATAAAACTGTAGTAACCATTGAAATAATAGCTGTGATTACTTTCCTTATATGGTGTATATATCATTACTTGATACTTGGGAAGTTGTAATTTTAAATGTAGACAAGTTTAAAGGCATTAAACACTTTGAAAATTACTTAAAGTGTTTAATGCCTTTTTCTCAAGCTATTTTATCAGAATCATCATTATCTATAACAACTCCAAGCTTGGTTGATATTATGGTATTTAATTTGTTAATTGAATTAGATAAGTTATTTATCTGTTTTTCTAAGCGAATCAGCAAGTATGCAGCAACAGCTATAGCAAAACCATTATTAACAATAAGATTCATAAGTTCATTTACTTCCATAATTTTTCACCTCCTATAAAGGATATATGATAGAAAAAATATTATTTCATATATAAGTTCTAATAAATTTTCTAAATTCAGCATATAAATCATAACTAAATTTGTAATGTTCGTTAGAATTATAAATAGTTTTCTATCAAATGTTACAACTAGATTATACAAGAACATAAATATTAAAAAGTCGGTTATTGATTTCCACCTTCATTTACAATGTGGTTATAGTAGCAATCTATAGCTATATCAACTATTGTGCTTACACATACATTAATGTCAGGATGTATACTTTTTAATTCATTTATTTTTCTTATGGTGGAGCTTCTAAGAGTGTAACTTCTTTTTATAGTTGGAGTTTCACCATCAATAGCAGGGGTAGCACCATTAGGAAGTGGAGTCCTTCTGTTATCAAATATTTCTTTTGTAGAGATACGAGGATTTTTGATTCTAATAGAATCAGTTATGCTATTTTGATTATTGGTGTTACTAGATGAAATAGTATCAATTTTAGAATTGGGCTTATTATCTGTTCTAATATGAGTATTAATATTAGATTTGGAGTTAGTTTCAAAATCTTTAACATCAGAATCATCATCGAAAGAAAAGGAAGATATACAATTACCATCTGTAGGAACTTCACTGGTAAATCCACATACTTCACCTTCATCATATTCAAAATCATTTTTAACAACCTTTGATGTTCTTTTCTTAGGCATAAACTATATCCTCCTTTAGCAGTTCTTAAATAATATTTTCAAGTATTCTTCGTGATATTTGATATCATTTTCCTATGCATTATTTGTATCTTTCTTTGGAAGTTTCTTAGAGATATTTTTATGTACCCTCTTAAAAGATATATGAGTATTTATTATAAAATCTAAAGTTCTTAAGAATTTAAGAATTTATATTTTTTAGAATTTAAGAATATGAGAACTCAAGAATATAAGAATTTGCTTATAAAATGCTGGCTAAGGGCATATTTAATAAGTGTGAAGGGTGACTTAAAATATATTTGTGATGGAATTGACCAAGTTTTTGAAAATTATGTGGATAAAACTACAGAGATTGTGAATAATTTTTTATATATTATTAGGTAAAACTTCTTTTAAAGTTCTTAAATGATATGTATCATATATGTATATGAGTGATTTTACTTAACAAATCTAAAAAAAGGAAAAAAGAGAAAATGATAAATAAGAGAAGTCTTGAGAATATATCTACAGGTAGAAATATACTTATTCATGAAGAAAATTTTGTCTACTTATTACCATGTGAGCAACTTAGGAGCTTGATATCCAATTTCACAATAAGCTTTCCTAATAAATCAATTATTTCAGATGATTATACTATTATGCCTCATGGTAGTGCTACTCTTGTACTATTCAATTACAATGCTGAACTTTATAGTTTTTTATTTGGACCAACCACAAAGTCAATCAAAGTAGGTGATATTGCAAATAAATGTGATGCCATATTCATTATTGAATTTCAACCAGCAGGATTTTTTCCTTTTACCAAAATAAATCAAAAGAAACTGACTGACCAGATTATACCATTTTCATTGATTGATAATTCATTGGATATAGCAATGCGAAATATTTTTATAACTTCTTTATCTGTAGATGAATTATTACTTGAATTTGAAAAAAAACTAATTTTAAGTACTCAAGTTCAATATCCTAAGGAGCTTGAACTTGCTATCAAAGGCATCATTCAAATGGAAGGGGTTATGACTTCTATAGAAATTTCAAATAATGTCTTTTATTGTTCAAGACACCTAAATAGGTTGTTTAATCTATATCTCGGTATGAGTATGAAATTCTTTTCCAGATTAGTGAGAATAAACAAAGCTATTCAGCTTCTAAATAAAAAAGAAAATGGATTAGCTTTCATATGTGAGAAACTAGGATATTATGATGTTTCTCACTTTGTAAAAGATTTTAAAATTGTATGTGGTATTACGCCTCAAGAATATAGAAATAATATGTCCGATTTTTACAGTGAAATAGCAAAATTTTAAATCTATAATATCTTTGTAATATTAAACAAAAAGAGAGGAGTTATAGAAATGAAATTTAATGAAACAACAATTCGTATTCTAGTGCGAAAAAATTATGGAGAATGCTTTGACTTTTACACAGAGAAAATTGGATTGATTGCAGTTTGGGGCGATAGAAATGGACCTTACACCTCTTTTGCCACAAGCAACAATACACCACCTTGCTTTGCTATTTTTGCAGGAGAAGCTATGCCAATGTTTCAAGGGTATGAACAACCAAATGTCAGCACACAGCCAGATACTGTTGTGGCAGTCATCCCAACACTTGACTTAGATGGAGATTATCTGCGCCTGAAAGAAGCGGGTGTGACATTTCTTGGAGAACCACAACACATTGAAGCATGGGGGATGCGTTGCACCTATTTCAGAGATCCAGAAGGAAATCTGTTTGAATTGAATGATGCCAGTAATGTTTAAGTTTAAAACATATATCCATAATAGCAGCAGATTAAGTTTAGCCTATTCATTAGCCTGTAACAGTTAACTTCTATTTGAAGAAGTGGTGGTTTTACAGATACTAGCTATTGAATAAATTTTTAAGCTGCAAATAAATTATGGGGTGTGTTGTGGATATGGTTAAGAATGAAATTAAAATTAAATCAGAAGAAGGAGATGTATATGATAAAAAGCAAATAGCTCTCGCTATTAGAAATTCCACTTTTGAGGATGACTTAAAATGTTCTTTGTTAGAGGAAGGCATACTTAATAAATGTGAAGGATGCAGCTTAAAATATATTTGTGATAAAATTGACCAAGTTGTTGAAAATTATGTGGATAGAACTACAAATATTGTGAATAATTTTGATTTTGAATAAAAATAAACAGCTCCAAGGGAAACGTAACCTTGGAGCTGTTATTTTTATGATGGATTTTATTATAGAGAAATACCATGAAGAAGTTTTATTAAAATATTTTTCTTTTTCAAAATAGCAGTAGAATAGCGCATATTTTTATAGTAAGCATAGTCTTTAACGGTATTATTCTTAAAAAATATAAAATTAATAAATTCAATTTCATCTTCGTTTAAGTTATTAATAGCTCGTCTTAAATCTTCATAGTCACACATTTCACATAATGAAATTTCAGTAGAGATTTCTTCAGAAGGAAATTCTTTTTCAACATCAGCATGTAAACTCAGTGCATGAATACCTTCAGTAGAACTTTTTGACTTAATTCTTTTGATTAAATCACTAATATTATTTTTAATTGCATTAGTAGCATAGGCAACAAATCTATGTTTTTCTAAATTGTACATGGAAACAGATTTAAAAAGTGATATATAACATTCTTGCTGAATGTCTAGGATATTATATCCATCAACAAAAGTTCTTTTTGAAATACTACAAATTAAAGGTCTAAATTCTTCAGCTAATTTTTCTTTTGCTGTTTCATCATTATTTTTGCACTTGGTTACTAAAACTTCAATATAATTAAAATCCATATAAACATCTCCCTTAAGCTAAGAAATATACATTAAATAATTCTCACACATATTGTGTTTAGTCTTAAATTAACTTTTGTATATTATATATGGTCGAAAGATAAATAGTTTATATGGAAATAAGAATTAATTAACCATTCTACATGGACTCACAGTGGAAGGTGTAATGAAGTGGTATGCAGAAGAGCTTGGATATGGAGTTATCTAGTTTAAAGAAATAATAATTCTCTAATTAAAGTATTACTATATATTTTAGTTAGGGAATTTGCTTCATTAATTACATTGCCACAATAGGAAAAATATGATAAAATAAATACATTAAATATTTTTGAAGGGAGGACAATTGGATGAATGGCTTAGGTTATAAACCAGTTTGCAGTAGTAGTGCATTGTCAAAAACATGCATTTTAGGACACTTACAGGACTACTGCGCCATTTTTTAGGGGAAGTCATCTGAAAGTTGTCTTAAATATATACGCAGTAGCTTCTGTAAAGAACATATCAAAGTAGATTTATTAAAGAAACTTGATATGTTCTTTTTGCGTGGAAAAAAGCAGCAAACCACATTATAAAATTATTTGATAATGCTGCAAGATTATAAAGACAGGAGCTATAAAAATGAATATAAATTTAGAAAATAGTATAAAAGAAACTAACATAGAAGAAAAGAGTATAAAAAGAAATGTAAAAATAGATTACCTTTATTGTTTTATGAAGAACTTTGATATATCTAGTGCCATATGGGTATTATACATGGTTTATAAGGGGCTTCCATTATGGCAGATTGGTGTAGTAGAAGGAATTTTCCATGTTGCAAGCTTTTTATTTGAGGTCCCATCTGGTGCTTTGGCAGATTTATTTGGAAGAAAAAATGTAATTATAGCTGGACGTATATGTAGTGCCATATCAGCAGTAATTAATTTATTTGCAAATAATATTTTTGGATTTTCAATAAGTTTTATAATATCAGCTCTAGGATATAATTTAAATTCTGGTTCTGAGGAAGCTTTAGTTTATGACAGTCTTAAACAGGTTAACTGTGAAAAAGAATATTTAAAGGTAAATAGCAGATTAAATTTAATAATAGAGGTTTCTCAAGGAATCTCCATTTTTATAGGTGGAATTCTTGCAGAATATTCATATGTTTACTGTTATGTTACAGTTATTATTATTTCTTTGTTATCACTTATTCCAGCTTTTATGTTTAAAGAACCATTAAAAGAAGAGGAAGACAAAGATAGTATTGATGTTAAAGAAAACAATGATTTTGCAGAAAATAACAATGCTACAGAGAAAATATCAATAAAGAAACATTTTAAAATTTGCTATGAAATACTTAAAGGTAATAAAGAAATACTAAAAATATTAATATATTTCCCTGTTGTATTTACCTTTGATGCAGTAGTATATTTCTATGGACAACAATATTTTAGCACCCTTGGATTTAATAAAATTGAGATAAGTCTTATTATGCTTTTATGTGCTGTATTTTCATGTGTTGGAGCTATAAGCTGTGAAAAAGTAATGACAATGTTTGGTGAGAAAACTAAGTATTTAGCATCAATTTTAATGGGAGTAAGCATAGTTATGATAAGTGGAAATAATAGTGTAGTTTCAATAATATTTTTTGCTATAATGACTTATGCTAATGCGCTTTTATATCCAATACAATCAACTTCATTAAATAAATTAATACCATCAGGCCAAAGAGCTACTATTATTTCAGTAGATAGTATGATTTTTTCACTTACTATGGTGTGTATTTTCCCAGTATGTGGACTTATGGCAGATAAATTTGATTTTCATATAACATTCTTTATTTTAGGTGTTGTTCAAATTTTACTGATGATATTATTATTAAACAGGAAACACAAATCTAAGTAATATAGAGTGTTTTAATTAGAAGATAATAAATAGATAAATTATTTATTAGATTTTTATTGTTAATATTTTAAATATTACAAACTATAAATATATTTAATATAATAAATAGAAAGCCAAAATATTTTATGCGGCTTTCTATTTTCATAATTATTAAGCAAGGAGGAAGAAGATTTGAATAAGTTAAGCAGTAATGATGAAATAGATAAATTAATAAAGAATAATATTATGGCGGTAGTATATTTTTCTGGTAGTAAATGTGGAGCTTGTGAAGCCATAAAGATTAAAATAGAAGAAATTTTAAAAAAGTATCCTAATATTAAAGCCTGTGAAATAAATGGTGAAGAAAATTTAGAAATAGCAGCAAGGTTTGATGTGTTTTCAGTACCAATATTTTTATTATATATTGAAGGAAAAGAAAGCATTAGGGTAGGAAGAAATGTGAACTTAATGGACCTTGAAAGTAATATAGATAGATATTATGAAATGTTATATTAGTTAAAGTCAGACAACATTCATTGCCAATTTGCTAATTGGAACTTATATATTGCAATTAATAATCTACCCTAAATTTAATATCATATAGTCATATTTTATGAAGGAACATTATTACAATTATATATAGATAATTTTTTATACTACTTAATTTAAGAACAAATTTTATATTTAGAATATATTATGGGATAAGGAACATTTATGGGAGGAATCTGCATAATGGACTATAATTTTTCGGATTATCAAAATGATTTTAATGGGAGAGATATAGATTATGGCAGTATTACAGAAGATGATAAGGAAGAGTTAAACTTATTAAGTATACAAAAATCAGCTGATATAGTAACTATTATATCTGATATTTTATCATATGTTTCAACTATGGAGAGTATTGAGCTAATTTATAATAAATATGATAGACATCCAACAAGAGTACCTAATCCGGATGTCCCTGCAGTTCAATCATTAGTATTATTGCTACTAGCAAGAATAGTTTATACAAAAATTGGTTTTATAAGATATGATCATCTTTATGAAAGGAAAATTAATGGAGAGTTTGAATTTTCCCTTGAACCAGAGGTAAATGCTAATATATCAAATATATTGAGAACTATTGGAAGTTATTATGGATTGTTAGCAGCTGTAGGAATATATAATAGAGATCTTAGCGGTCCTATTTTAGGGGTTTAGAATACTTAAGAATAGATATTACAATTGAAAACTTATAATTTTCAATTAACATTTATGGTTAAAACTCTTTAGAAATTTCTTGTTTTAAAATGAGAAATTATTTTTGCAAGATATATATTTAGACATATAAAAATAGAAATTCTTTAATTATTTATAAAGGATTTCTATTTTTATACCTAAATTACTTATAGCTTTAATTAATAATTTTTATATAGAAAAAATTTTTCTTTTATGCTTTAAATACTTAAATATGGATAATATTATTAAAAAATGCTACCATATAATTGTAGAGTGATATTTAAAAATTTATATTATTTTATTTTAAAACAAAAAGGGGTGTAGGTAATGATAAATGAAATATCAGAAAATGAGTTGATGGAATCTTTTTATAATCTGATTCCTTATTTTGATCACTTTTTAGATTCTGAATTAGTTTTTACCATATCTAATAAGGAAAAATTTCTTTTGGTAAAAGATACTCAAAACTTAAAAATGGCATCTAAAACAGGAGACATAATACCAAGTGGCTGTGCTGCTGATGTTTGCTTGAGAAAAAAGGAAAAGACTTATGTAATGGTTCCTAAAGAAGTATTTGGAGTGCCTCTAAAGACTATGGCAGTTCCAGTATTTGTAGATGGAAATATAGAAGGAACTATTGTAATAGGAATGAGCTTAGAGAATAAAGAAAAAATGTCTAATGTAGCAAATACTTTGTCAGAAGCATTATCACAAATGAGTTTAAATGCTGTAGATATGGCTTCAAGATTTCAAGAGATAAGTGAAACTAATTCAAGTATTGAAGAATTTATTCACAAAACAACAGAAAGTTCAAAGAAGACAGATGAGGTATTAGGATTTGTTGAAAGTATAGCTAAACAGACTAATTTATTAGGCTTAAATGCAGCAATTGAATCATCTAGGGCAGGAGAATATGGAAAAGGATTCAGTGTTGTTTCTAATGAAATAAGAAAACTTTCACAGTCAACAAAGGAATCAATAGAAAAAATAAATGAAATATTAAATAACATTCAAGATTCTATAGGTGAAATAGAGGAACGATTTAATAATTCTAATAGTTTGTTAGAGAATCAAACAGCAGGCTTGGAAGAACTTACAGCTACAATTGAAGAATTAAATTCTAATGCAGCTATTTTAAAAGAATTTGCAGATAAAATGTAGATTTAAAGAGAGGGTGAAGAGCTTTGAAAATAACAACATTAATAGAAAATAGTCAAGATGAAAATAAGTTATTAAAAAATGAACATGGATTATCTATTTTTATTGAAAGTTCTTATGGAAATATATTATTTGATACAGGAAAATCAGGGGACTTTGTAGAAAATGCTAAAAAATTAAATGTAGATCTTAAAACTATTAGCACATTAGTATTAAGCCATTCTCATTATGACCACTGTGGTGGAGTTAGAAGATTACTTGAAACATATGACATAAAACCTAAGATTGTTGTAGGAGATAAGTTCTTTAAAAATAGTGATAGATATCATTATTCAGACGGAAACTTAAAAACAGATTTTTCAAAGGAAGTAGGATATAGTTACGTAGGAATAGATTTTAATGAAGCTTATTTGAAAGAGAAAAATATAGATATAAAATATGTGAAAGAAAATATGTATAAAATAAATGATGAAGTATTTGTTTTCACTAATTTTAAGAAACTTCACGACTTTGAAAAAGAAAATAAAAATATGCAGATAAAAATTGGACAAGATAAATACATAACAGATCCATTTGATGATGAGGTTTCAATAGGACTTAAAACTAAAGAAGGACTTGTTATATTGTTAGGCTGTGCCCATCCAGGATTTTTAAATATAATAGATACCATTAAAGAATATTCTGGAGAAAAAATTCTAGGAGTAATAGGTGGAACTCACCTTGTAGAAGGTGATGATGAAAGAATAAATATGTCAGCAGACTATTTAAATAAACTAGGAATAAAAATATTAGGCTTATCCCATTGTACTGGTGAAAAAGCAACTAGTATATTTAATGAAAAATGTAAAGAAACTTTCACAAATAGAACTGGTACTACCTTAGAATTTTAATAATAATTACAATTTAGAATTTAGTAAGATAATGATTTGACAACAATATATGATGAATATTAATCCGATTAAAGCTTGCTTAAATATAAAATTATAGGAAGTTTTAGTAGGACTAATATTCATTATGAAGAGAAAAATATCAAATTTTTTACTCAACCTTAAAAATGCATGTCTATAATCTTTTAGTAATAGTATCTCCTAGTAATTTAATTAATGTTGGATAAACCTTAGTTAATTCTTTATTTAGTTTATTAAGATTTTCAAAATAATCATCCATTGCTTGATTCCAGCAATTATCAGGAGAATTTTTATAATCTATTTTCCAAACTTCTAGCCCGCAGAAGGGATTAGCAGTTCCTAAATATAATTTATCTTCACAGCTTACATATAAAGTACGTCCTCCATAGTTTTGCATATTATCTAAGCCATCTAAAATAACAGGTCTAAAGTTAATTCCATCCTTTGAGGAATATATATCAAAGCCTTTTGGATAGTTATATTTCTTAAGAAGAGAATAAATATATTTATAGGAGTTTATAAGCTTTGAATAATTTTCATATCCAAGCTTATTTATATAGAAATCCTTATTGAAAGTAAAGCCATAAAGGAGTGTACTAATATTAGTAGAACTATCATAGGTTGTTAAAATTAAATTATCTTTAAACTCTTTAATCTGCCAGCCATAAACATTAAAGTAATTATTAATACCTGAATTAAATCCAGAAATACTCTTATTTCTTATTCCTTTAGTAGGATATGATGGAACTAAGGGTTTCCCGCCAATAACAAGTTCCCAGTTATCATTTTTATCAATTCTAATTAAGTCAAAACCAAAAGGTAAAAATAGTGATAAAGGTAAGGCTTTAGTAACCGCAATATATAAATGATTTTTAAATACACCACTAGACATTACATCTAAATTTTTGGAATCGCCAAAGCCTTTGTCTCCTACTAAGCTCCAATCATTAGTTTTAGGATTGCAGTTATTAGATCTCCATACTTCTGCGCCAGTTGGAGTTGCAATACTTATATAAAGATTATTATTAAATACCTGTAAGTCATCTATCCCACCAACAGGGTTTTTGCTAGATATAAAATCTTTACTATTAGTATTTATAACCAATTTAAATGGCTCAAATTCAGGATCATAGCTGGAATATAAATAAGGGGTACTGCCACCTATTTCTTCTTCAAGACTTGCAAGATATAATTTCCCATTAAATGAAGCTAAAGACCTTGAACTAGTTCCTACAATATTCGAAGTATTTAATTTTCTCCAATGGATACCATCTACACTTTTAAAAATATGAATATTTTTTCCCATAGATGCAGCATAAATTGCAGATTGATTATTGGTCTTATGAGTGATCATAGCTCTAAATCCATAAATTTCATCACTAGGATTGGATTTAAATACTTTTTCCCATGGACATGTATCATCTTTTTTATATCTCCAAATTTCAGCATTGTTATCTAAACCTGTTATTAATGAAGGGGGAGGAGTTGTTCCTAAATTAGAGGAACTAGTAATTGATGTAATCATATTTCGCGAAGTTCCTACATAAATATAATCTCCAAGTTCAGTCATGGACCAAGCGTAGCTATTTTGCCGTGCATTTTTTAAATTATTTATATCAAAACCGTTAGTTTCAGTTAGTTGTTTGAAAGTAAACATAAGATGCCTCATTTGTACTTTTATATAAGTTAATGTGGATAATGTAATATATGTATATAAAAATAAGTGGTGAGTATTGTAAAATACTGATTTGATGATTTCGTAATAGATATAAATTAATGAATTTTGCTAGTTAAAAATAGTCAAAACAAACATAGAACAAGTAATTGTTTCATAAAACTAGAAAAATAGAAGTAAGCTTACTAATATTTAAAGTTGCACCAAAAAAGTTTGCTCCTAAAATAATATATAAGTAAAATGTAACTTTTTAAAGGATTGTATAAATCTTATAACCTTGTTTTAGGACAAACATATTTGAACAACTTTAAATAAAGAAAGACTAACTTCTATTTTTCAATGTTTATTGCACAATTATTTGTCCTATTTTATTTTATTAATTTTTTTATTAGCACAATGCATTAATTTATTTATTTATTCACTAGCCTAAAAATATGATTATATTGAAAGAGATTATCAATTACTATATAATTAAAAAAATAGGATATATATACAAAAATTACATATTAATAAATGTAGATATTTTTGTATTTAAGAAGGTGAGAAAATGGTTACTAATATAAAGATGAAATTTAATAAAAAGTTATTTTTCAATAAGAAAACAGCAATAATAGCAGCTTGCATATTGATTGTTGGGCTAGCAGGAATAGTTTATAGTATAAAAAGTAATAAGGTTAAGCCAAAGGAAGTTACTATAGATAAAGTGGTAAGAAGTAATATTGCAGAAGCTACTACAGCTACAGGTAATATAGAACCAAAGTATAGAAGTAATATTAGCTTAAATTCTTCGCAGAAGGTATTAAAAATAAATGTGGAAGAAGGACAAGTTGTTAAAAAAGGTGACGTTTTAATAGAATTGGATAGTTCTGATTATGAAAATCAATTGGAAAAGCTTAAAATTAATTTGGAAAATTCAAAATTAGCTTTAAATCAAATGATTGAAACTGGACTTCCAGCTGAAAAGAGCAATTCAGAAAATTCTCTTAGTAAAGCTAAGTACAGTTTAGAAAATGCGCAAAGAAAGTATGATGATTTAAGTAAAAAATATGATCAAAGTAAAGTTTTATTTGATAATGGAGCTATATCACAAAGCCAACTAGATGAGGCAAAAAAGAGTTTAGATGATGGAGAGGCAGAGTTTAAAGCTGCACAAGATTCTTTTGAAAATGCAAAGACTTCATTTAATGATGTTAACAATAGCAGCGAAGGGAAAATTGAGACTCAGAAGAATTCAATTGCATTAATTGAAAAGGACATAGAAAGCTGTGAGAAAAAAATATCAGATAGCAAAATCACTTCTAATATAGATGGGAAGGTTATTAAAATAGACTCAAAGGAGAACCAATTCCCTAAAGATGGGGATCAAATAATAATAGATGATGTATCAGAATATAAGGTAGTTGTAGATTTGAAGCAGTATGATGCGTTAAAGGTGGAAAAAGGAAAGAAGGCAAATATAAATATAAAAGGTGATAAAGATTCATATACAGGTACAGTTACAGAAATAGGGGAATTGGCAGAAGCTAAAACTTCAGCTTCTGGTGGAGATGATGAGTATAAAGTTAAAGTGTCTGTAGTAATAGATGAACCAAAAGAAGAGGTTAAAAGTGGATATGAGGCAGAGGTGGAGTTTATATTTAAAGAAGATACTAATTCTCTAGCTGTTAGATTTGATGGAGTAAAAGAGGATAAAGCAACAGGAGAAAAGTATGTATATGCTGTAGATTCTAATAATAATGCATATAAAAGAAAGATTCAAACAGGTATTGAAAGTGAATATTACACAGAAATCACCAGTGGACTTGAAGAGGGAGACAAGTATGTGTTAAATCCACCAGAATCTCTTGTAGATGGAGATTTGGTTATAGAAGGAGCTTCAGGAAACACTTCTGCAAATGAAAAATAGAAATTAAATTAAAAATAAAAATTAGAAAATTTAAAATTAAATATTAATTAGGAAGAGGAGGCTTAGTTATGAGTTTTCCACTTAAGGTTGCTATTAGATTTCTAATGAGTAATAAGATGCAGACATTATTTATTATTCTAGGAATTGCGATTGGAGTATCTGTTCAGGTTTTTATAGGTACTTTAATTGATGGATTACAAAAAAGTCTTGTTAACAAAACAGTAAATAATTCTCCACAGATTACAGTTTCGTCTACTAAAGATGATAAAACAATAGAAGGCTGGGAGAAGAAATTAATTCAAATTAAAGAAAGTGATAGCAGAATAAAAAATGTTTCACCAAGTATAGAAGGCTCTGCATTTATAAAGGAGGATAATAAAAGCTATCCAGTTTTATTTAGAGGATTTAATCTAGATGAAAGTGATAAAATATATAACATAAAAAATAGAATATATGAGGGTAATTGGATTACCTTAAGAGATATAGAGGCAAATAGAAGGAAGATACTTATAGGTAGAGAATTAAATGAAGATTTAAAAAAGCAAGTAGGAGATATTATTAAAATAACTACACCAACCGGAAAATCAGAGGAGTTTGTAATTAGTGGATTTTATGACTTAGAGGTAAGCAGCATAAATAAATTATGGATTATTACTGATTTAAATACCGTCCAAGATATTTTAGGCTATGATAAAAAAATTACTTCAATAGAAGCACAGGTTAATATGGAAGATATATTTAAGGCAGATAGCATAAGCAAAAATGTTAAGTATAATCTTAATAGTGATGAAGTTAAGGTGGAAAACTGGAAGGAGCAAAATAAACAATTATTAAGTGGGTTAAGTGGACAAAGCACATCCAGCTATATGATACAATTTTTTGTTATTGTTTCAGTAATTCTTGCAATAGCGTCTATACTTGCAATTACAGTTATACAAAAATCAAAGGAAATAGGAATATTAAAAGCTATGGGTATTAAAAATGGACCAGCAAGCCGTATATTTTTATTTCAAGGAGTTATACTTGGAATTTTTGGAGCTATTTTAGGAATAAGCTTTGGTATAGGTCTTACTGCAATGTTTACTAAATTTGCTTTAGATTCAGATGGTAATCCTATAGTTCAATTATATATTAACTACAAGTTTGTAGTATTCTCTGCAGTTCTTGCAATTGGAGCATCATCTATGGCTGCTTTAATACCTGCAAAGAAATCAGCTAAATTAGATCCAATAGAGGTGATTAAAAATGGATAAAAATATAATTGAATTAAAAAATATAAGTAAGGTTTATGGAAAGACCATGAAGACTCAAGTTTTATTTGATATTAATTTAGCCTTTAAAGAAAAATCTTTTAATTCAATTATTGGAGAGTCTGGTTCAGGTAAAAGTACAATGCTAAATATAATGGGTACATTAGATAAACCTACTAAGGGAGAAGTATACATTGATGGATATAGAACTGACCTTATGAATAAAGATCAGCTAGCAGATTTAAGAAATGAAAAAATAGGTTTTATATTTCAATTTCATTATTTACTACCTGATTTTACAGCACTAGAAAATGTACTTATTCCTTATATGATAAAAAAAGCAAAGCCACCAAAGGATATAAAAGAAAGAGCAGAAGAATTGCTTCACTTAGTTGGATTAGACAAGGTTAAAAATAATTTAGCTAATAATATGTCTGGAGGGCAGCAACAAAGAACAGCAATTGCAAGAGCTTTAATAAACAATCCTAAAATAATTTTAGCAGATGAGCCTACAGGAAATTTAGATTCACAAAGCACTGAGAATATATATGAAATTATGAGAGAAGTAAATGAGAAATTTAAAACAACCTTTGTAATAATTACCCATGATAAGAGAATTGCAGAAAGAACAGATAGAATAATAGAAATATCTGATGGAAAGATAGTATGTAATAATTAATAAATTTAAACTTAAATAGATAACGTGTTTTGATAGTTAATAATAGTCAAAACAAACATAGAACAAGTAATTGTTTCATAAAACTAGAAAAATAGA
>ERZ1036424.167-NODE-167-length-43948-cov-119.576675_pt1 | contig 43948 bp, 63 predicted proteins | sample MGYA00514221_ERZ1036424 | MGnify/ENA primary metagenome ERZ1036424 (study PRJEB33795, sample SAMN09464939) | human gut metagenome | host: Homo sapiens | place: USA: Stanford, California | collected 2016-11 | study: EMG produced TPA metagenomics assembly of the... | reverse complement strand
ATCCACATCTTTATACTTCCTTCCATAAAAATAGCCGCTAGCTTTTGCTGGCGACATAGTCACTGCCTGTAATTTGTTTGTATTGGTCCTCCGTTATTTGCCGCCCCACGTACTGCTCTATCGGGCACCCCCAAGAATATAGTGTGCCACAAAATTCAAAGTCACTCATTTTTTCCACCATCCTCAAGATTTGTCACACGGGCATACAGCGCGGCAATCATCTGCTGTTCAGGTGACGGTCCGGGGAGTGGATGATCATTAGCCGGATCATAACCCTCATCGGCAACGATTTTGCCGTCTACAAGAGATGCGTGACCCTCAAAAAACTGAGACACGTCATCTGCTTCTATGATTTGTTGACCGTCCTCTGTTGGGCCCAATTTAGCATCATCTGCTTCATAGGCCCAGTTGGTTAGTCGGTTTTGATCATCTAGCCAAATCTTAATCTTCATCTTAATTCACCACCGCATCATTAATCGGATACGCATCACGAGTAATGAAACTCAAGCTGCCAGCATACCCACCTTGACTACGCCACGGAATGATGTAAATTCCACCCGCTGAAACATACAATTCACAGGCCGCACCCGTATACGACATGCTACCGAGTAACCTTGCTGCATCATCATTATTAAATGGGCTATATCCTGGTCGAATGTTGGCAATTTTGACCCACCCATTACCAGTTTTCATTTCAAAAGCAATCCCAATGGTGACATTCGGACCTTTTCTTGAATATCCAATTTTCAGGCTTTTAACATCATTGGTTTCAAGTCCGCTATCAATGTGCTGATAGAAAACCGAATCAGCCGCCGTAAACGTTGATGCAAGCGTGACATCTTTGCCAGAAGGATTATATAAAGATTTTAGTGTGAGCATGCCTTGGCGTGCATCAACGGAACTAACTTCCTTACCATCGTACATTGACTTGCTAACCAACCCCAACTGATCAACTTTAGATTGATACGTTTGCTTGCTATTACTATCCAGCGTTGCATTCGTGACCATGCTGCCACCACTAATTTTTGTCGTCCCACTGATCGTATTTGGAAAACCATCTGGTTGGATGTGGTTGAAAGATGAGATAAAGGTAGATCCGTTAAAAGTGACCCCATTAAAAGTCATGCCATTAAAGGTTTCGACATTTAATGCTTTGGCTGCAATTGGTTTTGAATCCCAACCACTTGTGGTATCAAATATGGCAAAAGCGGCAAGATTTCCGTCCTCGTCGGTTAACCAGTGCTGGTCCCCAGCCTTTGGTTTAGCAGGGTAACTCGGGCCAACCGTCACAACTGGAACATTATCACTACCATCTTTACCATCACGGCCATCTTGGCCCTTGAACAAGGCCCACAAGTAGCGCGTCGGGTCGGTGCTGTCAGCTTGGGTTTCGTCAACGTACTGCCCGAAGTAAGATCTGCCGCTAGCGTCTGTTACCGAAAAATCAGTTTTACCATCGATGCTATTAGCATACGCAGTATGAAGATAGCTGCTGGTACCGTCGGCACCTTTAGGCCCCGGTTTACCGTTAGCACCATCCTCTCCCTTAATCAGTGCCCATTTACCAGCATAATCGGCCGGATTGTCACTCGGGACTGACGACTTGTTCGACCAAACTGTTGCCATATACTTCTTACCAGCAGGTAACGCTGACATGTTAGTGCCTTTGTCATCATCGGCATAACGAAGCCATGGATAAAACTGAATAGTCTTGGGCATGTTGGCCATCTTATTGGCAAGATCGCTGAGCCGTTGGTCAAAGCTGACTGTTTCATGAGCGAACTCACCCAAAGTAAGCTTGACAGAATGGTTAGCACGGCTGCGCTGAATGCTCAACACTTTGGCAGACAGGAATAGCTGTTGATTCTCATCGGCAATGTGGACGGTTTGATTAAGCGGTACGTATGGCGAATTAACCAAATCAATGTCGTACGTTTCGTTTGGGTGGTTATACTTTTTCAAGTCTGCCAAAGCCGCTTGCAAAAGTTCCGCCTGCGATTTTGAATCAAACGTTTTAACCCGATTCCAGTCAGACTGTGTTGGGTTAGGGTTGCTGTTGCTTAACAAACGTGAATATTTCTGCACAGCAATGGTATCGTGCAAGAACCCGTACTGATCAAGCACAAACTGTCCTGTTAGATCAGTCCATTTGTAGCCGATCAAGTTGATTGGGTCCTGATTAGTTGATCCATTCGTACTTTCTGGCACCGCTCCATAAGCCTTGATAGATGTTTCCATGTCATAGGTATCGAGATGCGTGACGATATTGTTGATGTCCTTATTCATTTCAAAGGAAATCAAGCTGTCACCGGCCGTTTCATGCCGAATGTTAATGACACGCTTAACCAAGTTGGTTCCAACAAACTCAAAGCCAAAACTAAGCACTGCATCAAAATCTTTTGCCACGGCAATAATGCGAGCCAACGATGATTCTTCACTAGTCCACTCGAGTGTTCGAACATTGTCAGGAAATTCGTTGATGCCAATCTCCCAGCCAGAATCATTTGTAAACCTTGTGATGTAGTCAGCGATGGTATATGGCTTGTCGGCCTTGAAGGCGCCAACGGTTTCGTTAATTAAATCATTACCAGCATCGCTGGCAACAATTGAGTGAATGTGGCCTAGTGAATCATGGTCAACCGATTCAATCACCATTTGGTGAGCGTTGCCTTCTTCATCTTGATACATGATGAAGTTGGTTGCTTTAGCCATCTCATTGACTGCTTGTTCCTGATCAGTCGTGAAGTGAATATCAAGAGAAAGCTCGACCGCAGGACGATTGTCAACACTTTGTGTTTCTATATCGTTGTCAATTCGCCATTCGCCTTTGCCATCAGTCGACCCAACACCCAAAATGTTTGATTTTCGATCTGCAAAGTAATACTCCATTTATAGCCAGGCCTCCCTTATCTCGACTTCACATGCAAATGGTTGTGCCCAGCTCGAAGGTGAAAGATAAATCTTTGTATCACCGGGCGGCAGTTTGAATTGCTCCCATTGATTACCTAGCGTGTGCATGGTTGGATCAAGAGAACCGTTCAAGTACGTCTTAGCGTTCGCCACATCAATCTTGAGAACATCACCATTGCTAAATCGATTCTTGATATTCGTATACCAACTGACGTTCTGCCATTTGACAGTAGACGCAATCAGATACATGGTCGATTCGCCCCATGTCTTGTCTCGCATGAACCACGTCGAAAATTGTTTAGTTTCAGTATCGGCAGCGTCCGCAAAGGTAAACTGGCGGGTAATAGTCGTCTCTCGTCCTTGATTGCCAACCCATGGTGACACTCGGAAAACAACTGAATTACCAAATTTCTGTAATTCCAACTGAATGAACTTTTCGTTAGTGAAAATGCTACGATCAAGTTGTTCATTGACGACCAGTTGATCTTTGTAATAGCACATCCACCAAAGCTGATCGGACAATGCGCTATTATCCTTCAGTATCATCTGAAAGATTGGCTTACTGTCACTTTCTAACGTTGTTTCGAGTGCACCTACCTTTGATACCCCAGTTTGGAAGCGTGTCATAACATCCCATGTGAGATTGCTCTTGTAGTTGCCGTTATGCGTCTGGACGAGATTGTGCTTGATTGAAGGACCGTTCCAATACTTGTGGTCGCCAGTAATACTTGGCCAATTAGGCTCAACCTTCCAGCCGTCATAATCGTCATGAGTCCAAATCGCATTGCCAATCTGTTCATTAGGCATACTAGGATCACCACCCCAATAGGGATTGTTTGTGGCGGCTTGATTATCCATATGTGAGCCTTGCACGGCTGCCAAATCAAGTGCTACTTCGCTTTCTTCGGTGGTGAAACCATCAATTTCTTGCGTGCCAAATTGGAGAATACCCGGGCGATCATTAACAATCCCAACCATGCCGTTATCTGCATGCATAGTTGCCGTAAGAACTGGCTCAACAGGATAAGTGCCGCCGTTGTGTACCGTGATGGTGTTGGTATAGTATTCAGGATCCGCTGGGTTAGGCGACCAAGGAGAAGCAGAAGTGCTTACTTCAAGCTTTTCCTGATTCCAGGATATATTCGTGTCCGAAGTATAGACTTGGCTAAAATACCATGGAGTCAAATTAGCATAAACCGCATTGCTTGGAGCCGTGAAGGTATTTGAAAAACGTCCTCCATTGGCTGTCCACGGATTATTAGTGCCTGCTTGAGCAGATATTACATTTTTATTAGCATCGAGCCAAGCTATCGAAAGATGTCCCGTATGTCCCATAGTAATCATCGAAATACTGTAAGTGTATGTTTCTCCGCCAACGATACTGACTGAGTCACGAGAAGAACCGCTAATTCCTTGGCTGCCAGCTTTAATAATACCGGTGTTAACTACTCTTGTCCCTGTAAGCAGGTTCACCGGCATGTCCTTGTATGGCATGTTGTCAAACGTCTTCGTGGCTACCGAGTGCGCAATGCCATCGGGGACAAATAAAGTGAACGAAGAAGTGATTGCATTTCTGCCCTTAGGAACATCGTCAACATCTGTGAGCACGGCATTCCAGTACACAGACAAGTCATCATTGAACGAAACCTGATGAGTGTCACCGTGCAAGATGCCACTTAGCTTATAGAAGGCGGTGCGAAATGCATCATCATCATCAGCAATAAGCTGATAGCCAACAGTTATCTCGCGAGATGGATTTCGAACGTATTCAAGCGTTTCCCCATCAGATATGCCTATGACATTGCTAGTAGCAGATTGCTTAAGAAGCTCTCGTCCACCAACTTGCAGCGTCCTATATCCGGGCACAAGATTCTCAATGTATTGTCCATCGATTAGCATTGCTTCTGCTGGAAGCTGATTATCATCTGCACCCGTGAAGGGTGTCGTTTCTCTGAAATCGTACAATTAGACTAACCCCTTTCGATAATTGCTTATCTTTGTCAAACGATTAAGCTCTGTTTGCATTGGGTTTGCGGTTGCACGAGCAACCTCTCGGCCGTCAATATACAGAGGAACCTCAATCGTTTGCTTGCGAGTGTAGTTGACATCAAGATTTGAAGACAAGGTTGCGCCCTGTAGACTGTTATTAAGCGACTGCAATGATGCATCAAAGGGAGAAGTATTCACTGCCGGCATCGTAACAGCAGCGCTATCAGCAATAGCTTGTGCCATGCTAGAAACATTACTTTGGACGTCTGAGAACTTGTCAGTAAGCCCTGCATTTAAGCCGTTCATGATGGCGTTACCAGCAGGTATGAGCAGCTTTGCATCGTATCTGATTGGGCCTTTATGCTTGCGAATCCAAGAAGCAATTCCGCCAACAAAATCGGTTATCTTCCCCCAAGCCGCTTTGAGGCCATTGAAGAAGCTATCCATGATAGCGCGGCCAGCGTCAGCCAAGCTAAAATTACGAAGCGCATTGAATGCTCCTTTGATGCCATTAACTATTCCACTTACCATGCCAGTAAAACCAGACCATACAGCCTTAGCGCCATTAAAAATACTAGTGGCAGCTCCAATCACAATAGACTGTATGTTGTTCCAAGCTGATGAAAAGAATGATGTAATGCTATTCCACAATCCGGAAAAGAATCCGGGAAGTGCGTTCCAAATTCCCTCGGCCGTGCTGACTGTTCCGCTCCATAATCCTGATAAGAATGAAACAACACTGTTCCATACGCCCTCAGTGGTAGACACGATGCCGCTCCATAATCCGCTGAAAAATGACGAAAGCGCACTCCAAATAGCGGAAGCGGCAGATACTGCACCATTCCAAAGCCCCTCTAAAGTTGAAACCAAAGTATTCCAAACAGTCATTGCATAGGTTTGAATAAGGCTCCAAATACCGGAGAAATACGTAACAAGGCCATTCCATATCTGACCAGCGGCGGAAACAATGCTGTTCCAGATAAGCTGGAGATCAGCGCCTAGCTGTGTCCAATTTGCAGTAAGCAAATCGATGACAATAAGAATGGGACCCATAATAACTGCTTTAAGCATGTTCCAAACACCGGTAGCAATTTGGACAATCCCATTCCAAATTGTCGTCAGGGAACCGCCAAAGGTTGACCATACAGCAGTTGCTACTGCAACTATTCCATTCCACAGAGTCGTGAAGAATGTGGATAGCACGTTCCAAACTGTCGTTGCTGCAGTAACAGCACCTTGCCAGATAGCTGAGAGAGTGGTTGTGAATGCTACCCAAGCAGCTGATGCCGTGGTCGTAATCCCAGTCCATAGATTGCTGAAAAAACCTGTAATTCCGCTCCAAGCTGTCTGAATGCCGCTAATTGCAGATGTAAACGCACCCGATATAGCATTCCAAACAGTTTGCGCAACTCCTACAAGTCCTTGCCAAGCTCCTTGTAACCACGAAACAAATCCCGACCATAGTTTTTGACCAGTCTGGGTTTGGGTAAAAAAGTACACCAGACCAGCAACCACTGCTGCAATCCCAGCAATCAAAAGTACCCACGGATTCATTCCCAAGATCAATCCGAAAGCCTTCCAAATACCGCCAGCAGTTTTCGCAATCGTTCCAAAATTAGTAACAACAGCGATAACGCCACGAATTGGGCCGATCATCCTCGAGAAGATTCCGATGACACTGGAGAATCCTCCAAGGGCCAAACTAATACCCTTAAAGGCTCCCACAGCTCCTAAGATTGCCACTGCAAACGACTTAACAATGTCGTTTGCAAATGCTGCTTTGACAATAGCTGCAATTGGCTTCAGCACGTTAACAACACCAGTTAAAGCCGCCTTAACACCTTCAAAAATTGCTTTCCACGGCAAGTTAGCAATAATATCACTAACAGTTGTGATGGCTCCCATGGCTGCATAGCCAAAGTCAGTGACGGCTTGCTTGATACCATTGAAAACTCCCGAAAGCTTCCCACCACCAAATACCGAATTGAACGCATCGCCAACTTTTTGAGCAATACCAATCAGATTGACAAATGCAACATTAGCTAAGCTGCCTACCAGGTCCCAGATGGTATGAAGAACGGATCCGACCCCTTGAAGGATCGAACTGAGTCCACTCATTGATTCGCCCTTGCCTAGGTTGCTAAGTTGAGTCCTGATGTTCAGGATCAGGGTCGAAAACGGAGAAAAAAAGTTGCCGATTGAGGCTATAACAGAATCAAAATTAATGGCGCCAATTTTATCAATGATTCCGCTAATAGCTCCGATAGCGATTTTAGACATTGCCTGCCATGCAGGCTGAAGCTTGTTTGCCAGTGTTTCCTGAAGGCCGTCCATTGCCTCGCCTACTGTCTTGTAACTCGTGGCCATCTTCTGGAAAGCCTTGCTGTTTCCTGCCTTTTCGATGCCATCAAAGAACTGCTGCGTGCTTACGTTGCCGGCTTGAACATTCTGAACCAGTTCTTTGGTGCTCATGCCCATTGCTTTAGCAACGGCTGCCATGCCTGCTGGAGTCTGTTCAAGCATTAGACGAAAATCAGCCCACTGCACCATTGGCTTAGCAGCCATTTGTGTGCCTTGTTCCATCAATGTCTTCATAGCTTGCTTGGGATTATCAGTGGCAGCAGCTAGGCCACCCATACCTTTAACAAGGCGACCAACGCCTTTTACGCCTACTGATGCAAACTGTGCATAGGCAGAAGCCATGTCAGATGAACTGTAAATGGTCTCCTGAGCATATGATTGTAACGACTTTTCAATTGATGAAATCTGTGCAGGCGTCTTACCAAGAAAAGTCATATTACTCTCAAACGTCTGCCAAGCTTTGCTTGATTCGTCTAGTTCTCCTACCATGCTTCTCACACCATCGCCAATAGCCCCTACAACTTTGGTAAGTCCTATGGCTCCAGCAATTTTGCTCACGGTTGATACAAAATTACCAGCTGGCTTTGTCGAATTTTGAAAGCTATCGCCGACCTTTGACGCAGAACTCGCGATATTATTAAAAGTCCCCGAAAAGTTGCGGTCAACGGCGGATAAAATTGCTTCAACACTAAAACTGTCAGCCATGTGCTCCCTCCTTTCTTTCAGATAACGGAATAATTTTGCCTTCGCGCTTCAAACGCTGAAATTCGGCCATCCGTTTTGCGAACACTTGTGCTCTATTCTGTTTTAGTTCTGTTGTGCTCATCTGTGACACTTCGTAATTGGGCTCATAATTTGATCGCACGTTATCAATAGCTGCTTTCTTGTCAAAGAAGTCATCGAATTTCTTGAACTTAGGCTTAGGGTTCTTGATACCAGTTGTTGCCTGCACTTGCTGGTTCATCCATGCTTGTTGTGCAATCTCGTTCTGTCTGTCGACTTGCTTAAGCTGATAAGCTTCCATGCGCAGTTCGTATTCAACAAGCGTCATGCGTTCAATGTCTCGAATATTAGAAAAGCCTAGATAGGCTAACGAATTTAGCAAGATTTCGCGATACTGTTGCTCGCTTGTCTTACTGTCGTCCTTATCTAGGCCTTCATGTTTTTTGTTGCCGCTTTGACTGCGTTAGCAGACCGCATTTCTTCCGGAATCTGTTTAAACAGTGAGTCTAAGTCGGTCCCGTCTTCGTCAATAAAGTCATCGACTTCTTTTGCAGTTGGTCGCTTTTTAGAAGCGGCAGTTGCGGCATAGATGACATCTGATAACACTGCGGAGTCGTATGAACCTAATCCAACTAAAGCTTTTGCGACCCCCATGCCAAAGTTAATTCCTTTGATGGAAGCCCCAATTGTCTTGTCGAGTTCTCGAACAAAGCGGACACCAAAGTTAAGTTCGTATTCTTTACCGTTAATGGTTAATTGCATGATTTAAAATCCTTTCTTTTAAAGCCGCCCGGGTTTCACCCGTACTGTGACTTTCTTGGGCGACTTGCATCAATTGATTATCCGTGCGTAGTGGTGGTAGTAGTTGTTTCGCTCGTACCTGGGTCTTTATCAGAATCCCACTTGACACCACCGCCGGTACTATCAAGGCTAGTGACCTTGCCGACTCCAAGGAATACGTAATCGACCTGTTCCTGAGTTTCGTCATCGAGAGTTGTCCATCCGCGTTTAGGCGTGCCATTAACTGAGAATGTGACATCGCGAGTAGAGTGATCATCAGGGTCATTGTCGCTGCTGTCTTCTTGAACGGTAACTTGCATGTACCATGCGTAATACTTGCCAGCGGAATTCTTACGTTTGCGGTAGAGAATCCAAAAGTCGAGCAATTCGCCGTCAAACAGTGAATCGTACATTACGTCTGCAATTGCAGCCGTGTTGTTCAGGAATTCGACTTCAAGATCGGTGCTTGCGGAACTACGAGTTGCTACATTGCCGTCCTTGGTAACAGTGGAATCACTGTCAACAGACGGATCAAAGGACAGCGAAGTCTGCCAAGGGATAATTTGGCCGCCGACCTTTGCTTGATCGCTATGTTTGCGAGCCAAGGCAACAACGTCCATGCCTTCTAGCACTTTTAATTCATTTGCCATGTTATGGCCTCCTATAAAATGTTGAGATTGAGTATCAGCGTGGCTCGGTTGAGAACCGTGTCAGGGACACTCTGGTCTTGTGTGAACTCTTTTGACTGATCTTCTACACGTCCATAGAATCGGTAATCATCGGTTAGCACTTGTCCAATTGCGGCACGAAAAAAGCGCTCTGCCATATCAGATACGGTGAAACGCTGTTTTTTGTCGCCCCAGATGTCGATGGTGATTAGCACATTGCCATTGAGTGACGTCTTTGTTGCAGTAGGAACAACTTGAATATCGCCAACAATGACGAAGGGATATGGGGCATTCTCCTGCTGCATGGGCAAATGGTCGTAAGTTTTGTACCCGGACGATTGCGAGAAAGCATAGAAGTAGTCGTAGAGTTCTTGCTCTGGTGATGTGATTTGAATCACCTACTTTGCTGCTTGTTTAAGCTGATTAATAAACTGCACTTTCTGATAAAGAAACGCAGGCTTCAATACAGGACGTGCCCGCATGAATCGAGTTCCGTTTTCGGTGTATGGGTTGTATTCCATTGACATGCCAACTATGCCTGTCAGACCACCGTCTTCAAGCGATAACTTGATGCCGCGCTTTGTAGCACCAGTAGGATGAGCATACACGGTGCCGGTCATTTGCTGAGAACGAGTCTGGAGCTGTGCTGTCTGCTGCTTGACGATTTGCTTGACAACGTCCATCTTTGCTCGCCTAAGCAGACCCGCTACCAATTTGTCCATGCCTTTTATCTGCATGTTATAGCTGATGCTGGCTTTGCTCATTTCGTCTCACCCACAATCAAAGTAGCGTTTTGAAGCGGGACACGGTCAGTATTGAGGGCATAATGAGTCGCTTCATCGTCAATCGTTAAATAGCTCCAATTGACGGTGACTGGCTCAACTAATCGGATCACCTTTGCCTTTTGAGCATAGTTTCCGAATAGCTGAACGCTCTTTTCTGTTCCCATGTCGGTGACACTGGCAACTGCGGTTGCCACCTTTTTCGCATCACCGTATTGATGTGTTTGCGGATCATATTCTTCATCATCAAGCCAGAATGTAACCTCATGATCTAACCGCATACGATCACCTCTTTGGATAGCCAGAAATGAAGCTAACGGTCCCAAGAGACTTGGCATTCTTCCCGTTGGCTTCTTTCCAGTCATTGATGTCGTCAGCGAAATCATCGAAGTCATTAGACTTGAACGTGAACGATTGGCCTTCTTGCTCATATGACGTCATTCCTTCGTTCTTACGCCGGTTATATCGTCGCACGCAGACTTCCAAGGCAATGTAGGCTAACTCATTAGGGAAGGATTCCTCCGTCCGCAAACCGAGCTTAAATCGTAAGGCTTGCGTCGTATTTTTGATGATGAGGTTAAGCACATCATCCTGTGTGTCAGTTTTGATTTCCATCATCGTCTTCAAATCTGCAAGTTTTATTGGATCGCTTTCTGCCATCACTTCACCGCCTTTACTGCTTGCGCATACTTGTATGAGCACTTCAACTTATTAACGAAGCTAAGGTCATCACCAAAAGGGACTCGATCGGTGTACTTACCCTTGAAGAAAAGATCATGCATATCACCAGTCACACCAGAATTATGCATGATCTTGGTTTCATTCCACCGTTTGACTGGATCGGTAGCCCAACAAAAATCTAGCTCATCGCTGATGACGGGCCCGATATTGAAGTACATCATATTCCATAACTGCGACCACATTTCAGCAGTCCATTTCTGAATATCGCTATCTACTGTTTGAAGATATTGCCACAGTCGGTTGCTGTCGACATACACCTTTCGCCAATATTCTGCTGACGGGTGACTAATGATCCATTGAGCACCACCAGAATTGCGGTTGATCGTTTCAAGCGAAGCCAACGTGACTCCGACAATATCAGCCATGCGTTTCAGTATCTCTTCTCCGTGTTCACACTGCTTGATATAGTCAACACTGATATAGCTCAGCGTGTTACTACACAGCCAGCGATCAGGCTTTGCTTTCAGCTTGCGGAAGTCTGGCCGTTTGCGGAAGATGACGTCACTGTCAATGTAGAAATAGTCCTCGTTCTCACGTTCGGGGTCTTCAGCTAGATACTGCCACCAAAGCCAAGGCTTCACAGACGGGATATATTGCTTGTCTGCGCGCTTGTCGGTATACGTGTGTACTTCTACTCCGTATTTACTAGAAAGCGTTTCTGGCACCTTAGGATCGTGCACAGTGAAGAGCAAAACGACATCTTTCATGTCAAACCCGACACTTTGCAGATTGGTTAGGCAGACTTCCAACTCCCATTCAAAACGTTTAATGGCCGGCTGACATAAAATAAGCTTCATTCTGTCCTCCAATCAGCCGCCCGGTTTCCCGTACTGTCCTATTTCGATAGGCGACTTAGATCAAATCAATTAAACGTGCGAAGTGGTGGTCGTGGTCGTTGTTTTGCCTGGAACGAGAACTTTGGCTTGCAAGACGTTCTCAGCTTCTGGGAAGCTAGGAAGTGCAGTGGCTGCCGCTTTTTCCCACGTTGCAATTGGATCTTGCGTGGTTTCGTAAACGGTGGTGAACACATTGCCAACAGTGCCCTCTTGAACACCTGAAGTTGAAACCAGCCGGGATTCTTCAGGGGTAGGGCCATAGACGGTTTGCCCGAGCTGGTCATCGCCAAAGGCTACCAAAGTGTCTTCCGGGAAGTACCGTTCAACGGTATAGAGACCATTGGCTCCCTGCTTACGGTATTTGGCATCATACGTGACAATAGTTGGCAAGCCGAATGACTGCATAACCGCATTGAGACTGCCAACACTAGGCAACAGACCTGCTGTCTTGAAGTAGTCAGCAAATGCCTTACTCCGAATCATGGCAGTCTGCACCTTGGAAGAAGTCAGGATACGCGTTGGCACGTAGTCGAGCAGTGCAAACCAATCTTGCAAGTCCTTAATCGGATCAGCACCATTAGCATCCCAAGAAGTAGTTGCGGTAACTTGGTGTTCTTCTGGAACATGATAATCAACATTGAAGTTGAGATGGTTCTCATTGATGGTGATCTTTCCAGTTGCCAAAGCCTCCATGCGCATCTTTTCAACGCGTGCATAAACGCCTTGAACCAAAACATCCAAGTCGTTGTACACAAGGCTGGTCAGGTAGCTCTGTTCAGCCGGTGTGCGCGGATTGCGTAATGCGATCAGGTCCTTTTCCTTAAGCTGCATCTTGCGTTTGATGTAGCCGAGTTCAGCGGCCTGAATGCTCGCTTCACGACTGCCAATCTCCGCTTCCGTATCGAATGCAGAAATAGATGCCACGATAGGCGTCTTAGACCCACCACGAAGAAATTCAAAATCCAACTGATTAATTTTGGTTGATGGGAACAAGGTGTCCCCAAGCAATTGCGGATACTGGCGGTTTTGAACGTAATCAAGTACCGTCTTTTGATTAAACAAATCTAAAATAGCTGGCATAAGTTAATCCTCCTTAGTCAGAAACGTGGCTGAATTTGATTTCTTTCAGCGCAGTGATAGCATTACTGGACGGCTTGACTGGCAAGCGGGCTGCATTCACATATCCTTCAACGATGACGCCTACCGGCTGAGGACCTTCGCTGACGTCAACATCATTGATGGTCACACCGACTGCCGTTGCATCGTTCTTTGGATAGATAGAGCCTGCTGGCAATACACCATCTACGACACCAGCGGTCGAACTATCAGCTTGGTGTGTGAACGAAACGAATTTCTCGCTATCCAAGAAGTTGATCTCAGATGCGGTTACCTTTTTACCTGCGTACATAAAAGTACCTCCTTATTTTTGTTTCCATGGGTCGTTAACAACTTGGCTCTGCTGATTCCGTTGTTTAGCAAATGCCGCGCCCGGAGTCTCCACCTTTGAACCATGCGTTTTGGGTGTGCTGCCCTTAAGCAACTCTTGACGAACACCTTCAGCCACTGCCTGATCATGCGCAATGAGCCACTTTACATTCGCCTCAGTAGATTCTGCCTCTGGCGTTACAACGTGCTGCAAATCGTCCTCGGTGACTGTCAGCTTGGCTTCCTCAAACATCGATCGAGCCTGTTTGCCCATTTCGTAGGTGGCAAGCTGTGACTTGAGTTCGTCTCGCTCTTTTTGAGCCTTTTCTAGCTCATAGTCCTTCTTCTGGTCGGCATTCATCTTGGCCAGCTTTGCAGCCTCGTCAACAGCAGCTTGCTTTTCCTTCTCGGCACGAGCAAGACGCTTCTTGACGATTTCATTGACCTGTTCATCTGTGTAGACGTGCTTACCATCAGGATCAGGGTCAGCCGGTTCTCCTTGCTTCTTACCTTCAGGAGGATCTACCGGATCACCATCTTTTGGCTTAGGCGGATCGACTGGATCTTTCGGATCGCCTTGAGGGTTATCTGCAGCGAAAAATTGCAAATTCATAGGCATTAAAATCTTGGGAATCATGTTAAGAACTCCTTCCACAGCTTTTTAGACGGATCAGGCTTGCGTCTTAATTTACCGGAGCTTTTAGAGTCGATCACGCTTGGACTTGATGGTATAAAAATAGCCGCTAGCTGCGGCTTATAAAAATCCTTTACGGCGTTGTGCGTCTCTAGATCGTTTATCAAGCTCGTGTTTGATTGGTGCTGCCATTTCATCGGCAAACGTTGCGGCTGAAATAGAAAGCGGCTTACCATTCATATACAAAACGCCGTTATGCACGGTCACGTTGTCTGGGCACTGATTGTACGCAGACAGAATAGCCACTGCCAACTCATTGTCTTTAATGCTGTTCGCTTCTACTGCCAAATCAAGCAGGCGCTTTTTAATGCTTTCACGCGTTTGCGAGTCTTCCGGGTTCATGACAATACCTCCTTGATCAGCTCAGGGTTCTGCTTGGCTAACATGCGTAATGCATGTGCCATATTGTCCACAAGCATCTCATCTTCGCACTGGTCATTAAGACCACGTTCAGACAAGATGGCGTGAATGATCTCGTGTAGCAATGTAACCTTGACGTTGCCTTCATTAATCGAGTCCAATACTTTAATGGTCTGATTGTTGTAGTTGCAGGCACCAATAACATTGTCTGGTGAAAGCACTTCTTTTTGAAGTTCATCTGAGCTTGCGGTTGATACTGTATATTCAACGTCATCAATCAATACTTTTTCTGGTAGCTTCATTGTTTCCTCCTAATCATCGTTTGATTCATCGTCTGGTGCATATGCCGCAATGGAACATCGGCAGTTGGGGTGAGCTGGAATATCTGGCACATCGTCTACACGATAAATGCCTCTACCAGCTCTGCCACCTTCTGAAATCTCCTTGCACACATCACACGCGCTTGGCTCAGCCACCCATTTGCAATAGTCATAGCCGAACTTGTTGAAGCTATCTAATTGCGCCTGTGTTTGAATCCGAGCTGACTCGGTACGCGAAATTCGTTCTGTCACATAGCGGTGATTGTTCACCGTTTCTGCCACTTGACCGCGTAACTTGCGAGCAATCTTTAGTGGGCTCTGTCCTTGAATGGTGGCGGCAGTCAGTAGCTCGTCCAGTTCAGCCTTAAGAATGTCTTGGTTGATCCAGATGCGCTGTGAGAAGGTGTAATCTCCCTCTCGTTTGGAGAGTAACTTGGCTAAATCAGTGTAGCCGCCCTTAGATACCGTCTCTCCAAGTATTCCGGCTTGCCGTTTGATCTCGGATTGATAATCATCACTCAATTTTGAGATTAAATCGACGTTCACTTTCATGTGTGCATCAAGCATTTCTTGACCAATCTCACTCTTGAGCATTTCTAAACGGTTAATCCGCATGGTAGCGTTGTATAGCTTGAGACGATCATTGATATCCTTGCTAAAGTCGGAATATTTGAGCGGTTCGCCGTTGTACATCTTTCTAGCATCATCGACAATCGACTTTGCTTCCGCTTGATAAGCTTTAATATCGGTGGCCATCACTGCTTGACGCGCACCGGCCATACTGTCGTTGCTATATGCGGCATACTTGGCAAGCTCCGAGTCAATATCCTTTTGGATGTTGGTTAGGGCTTTGTCAAAATACGTCTTAATTCGGGCATTGAACGCCTCGTCATTCTCAAGGTTCTCGACAATCCATTTCCGTTCAGCGGCCGTTCGCTTATTCCAGTAGGCAGAATTACTCGCTATCTGTTGCTGAGTCGTTGTTGTCATCATTGCCACCACCATTCAGAAATTTCTGGAAGTCTGGACTTGATGGGCTGTTAGTAGCAGCGTCTTTTGCTTTCTGGGCGGTCTCATCAGCGATGCGTTTAATTTCAGCCTTGGGATCATCAACAAACGATAAGGTGCTAAGCATAGTCTGATCTGATACAAGGCCTTTGAGTTTAGAAGCTGCGTCCGCTTCGTCGGTAATGTTCTCCGGAAGATTTCGCGAGAATGCGAAGTTAAGCTTTTGCCAGTCATCAGATTTACTTTCTGGAAGGATTGTCCCAACACTGAATGCGATCTTGTAAAGCGACCGGAGTGACTGAGTGAACTTACGGTCCTGATTGGCCGCTAGATTGCGCATTGGTAGCAATTTGTATTGCAATGCAACACCAGAGCTATTGCCGCTGAATGCTTCATCGTTCAAGTTTGCAACCATGCTGATCTGATAGATCATGCTGATGAGGCGGTCAATGAGGTGCTCTTGAATGGCATCGCCATCAGGCTTGGTAAGAAATTCAGCTACGCCTTGAGCAGAATCAGCGTCTGGCGCATAGATGATTTGGTTGCCGTTAAGATCGAGTTTGGGGTTACCATCATCGTCTTCATCAAGTTTCAGACCCTTGAGAACCAAGTACGCATTGTCAAAATACTCATTCTGGTTCGCCTTCTGGCTTAGCACCTTGTCTAACGCATTGATGAGCGTCTCGACGTTTTCAAAGATGCCTTGACGCTCGGTGTTCATGAAGAACTCAACTGCTGGTACTTCGTTAAATGGGTTAAATCCGTCTGTCCCTTCAAGGCGTGTCATATCAAGTCCGTATATGCCGTCTCTCAGGTATACCTTTCCGGCCAACGTCTTGTCTTCATCATGCCAATACATGACAAACGCAACGGCTTTGTGCGCTACCGTGTCGTCATAGACAATGAATGAATTGATAGGCGAGCTGTACGCAATACACGTCTTGCTGTCTTCGTCTTGGTACAAAAAAGCAAGCGCCCGTCCGTAAATGGCTGCTTGCTTGCTGATCTCGCTTAATTTGTCTTGAACGCTGTTTGTGTCATTCCACTCTTGCAGCAAAGTATTGTCCTGTGTGTTGTCGAGCGTGATCTTTGGTGGAATGCCAATGTAAAACCCGTTGTAGGTATCCACGATATAATGAGCCAAGTTGCCAACAAGACGATTGTCTGGCCCATGATCCTTTTTCGCATCATCAATAATCTGGTGCTGACCGAGGTACATTTTCTTTGCTGGAAGGTACTTGTTTTTAGCTAGATCATCATTGGCAGTAATAAACGCATTGATGTCATCGCCAGTCAGCTCTTCATCAGTCGGGAAAATGAACACGTCACCGTCTGTAATTGAGCCTTTCCCTTGAACTGTTAATATGATGGCCACCTCCTTAGAAGTATTTGCTTGTGTTCTTGAATGCTCGTGCCTTGTTGGCCTGGCTAAGTTTCAACTGTCCGGCGTTGTCCATTACCATATATTTGAAAGCATCGACCGTGTGATCGTGCTCTTTAATTACGTGTGGATCGTCAGAATGTGCGGTCTTCTCATCCCACTGGTATTGCTGATGTTCTGAGATGAATATCTTGTTGTCGTCATTGTCCAAGTAGAACACACGTCCTTGAGCAAGTAAGTTAGACACAAAGTCAATCATGTCAGCTTCCTTGCCCTTGACAATGCCATGCCAGCGAATGCCGAACTCTTTAACAAACTCGTTTCTCAGCGCACCTTCAGCAGAATCAATCGTGTATTTAAGCACGGGATGATTGTATTTTGACCTTACCTTATCAATAAACGACTTTATCTCTGGCACAAGGTCACTTGGTGCCTTCTTCACGCTCTGATTAGCTGGAGAATAGTAATAGGTGTCTAGTACGATCAGGTTGTTCTTGGCCGTAACAGCGGCAGCCACGCACGTGGTTGCGCTATTAATATGACCAGCGTCGATTGAGAACACGAGACGCCTAATTGGATCGTTGCTTGGCACCTCATCCAGCCTATGAAACAAATCCATGTTGTAGACGTTGGTTCCTAATCCAATCACATCACCAAGATACAGCCACCGGTAGTAGTCGTAATCATTGGCCTTATACTTGTCGATCAGTCTAAGCTGCTGTTCGTCAGTGAATCCAAGATCATCATCGAGATAAGTTGATTTGTCGATGAAGAAATCGTTGTCTCCTCTAACACTATCAATCCACTCATTAATCCAGTCATATGGATTCTTTGGTGGGTTATACGTGTAGAAGACTTGAACCTGATCAACCCATGGTGATTTCTGTCGAATGAAGGTTGGATTAGTTTGGTCAAACACTTCAGCAGATTTGAAGTTGGCTGCTTCTTCATACCACACAGCAATCACGTTACGAACGGTGTTAGACTTCAGCTTTTCAGGCTTGTCACCGCCATAGAAGTAGAATGTGCTACCAGTTCCACGATGCGTTATGCGCATAGGCGATACGTTGAACAAAAACTCGTCTGTCATTTTGAGCATGTCAATTGCCCAACCGATTTGGCTGTATACAGTATCACGCAAGTTAACCGTGTTCTCTCGAATGACAATGATGTTAGCTTTATGGCCTTCTTGCGCTTGCCTTTTCAGCATCATGACAAGCTTCAGACTAACTGTCGATGATTTAAATGAGCCACGACCGCCGTTAAGTATCAAATATGGTGCCCTTGAATTCCAAAACGGATAGAAATGTGGTTGCACCATCTTGCTTAACTTAATCATCTTCTGGGACGTCATCGACAATCACCGTCCTGTCTTGTGCACCTGCATCAGTAAGCAACTTGGCCTTGGCTTCCATGATGTCAGCCTCAGCTTTAGACTTGCGAACATCGGCCTTAGTTTTCTCAATATCAGTAATAATCTTCGTTAGCTGAGCATTGAGCAGCTCATCATTACCAGGGTAACGCTTTAACAATTCGCGTCCTGCTGCCATGCGGTCTTTGATGCTTGGCTCGTTTTCAACAGATTCTGCGCCATCTGGAGTGCCAACTATAATCGTCTCTTTTGCCTCTCCACGAAGCACTGTGGTGAAGTATTGAAGCACCTCAGCAGCCTTGGCAATCTTGTCAGACTCGATGCGTTTCATGCGTTCATCGATGGCAGCTTTAATGTTAGGTTTTGTTAGGTTTTCTGCACCGACAAATCTAGCCGTTCTTTTGCTGTATCCTGCTTCTAGTGCCGCTTTGGTGGCATTGCTATCAGCAATATAAGAATCAACGAACTTCTTCTGTTTTGCTGTCAGTCGCATTACATATCACCACACCTCCCGCATTTGTACGAACTCTTAGCCTTCCGTATATTGTTTGATCTTGTCAACCCGCAAGTCGCACCATTCATCTATGATGTCGTAGTGGTCAAAGATAAATACGACTGGCATAGAGCGTATGCCCATACGTTTAAAGTATTCAATCGCTGTCTCATCAGCTTGATAGTGGTTTACCATGATTGAACGCGATAGCATCCGAATCGTTTGACGGCACTTACTGCAATCAGGCTTCGTAAATACAATTGCATAGTGTCCATTAGCTTCATCAAGTTTGCCAGTAAATGGTGGTACCTCAAGTTCGACTGGTTGCTGTAGGCACGTTTCAATAGACGTGCAAACATATATCCAACTGACGGGTCGTGGTTACCTGGCGCATACATGACCTCACACTCATTGGCATTCTTAATGATTGCTTCAATCAGTGTCTCGAAGTATTGCTCCATTTCGTTCACAGTCTCGCCTAGGTCAGTTGTTTCGAGCTGTGTGCCCTTTGCTGTGGTCGAGTTGATATTATCCACATGAGCAAGATCACCGCCCAGAATGAGCAATATTTTGGCGTAGTGGCCGCGTTGAATGATCTCTAGTTGCCGTTTAAGCGATTCAGCATAGAGGTCGAATGTGTGGCCGTTGAAATGTGTATCAAAAGCAGGAATGACCAAATAGCGATCTGATTCCACAAAAATAGGAGCCTTAGCTTGATACGGCTCCTTGTGTGTGATGATGTCATTCATCAATGATTCATATTGTTCTGCTTCAACTAGCGGCCTGATTTGTATCTTGCTTTGATACAATGTCGCTTCAGGCGTCTGCTTCCAAAAATTGCTTGTGGCACGTACAAGCTCCCACTTGGTGTAATCATACCCGTGAGCTTCTAAAACCTCTCTAGGCGTCATTTTGTGACCCCTGACAACTTTTAGAATGGTTTCACTGGACTGTGTGCCGTCTGAATCGTATTCATTCTTTAGCGGTTTTTGGAACTCGATGCCAAGCCGTTTTGCTTTACCTTGAAGCGCATCATAGCTAATCCCGAGCTTGTCTGCCGTCTCTCGTCTGGTAAAGCCTTCAGAGGCGAGCTTCCTAATGTCACTGATTTGTTCATCTGTCCACTGCATCTACTCGCCTCCGAAAATATAATGTCCGTGAGCAGTTTGATGACGCTGCTCACATTCTCATGAAGAACTTCCCGAGTTCTTAAGCCCTCGGATTAGGCCCCGAAAGCTTTTTTGTTGCTTAAAAAATTTCGATGAGTTAGAATTAAATTGTTCCCAACAGATACTCATTTTCACTCCTTTGTAATACCCTTTCTTTAGGCTCTCGGCCCCCAACCGAGGGCTATTTTAGTATCTTCTATAAGGAATGTGCTAATATATATATGTGAGCAGTGGCCTTTCTCCTCCAAGTCAACCGCTGCTGCTCACACAAGTATTCCGTTTTTTCATTCTTTTGGCCCTTGGACTGGTCTCTGAGGGCTTTTTTAATCCGATTTATTGCTACATGTGTTATACTCTTTTTCGGTACCGTTGTTTCACCTCAGTAAACACCGGTAGCTAGGCCCTCAGTTAATCGCTCAGAGGGCCTTTTTGTTGCACAAAAATAGCACCTCACCGTTTGGCGGAGTGCTTTAGTAAATAAAAAGATGCCAAAGCGTCATATTAGCTCTCTTGGTTTGTAGCACTAGATTTCGAAACGGCTGCCTTAAGCATATTCCCAGCATCGGTCGGACGTTCAGCATAAATTAACTCTGAAGGATTATTGGGATTAGCGTATGGTGGATTCAGCGTTACCGAAATAAATTCAGCTAACTTATTTGATTCTAAATCAACGATTGCCATCTGGATGCTTGTCTTCTCAATGTTAGAAAAAACTGGCACTTTGCTAAATGCAGTTGCTACCCATCCAGTATTGTCTCCCTGCACTCTACCATCTACAGCAATGAATGCTTTTGGTCCTGGAACTAACGGCCAATGGTCTGAATTCCGAAGCAGAGTTAGAGCTAGCGGAGAACTTCTGTCTATTAAATTCAAAATGCTCTTGTTCTTAGAAAAAGTGCTTCCCCAATCTTTTTCATTTGCAAGATTACCCAGATAATCAGACATAATATCCAACATATCATCATCTGATGGAGCATCTGACAGTAGGGAGACTATTTTCGAATAGATACTCAGTCCGTACGGATTTGTGAGGAGAGAACTCAACCTGTGAAGGCCCTGCTCTTGATCATCGGTCTTTTGTAGATATTCTGCCAAAAGCAAAGTCTTCTTCATGTCATCCAAACGGTCTTTTAAATGATCCCCCGTATCCACAAGATCAAGGATCAGATCTCCCCATTTGCCGTTTAAGACGTCTACCGCCAGCTGCTTTCCTTTCGACTTGGCAGTATCGACCACTGCTGACCTCACATCCTTACTATCAAGCTTTTTCTGCTCTATTCTCTTATCCAAGCTCATTTTCTCAGCATGCAAAAGATATTCTGGATGCTCAATCATGGCCCGAATTTCCGCTTTCTTGTCCATTTCGTATCACCTCACAAAAATAGTACCCCAGCATGAACTGGAATACTACATTGAGGTGATTAAGTGAGCACTGCGCAGCCGTTTTCCGCCGGCCAATCTGGTGCACGTTTGATAGCGCAATGTGGCATGCGGGAATCGAACCCGCCTGACTATCTCAGCCAGTCCATTTGCCACGCCTTGCCACAGCTTTATCATCACTGAGGCTCGGAGGAAAAATGCGGTGTCTCAGGTTTCTCACCTTTGGCACAATACAATCATAAGGGATTCCGTTTTTAGTTCGCCACTCATTTATCAATCAATTAGTCCTCAAATAGTCCTCATTCATCGATCATTTATTGCTCACTACTTTTTCTAGGTGTGACGCCAAAGTACCAGGCCGCTGCTAACAACGCATTTTTCTTTCTGCGTGTGTAGGTTGCTGCAGATATATCGAGAATATTCATTGCATCACCGTCTGGCGTATCTGTTTCTGGCCCATCGCAATAGCGCACCCTTAATAAACGCTGATGTGATTGTTTCGGCATTGATGCAATACAACTGTCGCACCATTCACAGAACTTACGTGCCGATTCTTGTCTTTCCAAACGCTGCTGTGCATACAGCGGACGCTGAACAGTGCTGGCAGAAGTTCCGTCTCCCCATGCACTAGTGATCTTTGGATTGACTGGCGCCTTTATGAATCCACGCTCTGCTCGGTATTTATTTAGGATATTTTCGACTGCTTCCCGATCCTTTTCATCGCTAATTGATAAAAGCTCCATCACAAGCGCCACCCCTTATGGTATAATTAAATTTGTAAAAGTTTTGGGGATAAGCGTGCCTTCGTGGTGCGCTTTTTTGATGCCTTAAACGTGCGTTCAACATGTGCGTTTGCTATACTGTCATTGGAGGCCAACTCCTAATCTTTGATTTCATTCACTCTCAATCGTACGTTTGGCCTCCGGCGCGTCCCTCATTAGGCGCGCTTTTTTATTTGCTTTCAGAAGGCCGAATGAGATCCCACGGGTCAATCCCAACGCGTTCAGCGAAGTCATCAAGTTTTGCCAAGCTAACGTTGTTGTCTTGAAGCAGATGCGCCAGTTGACGTGTCGTAATGCCGATGCTTTTTGCGTAATCCTTCTGTAGCATGTGGTTATCGCTGATATTCTTGCGAACATTATTTTGAAACACGCGATTACTTTTTGATTTCATTTATTTTCCTCTTTTCCAGTTAGCCCACATCCACATTGCAGCGCCTGAGATTAGCAGCATTACGGCAATCATTGCTTTCCCTCCAATAGCTGTTTGTCTTCAAAGATGTTGCCAATGTGATGTACTCCTAATCAAATTTGATTGCTGGCATGTTCAGGTGCTCAATCAAGCCAAGGCGTTCCAACCGCTCATAGTTGAGACGCTCGCAGTATAAATCCGCTTCGTACTGAGAACTGAATTCCTTGATTTTGGTTTCACCATTGCGACCCACAATTTTGAATTTCATTTTTTTATCGGTCCTATCCAGTTGGCTCATTTCTTCAAAATTTTTACTCATTTTTCGTCCTCTTTTCGGTATACATAGTTATTAATATGAGCGGCCAATTGTCCCAGTGGGATATCGCATTTATTTACTGGCACTAGCTTGTAGTCCACACCTTCGTACATGACGCCTACTACCTTGCCAGTCTTTTTGCTGATGTAGATGTCATCGAACGTTTCGTCTCCTATTTTCATTGGTCGGCCTCCTCACACACTTTTGACGAAGAACCTGTGTACATATCGTTTGAACTCTTCCCGCTTCTCCTCGGGCATTCCATTTCTTTCTGCTCTTTGAAGCTTTCCGCGTTTGCGAAGCTTGTAGACCTCGACGCGTATTGAATTGTATTGCCTGTTTAGAATTTCTTGAAGTTCTTTATAGTTCGTAACGACCCCGTATCGGTCAAACTTGATAATGTCCAACAAAAGCGATTCTTCTTCAGATGACCATGATCTTGCCAAAGGATGTCCATGCTTTCTCCAAAAATGTGCAATGCTGAATTTTGTTCTTCCTGTTATCCTTGCTATTTCTTCAAATGAGTAGTGATCTGCTACCAAACTGGCAATCATTTTTTTCTCTTTTTCCGAGTAAAAACTGCGATACTTGTCTTGCTGATTATTTCTGTCATACTTCGGCATCTTTCCTTCGCGCCTTAGCTTATTTGCAACATGTTTCACGCCAGACACCGTTCTGCCAAACATTTCCGCTAACTCGTCAAAGTTAAGAACAGCATTTGTATCCGCTGCCAGTATTGCTTCATCGTTAAATCGTTCAAGCTCTTCTTTTGTCCAATGCTTATTTATCCTGCCTGTTGTCATCGTTAGCACCTCACAGCGCGGCCATTAATTGACCAATCTTAGCATCAGCTGATGTCTCTGTGTCTTTGAGCAAGTGAATGTATACCTTTTGCGTTGTCAGTGAACTGGAATGCCCTAACCGTTTTGCGACAGCCTGTAAGTTGATGCCTTTGCCAATCAGCAACGATGCATGTGTATGCCGCAATCCATGTGCCGATATGACGGGAATGCCCGCATTCTCACAATGACGTTTCAAGATGTCATTAATTGTCTCGTTGTATATACGCTTTCCGTCTGGTACGAAGATCGGCTTATCTTTCGGCAAACTCTGAATCAGCATTGCAAACTTTGCTGCAGTTTTGTAATCAAGCGCAATCGTTCGCACGGATGATTTATTTTTTGTAGGGGCAAACTTACCTGTTGCGCTTTTGTAATCCCAAGTTTTGTTAATCCTTAGTGTCAAAGAGTCTAAATCGAAGTCTGCCGGTGTTAGCCCAAGAGCCTCTGCAAATCGCAATCCCGTCTTGGCAAGCAGCAAAATCATGTAATCGTAATCCAGCTCTTTTCCCAAATTGAGATCTTGGAGAAGCTTCTCTAATTCTTCTGGCTGCAAAAATTTAATCTTGTGTTTTCTGTTCCTAGTGCCGCCAATAACTGCACGCAAGGTTGGATCTCGCTTTATCAGTCCTTCGTCTAGAATGTCCTGAATAACGCATTTTAGCTGGTGGTGAAAGTCCATGCATGTTTGATGCTCATGCGTCTCTGCATACTGGCTAAGAATCTGCTGATAGCTTCTGCGGGTAAGCTGTGTCACCTTTAGTTGTGGTGCCAACAATTTGAGCATTCGCTCGGTGTTCTCCCACTTGCGATAGGTCACTGGCGTCACATAATTTTGCTTGTATGTCTCAATCCACTTTTTGAAATAGGTCTGAAATAACTGTTCATTTCTCTTCAAGTTTATCCTCCTTTCCAGCTGCTAATTTCTGAATGGCTTCGTTGTATCTTGCGGGTATCTCTGTTGATTCAATGTGATTTTGTTCAGGTTCTAGCCATTGTCGAATATCAAATTCTTGTTCAACGTCTTTGCTGTGTGGCATCACATTCACTGTGCTGAAATGCAAATAGTCGTCTTCATCGTTTTGAATGAAATATACTTGTCTAGCAGCACGTTTCAGACTGTCACCATGAACAATTGTTGCGTTCATGCCGCGAATGGCGCAATTGAATATTAAAAACGGCAACGTGCTATCGCCAAGCTCCTCAAGGTGATAAAAATACATGCTTGGCCGATAATCCCACGGCTTGTGCTTCAAGCGGTCCTGTTGCCATCGTTGAATCATCATTGAGCCAGTCCCAGCAGCAACCTCGTAATACTCGCTACTGTCATTCGATCCAATGAGCATGTTCACGAGCTTGCTGATACTTTCAGGGGTGAAATCTTGTTTCTTGTCTTTGCGGTCAGCTTGAACGCTCATGAAATATTCTGAGAACCAGTCATGTGATACGTCTGTGCTGACATCTAGGAATTCCTTAAAAAGCTCGTTACGCTTTTGCTGATCCATGATAATCTTCATCAATGCTGCTGGTGCCTGCTGTGCCTCACGAACGCCTAACAGTTTGTGAACGACATCAGCCGTAAACACGATTTTTTTAGTCATTTTTAATGTCCTCAATTTGAACGATTGCTTTAAATATTGGCAGTATTTGCTGTGGGACTACTGCATTGCCTAACGCTTTTATTCTGTCCAACCGATTGGGTACCCCATCAGCCACTCGACCCACGCTGGGTTCAGGCTGCCATTTTGCTGGTGTGCTACTTGTTGTGCTAGGTTCCCGTTCACTTTTCCTTTGGCTAAACTTTTGCTTGAAAACTGGCTTGCTCTTTTCCCATCTGTTGCCGTCGGAGTTAGCCAAAACATTCTCACCACTTGTGGCAACGTTACTGAATGGCGACTGCCTATCCTCTGCTGGCTGCTTTTCAGGTTCGCGGTAAAAGTATCGCTTGCTGTCGGCGTGGGCCACAATGAATGTTCTGAGCCGCTGGTGCGGGGCATTGACGGCACAAGCTGGTAATACAAATGCCCGTGCTTGGTATCCCGCGCCTTCCAGGTCAGAAAGCGTTCTGTCGAGTTCCATATTTGCGAAGTTAGCAACATTTTCTCCAACAACCCAAGTTGGCCAGATTTGCTTGATAATTCTAAACATTTCTGGCCAGAGGTCGCGGTCATCTTTCGTGCCTCTTCGCTTCCCGGCAATACTGAAAGGCTGGCAAGGAAAACCTCCGGAAACAATGTCAATTGAGCCGGGTTCGATTCCTGCATTTGTGAGTTCTTCTCGATCAAGTTTTGTCACGTCCTTAAAAAGTGGCACATCCGGCCAGTGCTTTTTCAAAATCATGCGCGGGTAGTCTGCATACTCACACAAGCCAGCTACCTCAATGCCAGCCATTTGTTCAGCCAATGCGATGCCACCAATTCCTGCAAACAACTCTAGCGATCTCATTAATTGGCCCCCTTCAATCGATTTCTTCGACTTCAACTCTCGGGTTAGCTTTGTCAATAAAGAACCGATCTCGCAGTTCTACAATGTGATCCCAATTATCGTTTTCTAAAAATTCAGCCTTTTGCATGCCGTCGAAGATAAACTTGTGCTGAAACGCGATGTTGTCCGGGTCTGTTCGCTTGTCATACCAATACCAGTCGAAACTTAGAGGTTTCCCCCATTGAAATTTAACGCCCTGATTCATCGCTTTTCTAACAGCCAACATTACCGTTTCCGTTGCTTGTTTCTTGACTTTTGCTCCGCCGAACATATTGCCTCGTTCAACCTTGATGTACTGATTAAGAGTCATGAGGGGCAATGGAATAATGATCCTGTTCACGCTGGTTTCACGTCCTTCAGATAGTATTGACGTTGCTTGCCATCAACCATTTCAACCGTTGTGATTAGCTCTTTGGGTGCCTTGCCATCAAAAGCAACTGGCTTGTTGATGTCTTGACGTTCACCTCTGGCGTTGTATCGCTCGATTCTGATGATTCGTGCCACACCGCCAATATCACGCACGCCCATGAATACTCGATCAGGAACCATAACCAGATCACCAACCATCATTTTCGTTTTAATTGCTTGCATTTGAAGATTCCTCCTGTAGTTTCTTGTATTATTCCTCGCTAAATATCTAACGACTCACAATCTCTTCATGGCCGTTGTTGCGGCGGGGCAACTTAATATCAAACTCGCTTGCCACTCGTCTCACGAACGTTGTTGACTTCCCGATCCGTTTTGCAACCTCTGTTAGTGTTTTGCTCTTGCTTGCCGCCTCAGAAACTTGTACTGCATACTTCTTACGGTTAGCTTCCCCGCGTTTGTTTACAGCCTTGATGCTGCTGATCAGTGCGACTGAAGGCATATCTCGATTATCAACACCGGCTACCGCACGTTTCTCGACAATCGCTTTCTTTGATACAACGATCCGGTTGTTGAACTCTTGCTTTTCGATTTTTGAGAATGCTTCGCTTTTTGAGATGTCTATCATTGCTGAATTTTCGTAGCGCTTAAGCAATTCAGCCTTGAAATCGCGCCACACTTTGTCTCCCTGCTCGTATAAACGCACTGTTACTTGTGTCATAATTCTGCCTCCTGCTTAATTAATGGCGTTTCTGAAAAGTCCAGTGTTGCGAAGTGCTTAGCTAGCCACAATAAACGCAGCAAGCTCCCCGATACGCCACCGTCAGCACAGATACTCTCTGACGCTTCGCAAATCATGCGTGTATTGGCCTGCACAATGCCCCCAGCAAGCACGATGATGTCTTGCCACTGTGCTTCGGTAACGTCTATGCAGCCTTGATCATAATCGCTTTCAATGTCAGCTATCGTTTGATTCAAGGCCGTTTCGTATGCCATCAGTCGCTTATCCAAACGTTGCAAATATCTATTCGTCATTTCTTCGGCTGTCACGATCTTTTCCCCCTTACGTCGGTTAGCTTTTCAAAATTCAAGGTGCAATCTTTTGATTTTGGAATAATTCGACTGATGAGTTTGCTGTTGTACATGCGTTCTAACTCATCCATCTCGTTGTTAGTTGTGATGATTGTTGATAGACGAGGCATGTTACTCTCAAAATCAAGGCGGGCATTTGCAACGCGATACATCAGCTCTTGCATGTCACGTCTCACTGGCTTGATGTCGAGTTTCATACCGCCTTCTGTGCCGAAGTCGTCCAGCAACAGAACGCCAGCCTCTTTCATTGCCCGCTCAATGCCTGCCAAGCGCTTGCGAACGTCTGGCGCGTCGTATTGCAAGCTCATTAGGTTACTCAGCTCTGCTGTTGAAATAAACAGTCCCGACTGGCCTTGGTCACGTAAGCTGGTTAGCATTGCCAAGGCCAAGGACGTTTTACCAGTCCCACGCGGTCCAAACAGAATCACGTTCTTAGGCGTTTTTTGCATTTGTTTGGCCAGCTTGTATGCTCGGTTTCCCAGATTCCTAGAGTTTTGCTGATCCGTTTGTAGTTCAGGCTGCCATTTGTCGAACGTAAACTTAGCTGGAACGTTTCCGGGGAAGACTGAGTAGCGATAAATGGCACGTACCTTTTTACGGTTCAATGCGGCCATAGAGCGCTCGTAGAAGCGTTTCTCAATCTCTTCTTGAGTTGGCAGCTTGCTAACGTCCATTCCTCGCTTTTTGATAATTTTTTGCACGTCCGCATGCGTGAACAAGCCTTTAGTCGACTCCATATCCCCAGTTCTCCTTTTTCGGTTCGGTGTGCGGCGTTCGGTTGGACTGGCGTTCACTATCGTTTGCTTCGACAGCAGCAACCGTGAGAAGACGCTTGCTTTCCCAGTTTTTTAAGATGCCGTTGACGTACTTGTAGTTTCTGACATTGCTTTCAACCGCAGTCCGCAGCGCATTTAGGACCAGCTTCTCAGGTTCAGGTGATCCTGCTTTTCGCATGTCAGCAACCCAATCAACAAGGCTTTCTCTGGTGAACGGTGATAGTTGTCCAAACCCGTTTCCTTCCCAGAAATTGCAAATATCAAGAATTGATGATGACGACGATGACGGTTCTTCAGCAGGCCTCTCTGCTGCCTTTACTGGAGCAGTAGTCTGTTGTCGTTTAGTTTTATTTACTTTACTTTCCTTTACTTTACTTTGTGTATTAATGTCAGCATTAACCTCGTTTGAGCTGGAGTTATTGTCTGCATTAATCCAATACAATGTTGGTTTTTGCGATTTTCGTCTTTTGGTGGCATCAGTGAACGTTTCTTGGATGCGCTGACTGGTCAAAACGTTGTCCGAAAGGAACAGGTCTTTATTGAAAGTCCCATACTCAGTCAGACGTTTGACCACTAGCCCCACCAACTCACCAGTCGCACCACTGACACGATTGACAAGCTGGTTTTTAGCTAGCTCGGTCCACTCGAGGTAATAGCCTTTGCGGTAGATCGCCGCGAGCAGATAAATGAAAATCAAAACACCCTTTGGTCCAAATTCACCGGTAATTGCCTCTGTCTTTTCGTTAGTTGCAAAATCAACATCGAATGGAAAGTAATCGAGTCCTTCTTTTACTGGTCTTGCCAAGCGATCACCTCCTACTCGACAAGGTCGTAAAGACTGATGATCTGAGTCAGGTGCTTGGTTGCCCGGCAATACTCGCAGTGCTCACACCGCTTTGGTTCTTGTTCGCCGTTCTTAACTGTCTCAATGTGCGGCTGAAGTTCTTTGACCCGTTCCAGCCAGTAATCCAAGAGGTCTTGCGGTATGGACACCGCCGCTTTATCTGGCGGATCCTGCTTTGAAACTGCGATGATCACCGGCACCGCCTCAACACCGTATTGCTGCCGAATCAGTTCCTGATAGACGGCCATCTGCAGCGTGTAGTTATAAGCTTCGATAAAGGAGCCGTAGCGCCGCTCGTCTGGTAGATAGAAGCGCTTGTTGATGTCCATCGTGGTCTTCAAGTCAGCGAAGTACTTATGGTTGTCTGCTAAGCAATCCAACTTGCCTTTCCAAGCGACCCCGCCGATCTGACCTTTGACAATGACTTCCTTCTTGCCTTGGTAAAACTCTTTGAACATCGGATCAGTGCGTAGGGTTTTGATCATGTTGTCAGCCACTTGGTACTCGCGTTTGAGTTGTCCTTTGGTTGCGCCGCGTGTCGAGATGATCTCCGGGTGTTCCTGCTTAAACTTGCGGTGTGCATAACGGCTTTGAAAATAACTGTGAAGGTAATTGCCGACCAACAATGCCGTTGGGTCGCGTTTAGGCTTCCACTCGCCCTTCAGTTCGGCCAAAGCTTCGGCCTCGCAGGCCATGAACTTTTTGAACCATGTCGGCGATTGATACTGCCAATCCATGCGATTCGTGTAGTAGTTTCTACTTGTTAGCTTGATTCTGGAAGAGGTTCGCGACTTCTTTGTCGGTAACCGGCCTATGCTCAGCTCGGTCTGGTTGGCTGGTTTCTTTTGGCTTTGTCTCTTTGGTTTCCTTGGCATTTGCAGCATGTTTCGGCTCCTCCTTCGGCTTGCTATCAATCAGGTCATCAAAGTTTGGCGTGACGTCCTTCGGTTCCGCGTTGTCATATTCATCGGCCGTGGTGTCATTGACGGCCCCAAGTAAAAGGTCGTTGTCAGAACTTGAGTTGATGAAGAACTTGGCAGCCCGGTTGAGCACCGTTCGCTTAGCCATTTCCTCGGGGAACTCTTGCTGAACCTTTTTGGTTTTGGCATGACTCCAGCTTTGATCAATCTGCTTCTTGGTCATGATGGTGAAGTTCTCAACGCCATTGTTATCGACGATGACAGCAAATGCTGCGGCAATAGCGTTGTCCTGATTCTCAATACGCGGCTCGAATACTTTGACGACCGTCCGGCCTCGATCAGAGCCAATTTGGAATTTATCGCCTTCCCGAACAACCTCGGCCCAAACATCCTGAACATTGTCCAATCGTTTTAGGATCGCCAGGCTACCAAAGTACGAGCGCATCAGGGTCAGGTCTTTGCCGTAAGGAATGAAGTAAACCTGATTCTTAGCTGGGCTGAGACCCTGAATCACCATATTAAGCAATGCTTTAGCTTGCGATTGCGGGCTAGTTTTATCTAACAGCGATGGCCCTTTGCTGTTATCTGATAGCGTGAGCCAAGCCGAATTCAGCGCATTGCTAGGGCTATAGTTCGCCGGAAGTTTCAAGCCTTCATTCTTCTGCATCTCAGTGATGCGGTTGTTGACACTTGCTACAATTTCATTTGCCATTTCAATTCCTCCTAGTAGTCGGCGGCAATTGCCACACCGCCAAGTTCGTTCAATATATATTCGCGGATTTCATCTGGATCATCTTTGATCGTGTCACCTTCAGGCCCGATATTCGTGATAACTGCTTCGCCTGAATAAATGGGATCTCCCTTCCAATCAAGCTTTACAATCGTGGTAGCCATTTCACTTTGCCGCCTTTCGTGATAAACTTGAGACATAATAATATCTGCAATATTGTTGACTTCCCGTAGTTGGCGCTACGGGATTTTTTTGTGCGCATTTGTTGAGCATCCGTTGACTAAGTTCGAACATCCAAAGCCAACCGCGATCGCCGTGGCCTTTATAAATCACGTTCTCGACCTGATCGTGAATGTCTTGCCAATACTCTTTTGTATCTCGCATGTGCTTTCCTCCTATTCAATCCACTGCTTCCATCCGCCCACCGCCGTGGCACCGATCATGACGCCAGCCATAGCTACAAGCAGATACTTCCAAAACGCTGATGTTGGATCGAGCAGCACTGACATGATTGCTTCTAGCATTTGTTAGACCTCCTACAAGTTGTTTAGATAATCCTCAATCTCGGAAAGCTTGAATGTCCCTCGTTCTCTCGGATCATTGGTCATATAGTGCAATTGTGGGAAGTCAGGCTGTTGTCTCATCCTTCTCCACTTAGCACTGAATGGCGTGACGTCAAACATGCTAGCGGCCTCCGTCTGAGTAATAAAAGTACGCTTGTGCTCTCGTTGCTTCATATCCTGCATTTTTGTTACCCTCCAAACGTTTGATTAAATTTGTCAATGAAAGGCTGTGGATCAATGCCGCCATATTCAGCAAGTTCAATTAATTCGGTTTGTTCTGAAGCAATCTCTTCAACCAATTCCTTAAACCCCGTTGTGACAGTCTCTTGTTGCTGTCGCGTTCGCTTTTCCTCTGGAACCTTGATTGCATTCTTGAAGTCAGTCCAGATTGCTTTTCTTTCAGACTCCTCTTGATCTGCCGTAGTCGTAGCAGCGAAAACATCTTCATTGATTCGTGGATTGTTCATGAACGAAATGGTTCCAAAGTCTGCTCTGGCTGAAGAAAGTCCTAAGCGAACTCCCTTCAAAAGTGACCACAGCGATTTTTTCTTCTCGTGATCAACGCTCCGCTGACCTAACGCATATTTGCCAATTGAGCTCTCGGATAAAAACGACTTCTTGCTGATGGACCGTTTGTTTAGCCCAGATGTTTCAATTGCAAGCGATAATTGTCGCGGGTATTTTGTATCTGCCATGTGACGCCTTCTTTCGTCTATTTTTTTAGGTGCCTTATACAACTCCTAGATTGATAATTAAGCTATAGCAAGGTAATCAATCATTTCGTTCCTTGCACGTTCCCTTTCAGCACTGATTGCCATTTCGAGCATGTCATCGTCCATGGTTTCCCAAAAAGCTTTGGGCTTATCATCGCGGTAGCTCATCAGCGCTTCGATCATTTGCTGTCGATCCATGTAGCTCACCTCTTTAACTTGAAAACTGAATATTGTGTGATTGCCTCCCGCCGAGTGCGATAATTGCATCGAAGGGAGGTGATTAATGATGCAACACCAGTTTGTTTCATCAAGCCGGATTCGTAGCGTAGGTTGGTCGAATGACACCCTTGAAGTAGAATTCAAGGACGGTGCTGTTTACCAATACCACGACGTTTCAGCAGGCGAGTATCAAGCGTTCATTCGCTCTAGCTCACTCGGCTCTGCTCTGTCACGATTAGACAAGGTCCATCCATATAACCGCATCTAGTCTTTATGGGTCTCCGCTGGCATGAAGGTGTCGGTGGAGACCTTTTTAATCCCATCAGCGTCAATTTCAATCCGCTGGTATGGATTTCCTTGTTCCTGCAATATTTCTGCAATGCGCAATGCGTGTTGCTTAAGCTCTTCGTTCATTTGAATGTCTCCTCTCGCTGGGCGGGATTGTGTTTATCAAGGTTTACATTTTCGCTACCAAAAATAGCATCAACGCTATGACCCAAAATTTCAGAAATTCTCAACGTAATTGAAGTCGCCGGATCCTTTGTTTTTCCTGTTTCAATATTGGATATGGTTAAGCGAGTGACGCCAACTTGTTTTGCTAGTTCTAACTGAGACATCTCTTTTTCTCGGCGATAATGACGCAAGCTGTTGCTCATGTCTGTTCCTCCCTTCTTGCTTATGAATTAATAATATACCGAGATATACACGCTGTCAACCAATATATACATAAAACCAAAAGTTTTTTTGTCTAGTTAGATATACAATAATCACAAGGAGGTTTAGTCATGTCAGAATTAGGCGATTATTTGCGCCAGTTGCGCGGTACCATGTCGCTTCGTGAAGCCTCCCAACGTTCACACGGGAGAATCAGCCATGCGGCAATAGCTCAAGCCGAAAAAGGCATTAATAGTCATGGCAAGCCATTCACGCCATCTGCTGAAACATTAAAAGAGTTCGCAAAACTTTACAATGTCAGCACTGCTAAATTGATGAAAATGGCTGGTTACATTGAAAAGTCAAGCGATCTTCCTAGCAATGCTATTCCCGTATCAAGCGAAGAAGCTGACCAGCCGGTTATGGTTTATGGAGAAATTCAAGCTGGTGTTGCAAAGTGGGCGGAACAAGACATTATCGGTCAAATAAATGTTACCAAGAGCTTTGCTAAAAGATACGGAGCAAAGAACCTATTCGCGCTTCAAGTTAACGGCGAATCCATGAATCGAGAAATCCCCAACGGATATATAGCGGTCTTCTCGAAAGATTTAGAACCAGAAAGCGGTGATATAGTTGCCGTTATGATCGACTCAGAAAGCGCTACGATCAAGCGATATAGGGAAACGTCGCTCGCAGTTCTGTTTGAGCCATCATCATGGGACCCATCTTTTAAACCATATGTATTCCCCAAAGACGGGATTCAAGACTTCAAAATAATTGGGAAGTTTTTATACGCAACAAGCGAGTGCATTTAGATTGGAGGATTAAAAATGGAACACGAAACTAGGAGATCTCATCGAGATATTAAAAAGCCTTTTTGGAAAAGATGGAAGTTTTGGACAGTATTTGTCGTCATTGTTCTACTAGTTGTTGGCATTTCAAGTTGTGTCAATGAGTTCAAAAAAGAATCAGCTTCTCCGTCTACAAAAATATATAAGCTTAATAGTGACAGATCAGTAAAGGCGATGTTGAAACATTACAATCCCGAAATAAAATACGAAAGCATTTCCGGGGTTTATGCCAACTCTGATGGATCTAAAACTGTTGGGCTTAATATCAAAGAGTCTGGAAGCGACCTATCAGACAAAATGGCAATGAGAAATGCAGGAAATGATGTTTTGAAAACCTGGGACGCCTTCAAAAAATCAAGAGGTACTGATTTTGCAAATATCGGCATCATGGTTACATATCCAACTAACAATGGACAAAGACCGATAATCAAGGTTCAAATTACTGGAAACAAGTTGAAATCTTTTAACAAAAGTAGCTCTTCGTCATCGAACGTTCCATATATTGCTACGAAATATTGGCAACGCAATGACATGCCCGCTCTTAAATAAAATCAGTCCAAATACTGACGACTATAAAAGCTGAATTGGACGGAGGAAATCAAAAATGGCAAAAAAGGTAATGGGTACAGACGGCAAGCAATATAAGGTAAAGAAGCCTTTTTACAAGCGCGTATGGTTTTGGCTATTAGTTATTGTTGTGGTAGCAGCAATTGGTGGTGGCCTCAACAATAAGGGCAAATCAAGCAGCGAATCCACAGAAAAAACCACAGTTAGCAAGACAGACAAAACGTCCTCAAACACATCAAAAAAGGAAAGCGGCAAGATTACTCGCGCAGACTTTGACAGCATCAAATTGGGTGATTTGATGGAAAACGGCAATGGTGGTGCCAAATTAGATGATTTAAAAGCCCAGTTTGGGAACCCGTCCTCTACCTCGAGCAGTACCACAAATGGAGTTAAGACTGATCTTGTAACGTGGACTAATGTTGAGGGTGGCTGGGGAGCTAACGTAATTGTTTCCTTTACCGACGGAAATGCGTTCAGCAAGAATCTTACTGGCTTCAAGTTAGGCCGCAAGCAAAAGATTACTTTGGCAGATTTCAACGCGTTCCAGGACGGTACAAAATACGCTGACTTCACCTCAAAATGGGGACAACCCGACTACTACAATGAAAGCCTTATCGGCGGTCAAAAGAATGTTGTGGCCGGTTATACATCTGGTGTAAAAGGTGATCTGGGTTCCAACTTCAACGTGACCTTTACAAATGATGCTTTAAGCGGGAAAACCCAGTCCAATATGAAATAGCCCTTTTACAGGCCCCTACTTGGGGCTTTTGCTGGGCACAAAAATAGCCCCGGTGGCGAGGGCTAATAAGCAAACCAAGTAAACACGGTCAGTACAATGTAAGGAGATGTCTGACACGAAAATTGAAACAATGTGTGCCGAATGCCGCGATTATAAATCTAGTGCTGTCGCGGAAGTAACTGATGACGAATCACTGAAATTTATATGTCCTAGGGGTCATACATTTCATGCAGTATTACGCACCCCTCTGTATGTTCCGATATTTGAAAATGCTTTACGAGCGTATGATGATGAAGAATACTATGAGTGCTATCTAAGCGCAGTTACGAGCTTGGAAAAATTCAGAAACACAGCTATCAAAGCTTACTTTTGGTCAACAAACAACCACAAACCAATGGACAAAATCATTGATAAATCACACGCTATCAAGTATTCAGAAAGATCTATTGCTTCGTTTGCAACGATTTCCCTACTACTATTTGGAGAATCAGCAATTCCTATGTTGAACAAAATGTACGATTCCACAGAAAAACGCAACAGAGTTATTCACGGGACTTTAATCCCAACAAAAGGTCTTTGCGAAGAAGTAATTAAGAATGTTTACCAAGTCGTCAAGTTTTTCCAAATTAGCTGGATTGACGACGATGGGTACTGTCCCATCTCAAATTATCAGGATGCGATTGCCACGGATAACTATGAGGCAATTATTAGCAACAAAAAAGAGCATGAGCTCGCAGTTCTTGTAGGAAAACTTTACACTCTGTCAGCTATACAAGTGGTACATAAGGATAAAGAACTAGACGTAGAATTCAATCGAAGCTTCAAAATAATCATGGATATCCACCACAGAGTTTTTTGGTGATCATATAGATAATGAATCAGGTTGGATAACCAATTGCCCACTACTTTTTTCAAAATAGACATTGTCATCAATAACAGCCGGACGATCATCTGAAATACCCTGAATTCTGATTGTGGAATCACTGGGTAAAGACTCTAAATATTTCACAAAATCCTTCACCTTGACAATTCCATCTTTCAAATCATATGAATAACTATAACCTAGCTTGTCTTCATTCATCATCATCGCTCCTCTATGTGAATGTCTAGTTATCTTTCACTGATTATATCATAAAGAATTTCGTACTAATCATTCAGAACGTCATCGCCGCCGAGATCCGGGATAAACTACATCCAGGCTCGTAGCTTTAAAACTCAGTTGAACTTGCGTTGTGTCGTTCAGCGCAGGATGAAGCTGTATATCATTGACCAGGTTAATTTCGGTTCCATTTACAAAAACATGTCCTTCTTTTATCTCAACACGATTTTCCATTTTAGTCACTGCCCTTCTAGTCGCTAATGAACAATATTCATCTAATTATAGCAAAAATGAATTTGATTCACCATCAACGGTTAAAAACATAGCTACTCGTATCAAATTAATAGTTAAGATAGGAGTATTACTTATGGCAAATTCTACGATCAGGCAGGCCGATATACTGTTAAGAGAGTGTACCGTTATGCAGGTAGCTACGCTTGATACCGATACCGGTTTTCCTAATATAGTTTCGCTAACACCACTTAAATCACACCGATCGCTGAAAGAAATCCTTTTTTACACTGATCGCGACACTACTACCATTCAAAACGTCCTAGAGAAGCCTGTGGTGGCTGTTTACTGCTTCAATGAGCTACACCACTCATCGTTGCTATTGCGTGCAAAGGCCGTTGTATTGACCGCTGAGGAGGCCATACCAAGCTTTACGGAAAGCCTCAATTCTTTTCAAAAATCGTTACAGTATGATCGACCCGTCATCATCCGTTGCAACCCACTAACCGTCAAGATCAGATACAACAATGACATCGAGTTCAGCAAGCTAAACGAAATCTAAGCTCAGTTCTTGGAGATGCACTTATGAATGGTCCAGTTACATTAAGTGAGGCACACTTCATTGGCCTCATCATTGTTCTTATAGGCGTCTACTTAGCCTTATTTGGCCACAAACACCGTTGGGTATATTGGCTCATTGACCCAGACAAACCCGGCAGCAGCCTCTGGTTGGCAGCCGTTTTCATCATTATCGGCGTGCTCATGATGATGGTTAGAAAGATGCAATAATACGACTTCATAAAGGGGGGCTAGTTTTCAGACAAAGAAATAGCCTTCCGCGGAAGGCTGCGTGGGCGATGAAGCAAAACTAAAAATTAAACTATTTGAAGGAGAATAAAATGGAAGACCATAATCTGCATGATGAGGCTGAAGCCGAAAAGAAACTGAGAGAGTATATCTATGTTGACACCGACTTAATGAATTCCTTATTAGCCCAGTTTGACGAAGGCTTGAGCACCCTGACTACGCGATGAATGAGAAAACCTCCATACTGACTCAGGTCGCAACTAAAGGTGGAAGAAAATCCGCAAAAATTAGCGGCGGAGTCCCAGGGATAGCAAATGGTTCAGGATCGGCCGAAGATAGCCACTCTATGGCAGACGAAAGTTCAACACATAATAGGCATCAGTATTCAGAGAATATAGTATACGGTGATTACGGGGTCGAGATCCTTGAAGGCTATCTAAAAAAACAATTTGTTCCTGTTGAGAATGCGGAACCAGGAGACTTGGTACTTTACAAAGATAGCTTTTCCTTATACGACTTCGATTCTCTTGAAGCCGGTACCAACCCTGAAATTATTGATCCAGTGCTGAGATTGTCTACAGATAATGTTTCAGAAGAAAAGTTAGATGGTTACAAAAAACAGCTGAGAGTTATCCAAGCAAGGACAAGGAATGCCAGCAACGCGAAAATGCAAATAGATGACATGAAGAAGAAAATCCAAAAAGCAGAACAAAAGATAACAGAGGACAAAAGCTCGCAAGAGAATTTTAGAAGTGTTTATGCAATGGTGAACTTCTTTTCAAAAAGTATGCCGAATAGTGTCATTGTTTCCACTGAGCAAACCGTTGTTTTTGCACAAAAGTCTCTTTTTAGATTAAGCCCATCACAACTTCAAATGCTACAAAAAAATCCACGAACCCTTTATATAATGGGAATCGTGGAAAACAAATCAGATAATACAAATTGGAAACACCAAACTCTTACAAATTCTCAATTGGCACCCCGTGATATTGGTGCGATTGCAAGTTACTTGTCATCAATCGCATTGACTAACTTTGGCATTTCACAAAAAGAGGATTCTTTAAGAATTCGGCCTATCTCTATGTATTTTTAAATGTCGTTTAGGTCCTTGGTGTTCCGCACTTGGTTTGGTGGTCAGAGAAGCTTTCTTCATTTCACGATCAATCTCTTCTTGCATTTTCTGAATTTTAGAGTCTTCACGTTCGTAAGTTTTTTTAAGCGACGAATAAAGTTTAACCGCGTCTTGGATTTTGAAAGCCTTCATCATGCCACCACCTTTCCATGCAATCATAATATAAAAGTTGCAAACGGTCTACCAAAAGAATCTATCCATTTAGAACCAACGGAGCCTTGTTTTTAATGAGGCTTTTATTTTAAGGGCATAACGAACATACGTTTGAATTACAAGCTCTAAGAGTTCAAAAGGAGTGCGATATCATGGCATCAATTAGCTCATATAAACTAAAAGATGGCAAAAAGGCCTGGGAATTCTATATATTCGCTGGTGTTGATCCGCAGACAGGAAAAGAAATAAAGATCCATCGGCGCGGTTTTCCAACCGAAAAAATAGCCCAGCAAGAAGCAACTTTAGCTGAGTCCGAAATAATCAGAGGCCACTCTCACTACCAAACTGAAAGAATTTTAATGGCTGATTATCTTAATCAGTGGATCACCAAGCTTAAGGTTAATGTAAAAGAGGGATCCATGATCATCTATCGATATAACCTCAAGAAATACATTATCCCCAAAATTGGGGATATTCGACTGGCCAAATACACGCTTAAGGAACATCAGGAGTTCATCAGCAGTCTATTCAATGATGGCTTGTCTCTTAACACAGTAAAGCTCATCAATGGAACATTGCACAATGCGTTAAAAAAAGCCGTTGCAATTGGTTACATTACCAAAAACCCTACCGTTGGTGTCGAGTTCAGTGCGTATGCTAAAGACAATTCCAAAAAACTTCACTTTTGGACAAAAGATCAAGTTGGATCTTTTATAGAAGCAGCTGAAGAAGATAAAGAGCCCATGTGGCTATCATTCTTTGTGACGCTGATTGACTGCGGGCTTCGTGTGGGTGAAGCCATGGCTCTTCGCTGGTCAGACATTGACTTCAACAAAAATACCTTATCAGTCAATGCAACACGAATCTATCGTGCTGAAACTGGATCAAACGCTGGCAAAATAGCGCTTGATCGTCCCAAAACATTAAGCTCTAAGAGAACCGAATACATGACCGCTCGAGTAAATGATCTTCTTCAACAACAATATGAGCGCCATTTCAGTCACGGCAATGTACAAGGTTTTCGGTTTTCTACTAGCCACAATAACGATTTTGTCTTCACCTATTCGTCTGATGCCAAGTTTGGACAACCGCTCCGATCTCGAGCAACTACCGGTGCTTTTAATCGCATCACCAATCGGGCTGGACTTCCTCACATCCGTATCCATGATTTAAGACACACGCATGCCGTTTTAATGCGTGAGGCAGGATTAAGCCTTGATGACATCAAAGATGATCTTGGGCATAAAGACATTTCAACCACTCAAATCTATGCTGAAATCTCTCCGGCAAAAAAGAAAGAAAACCATCAACAATTCGAAAAATACCTAAATCAGTGAATACAAAAAGAGCTCCAGAACCTGTGTATAAGTCCGAAGCCTTCACCAAAACTTCACCACGGACCTTTCCAACATGATTCTGGAGCTCTTTATTTACCTTATTTCAAATCGCGCAAACCCTTGCGATTAAAGGCGTGCGTTCAATTCCTTGGTCATATCCTCATAACCCGGACGACCAAGCAGTGCGAACATGTTCTTCTTGTTGTGATTTGCTTGAACACTGATTTCATAGGGTTTCAAATCGCCGGTATAAAAGCAAAAATAGCTATATATCAATTTCTTAGGTTTCACAATTTCGGATTCACTTCACCATAACTTCACCACGAATTACTTATATTTATATTATTGCATAAGCAAATAAGCCCTCCACCCGTGTAAGCGAGTAGAGTTACCTAAGCCGGCGTATGTAAACCTTTTGCCTTTTTGTGGCGATTCTGTCAACTCTATGCACAAAAATAAGCCTCCCGCCATTGCTGGTAGGAGGCTTATTTAATATTAAACAGATGCGAGCAAAGTAACCGCTGTTTTAATTTAGTCGTTTTTTGATAAGTTATCGATATCTTTTTTAACTTGCCATGCCGGAACCTTCTTGGTGGTTTTGTTTGCACACTGCTCATTCGCATAAACAGATGCAAAGTCAAAGTCGGCTTTTTCAAATGGAATGGACAGGTTTCTTCCTCCTCATTTGTACCATAATATTGTGAAAATGGCGCTTCAAAAAGTCCTCAAGGTATTATTTCAGGATTTTCAATACTGGTTTCTTTGAAATCTTTCCTGAATTTTTGAAGCTAACTCCGAAGATAGCTTCCAATTCTTCCTCAGGAAAACCTAAATCACTAATAATTTGACTTTTAGATATAATACCTGCTTCTAAAAGCATCATTAAAGCAGATTTGAAAATCTCTGGATGTTCTTTTACTTGTTGATCATCAAATGGTTCGGTTTTTCTCCAGTGATTACGTGAAATCTTTTTTTGAAGGTACAAATATTGATTTTCATTTAATAAATGGAGTGTATTTGCCTTAAAAATTAGAGCCGACAGTGATACGTTCCAATACTTCTTGGCTTCCAAAAATCCGCTGATATCGGTTGACAATAGGAAGTCACTGAAGCTCTCGTCAGGAAGCAACAAACTTGATGCAAAGAAATGAGCCTGCCTTTCAAGCCCTTTTTTATATTTAGTACTATCTAGCTCAAATATATTTTCGACCGCCGAGTGAAGCAAAATATGTCCCAATTCATGAGCAAGGTTAAACCTTCTCCGCGCAGCGGACTCATCATTATCAGTTAGTGCAACGAGTGGTCGACCATTTGCCCAAGTAGACACAGCATCCATCTTATTACTGTGCATTGAAGTTTCTGCAACCACTATCCCATTTGCTTCCATAGCATTGGTCAAATCACTAATTGGCCCATTACCTAACGCCCATAACGTCCGAAGCGAGTTTGCCATCTGCCTAATGTCCTCTTCCGTAATGGCAGCCACGGGTTTTTCTAGCGGAGTTGGTATGTTCAATTTTGGCAGCTTAATAAACCTAGAAATATAACCAACAATCTCTGCCGCAAAATCTAACCGAATCGTCTGCATATTTCTAAGTTTATTTGTACTAGCTGCTTGGCTTCTGAAGAAAACCGCTCCCATTGGAACTTCAGAATTCGGCTTTGAAAAAAAAGAAATAGGAAACTTAAGCGCCGATGCAAGTTTAAATAAGTTTTCCCCTCTCGGCGTGGAATTACCCATTTCATATTTGCTGATTGACTGGCGTGAAACAGATGTCATATTAGCTAAATCTGCCATAGTATATCCACGCATAAGTCTGGCTTTCTTCAACTGACCGGGATTAAACTTGGCCTCCGTCATTTGTCTTCTCCCCTTCTAACATTTGTTCTACGCGATCATTAAACGCCAACTTAAGCTTTTTCCTACCACCAACATCAAGTGGTTTAACAGTTGCAAGCGCATTTGAAATATCGACTGTATCTATCCACCGAGTTGCGCCTACATTCGGTAACCCAATTTGAACATAGCTCAGCTTATAATTCAAGCCGCCGTACGTCACCATCAGATATGGAACGCTTTTTTCTTCTGAATAAGGCTTATCAAAATCATCAAATAGTGAAATTTCTCTATTGAGAAAACTTCTATTTTTTCGATTCCAAGCACTCGTTGGCATTGCTTTTTTTGAGCGTGTCTTATGCAGAGTAAAAACTGCGTTATCATTAAATAGTACAGGATATGTATATCCATTTTTTGAAACGCGCTTTTGTTCGACGGTAATGCCAAGCCCTAATCTTTTTGCTTCATTCTGAATGGCAATATCAACACAAACGTGTCTAAGCATACCATAAGCATTCTGGGCTTCAAACAGTTGCAAAATGGACTCTCGAGATTTCAATTCGTCGCTTAAACTATATCCCCGTTTCACACCTGCAGCAAAAAAAACCCGGAATGCGGGAATCTAGTGTTTTCTTCAAGTAGGATGACAATAACGTATCCATAACAGTCCTCCATGATCGTTCGTTTACATGCACCGGTGTACGTAAACATATTGCCTCTTTTCTACTTATTTGTCAACTTTTGTGAGCGTAAAAAAAAGCCCTCCACCCGCGTTAGCGAGCAGAGGACTTTTTGTAATGTACTTAAAACGGATTGATCGAACTAATGCTGATTTGCAAACGATCAAGCGGTTCTCCAAACATGCCGGCGTATGTGTCTGTGTACTGTGGCAAACTCGTGCCATCATCACATACAACGCCGAGCCAGCCAGCCCGTTGTGTCGTCTGACTGCGGTAATACGCTTGCTGGTACGACTCACCAGCAGGAGTAAGAAAGATGATCTGAACTCCATCAATCGCTTCACCAGCAATACCGGCACAGCCGTTGACCGTATCGTTGCGATTGCCTTTGGTTACCCAAGGCAGCCAACCACTCTTGACTGTGTGAACGCGATACTTAACGCTACCATGATCAACTTTGATGTACAGCAGATCATGCTGATGATTTGGCAATCCAGCAAACCCGTTGTCACCAGCGCCAAAGTTAGTGACTTCATCAAGCCACCCGCCACCGAGTACATGCAGACCGTAGCTTACGTTTACCTTTTTAACAGACAGTTGCGGAGCTGGTGGTGTTGGCAGAGAGCTGGCACCCTGACCAGCATAAGCAGCCCATGCTGCACGATCGCCGTAGAATACATTGAGATCAAGGTTGCCAGCCCAGCCAGACAATCTGCCCACGGAAGTGTACTGGAAAATAGCAGGATCTGGCCAGTTCCGTGTACTGCCATACATATCGCGAGGCTGATAGCCATTAACCGCATTGTAATTGTTGTACTGGGCAACCCACAAGCCATACGTGCTAGCAACACTTGACCAATCAAGACGGTTTTCGTCCGAAAGACCCATGTAGATCATCGGTGCCACACCGGTCTTAGCTTTGACGTAATCCAGCCACTGCTTCGCCCAGCCAACGCCCTGACTTACTGCTGGCCCTTCGAAGTCAAGCACTAAGACAGCCTTTCCAACATATGCACCGACTTGGCTCAAAAAGTAAGCGGCCTGGTCCCGTGCATTACCAACGCTTGCAAAGTGATAGACGCCAAGCAACTTGCCTGATGTCAACGTCTGCTTGACCTGATCGGCAAAAGCCGGATTCAAATAGGTTGTCCCTTCGGTTGCCTTTGCAATGACGAAATCCGCGGTCATGCCGCTAATGCCAATGCCCTGCTGATAAGATGCAACATCAATACCATGTAAGACCATTATTTTGCCTCCTGACTAGCTGCTGGTGCTGCAGATGCTGGTTCTGGTGCTGCTGAAGATGCCGGAGCGACAGCGGGAGCCGCAGAACTAGCAGCTTCTAAAGCTGCCTGATCGGTCTCTTTATCCGCTTGCAGTGCCTTAATCTGATCCTCTAGCGCCTTGATCTTAGCT
>ERZ1036424.166-NODE-166-length-44215-cov-16.393229_pt1 | contig 44215 bp, 41 predicted proteins | sample MGYA00514221_ERZ1036424 | MGnify/ENA primary metagenome ERZ1036424 (study PRJEB33795, sample SAMN09464939) | human gut metagenome | host: Homo sapiens | place: USA: Stanford, California | collected 2016-11 | study: EMG produced TPA metagenomics assembly of the... | reverse complement strand
GAACGCCGGAAGTAGTTGGGGGTTGCCCCCTGTGAGATATGGAAGTCGCTTAGCTTTATTCCGCCATAGCTCAGTTGGTAGTAGCGCATGACTGTTAATCATGATGTCGTAGGTTCGAGTCCTACTGGCGGAGTAGTTAATTAAAGGAGGTTTTAGCCTCTTTTTTGTTATTTAATTAATAATCTATCTCGCACCTAATGACGCGAGATATTTCAGATCTTTGTCATTTGTCAACTGTAGTCGGTTGAAGAAAAGCTAAGAACGAGAAAGGACACATTTCGTCCTTTCTTTTTTGATATTTAGAGCGATGAAAATCCGTTTTTTGAAGTTTTCAAAGTTCCGAAATCCAAAGGCATTTCGCTTGATAAGTTTAATGAGATTATTAGTCGCTTTTAATTTGGCGTTAGAATAGGGTAGTTGAAGGGCACTGTTTCAGCCTGAGCCTAGAAATTCGAAAGTGAAGCTGTTTAGCCAAGTCATAATAAGGGATAAACATATCCATTGTAATGATTTTGACGCGACATAAGAAAATGATTTCGGATGATAGCTTGTGTTCTACTCTCAAGAACAGTTATGATATTGAGGTTTTCAAAATCTTGCGTAATAAAGCTCATCTTCATCTCTCGATTGAAACAGTCACTCCCCTGACTGTTTCAATGTCCTAAGAAATAATCTCAGGAAGACGAGAAAAATCATATTTAAAGTGGAAGTCATTAAGCTTGCGAATGACAGTTGAAGTGGAAATGGAAAGCTGATGAGTAATGTCGGTCATAGAAGTCTTTTCAATCAACTTTTGAGCAATCTTTTGGTTGATAATACGAGGAATTTGATGATTTTTCTTGACGATAGAAGTTTCAGACACCATCATTTTCGGACACTGATAGTACTTAAAACGATGCTTTCTAAGTAGAATTCTGGTAGGCATACCAGTTGTTTCAAGGTAAGGAATTTTCGACGGTTTTTGAAAATCATATTTCTTCATTTAACTTCTGCAATCAGGGCAAGATGGGGCGTCGTAGTCCAGTTTAGCGATGATTTCCTTATGTGTACCCCTATTATGATATCCATAATTTAGAAATTAGGTTCTGTAAGGCTTAGTAATTTTGTGATAAAGTGTAATTCTTCCATATGATTCTTTCTAAAGATGTTTTGGTGGCAAATCTTATGGAATTTTTTCTACAACAAAATAGGCTCCATAAGATCCATATGGGATTTACCGACTACAAATACTATAGTTACTTTTCTTTTTAATAATTATTAAGTGCTTTATTTCTATTCAATCACTTCATAGTTCTGACTCAAGTTCGTTGAAGAACTCTTGAGAAATATTTATTACTATTGAAACAGAACAGGATAATTTTTTCAATCATTTATATGAAATTTTTTATTTTTAGGGATTTAATAGTTTGTTTTTGATGTAAGATATTTATTTCTATTCTGTCAACTTTTTCTATTTTTTATCTTGTTGAGGTTGGTATTTTAACAATTCAGGAATTGATAGTGAATGTGTAAAATTTTTTGTTAGAATAAGTTCATAAAAAAGAAAAGGAGTATATAATTATGTTATAAAAAATTTATGAGCAGATGACGGATTTTTATAGAAATATTGAAGAAGAGTATGGTACTGTATTTGGTGATAATTTTGATTGGGAACATTTTCATTTTAAATTTTTGATTTATTATTTAGTTCGATATGGTATTGGGTGTCGTAGGGATTTTATCGTTTATCATTATCGTGTTGCTTATCGTTTGTATCTTGAAAAGATGATAATGAATCGAGGTTTTATTTCTTGTTGAGGTAATTTTAGTAAATTTCCGAACAAACTTACTTTTTCATTGCAATATAACAATAAATAGCTGGTAATTTTTCTAAATCATTTTTTAATAGTTGGAAATAGCAAATCTTTCTATTGTTTCTTCTTGATAAAAAGGCGATTTTTTCTTATAATAAATTGTAAGATATAATTGCGGGTGAGATTCCTGCCATGTATGTGAGAAAGGAAGAGCCTTAGGGCTCAGACAAAATTATGACTTCAGTTGTTGTTGTAGGTACCCAGTGGGGTGATGAAGGTAAAGGGAAGATTACAGACTTCCTTTCAGCCAATGCAGAAGTGATTGCACGTTACCAAGGTGGTGATAATGCTGGTCACACGATTGTGATTGATGGTAAGAAATTTAAGTTGCACTTGATTCCATCTGGGATTTTCTTCCCTGAAAAAATCTCTGTTATTGGGAATGGTATGGTTGTAAATCCTAAATCTCTTGTAAAAGAGTTGAGCTATCTTCATGAGGAAGGTGTTACAACTGATAACTTGCGTATTTCTGATCGTGCGCATGTTATTTTGCCTTATCATATCGAGTTGGATCGTTTGCAAGAAGAAGCTAAAGGCGACAATAAGATTGGTACTACAATTAAGGGAATTGGTCCAGCTTATATGGACAAGGCTGCTCGTGTGGGAATTCGTATCGCAGATCTTTTGGATAAAGATATTTTCCGTGAGCGTTTAGAACGTAACCTTGCTGAAAAGAATCGTCTCTTTGAAAAATTGTATGACAGTAAAGCGATTGCTTTCGATGATATTTTTGAAGAATATTACGAATATGGTCAACAAATCAAGAAATATGTGACCGATACATCTGTTATTTTGAATGATGCGCTTGATAATGGTAAACGTGTGCTTTTTGAAGGTGCACAAGGTGTTATGCTAGATATCGACCAAGGTACCTATCCATTTGTTACGTCTTCAAACCCTGTGGCTGGTGGTGTGACAATTGGTTCTGGTGTTGGGCCAAGTAAGATTGACAAGGTTGTAGGTGTATGTAAAGCCTATACCAGTCGTGTAGGAGACGGTCCTTTCCCAACTGAGTTGTTTGATGAAGTGGGAGAACGTATTCGTGAAGTCGGTCATGAATATGGTACTACAACTGGTCGTCCACGTCGTGTGGGTTGGTTTGACTCAGTTGTGATGCGTCACAGTCGTCGTGTTTCTGGTATCACTAACCTTTCATTGAACTCTATTGATGTTTTGAGTGGTTTGGATACTGTGAAAATCTGTGTGGCCTATGATCTTGATGGTCAACGTATTGACTACTATCCAGCTAGTCTTGAGCAATTGAAACGTTGCAAGCCTATCTATGAAGAGTTGCCAGGTTGGTCAGAAGATATTACCGGAGTTCGTAATTTGGAAGATCTTCCTGAGAATGCGCGTAACTATGTTCGTCGTGTGAGTGAATTGGTTGGCGTTCGTATTTCTACTTTCTCAGTAGGTCCTGGTCGTGAACAAACAAATATTTTAGAAAGTGTTTGGTCCTAAGAGATTTTTAAGATTTGTTTAAGATAGGTAGGGTATACTATAGACAGTTACAAGAAGACCTCCTAACTTGTTGTAACAAATATCCTAAACTTTTCTTTTTCATAATAATCTCCCTATAAAGTCACCGCATTCGGTGGCTTTTTTTGTATTGGGATTCATGATATAATAATAAAACTGACAAGTAGGAAAAGGGAAATTGATGAATTATACAGTTGAAGAAAAAGAAGCCTTTATGAGGGAGGCTTTGAGAGAGGCTGAGATTGCTCTTGAACACGATGAAATTCCAATTGGTTGTGTGATTGTGAAAGATGGAGAAATCATTGGCCGTGGGCATAATGCGCGTGAGGAGTTGCAGCGAGCAGTTATGCACGCGGAAATTATGGCCATAGAGAATGCGAATCTGAGTGAGGAGAGTTGGCGCTTGCTGGATTGCACGCTTTTTGTGACCATTGAGCCTTGTGTTATGTGTAGTGGGGCGATTGGACTCGCCCGTATTCCAAACGTGGTCTATGGGGCTAAAAACCAGAAATTTGGCGCTGCTGGGAGTTTGTACGATATCTTGACAGATGATCGTCTCAATCATCGTGTGGATGTTGAAACGGGAATTTTGGAAGATGAATGTGCAGCTATTATGCAGAACTTTTTTAGAAATAGACGAAAAAAATAATTTTGCTTTTAAAATGAATAGGAATGTGATATAATAAATAGTGGAGCAACAGTTCTGCGTGAAGCGGGTCAGGGGAGGAATCCAGCAGCCCTAAGCGATTTGAATTGTGTGCTCTTTTTTTCGTGCTTTTTCCGAATAAATAAGATAGAATAATCTAAAATAAATGATAATAGAAAAGAGAAGATGATGAAAATTCGTGGTTTTGAATTGGTTTCTAGTTTTACAGATGAAAATTTATTGCCCAAGCGTGAGACAGCGCATGCGGCTGGTTACGACTTAAAGGTTGCTGTGCGTACGGTTATTGCGCCAGGAGAGATTGTCTTGGTTCCGACAGGGGTTAAGGCTTATATGCAGCCGACTGAGGTTCTCTACCTCTATGATCGTTCTTCAAACCCTCGTAAGAAGGGCTTGGTTTTAATTAATTCAGTTGGGGTCATTGATGGGGATTATTATGGAAATCCTGGGAATGAAGGGCATATTTTTGCTCAGATGAAGAATATCACAGACCAAGAGGTTGTTATTGAAGTTGGAGAACGTGTTGTCCAGGCTGTCTTTGCTCCTTTCTTAATTGCAGATGGAGATGTGGCTGACGGCATTCGAACTGGTGGATTTGGATCGACAGGGCACTAGAATGAAGATTATCTTTGTACGTCACGGGGAGCCAGATTACCGTGAGTTAGAGGAGCGTTCTTATACGGGATTTGGGATAGATTTGGCACCCTTGTCTGAGAAGGGACGGCAGCAAGCTCATAAATTGAGTACCAATCCTTTATTCCCTTCAGCAGAAATAATCATCTCTTCTGCAGTTACAAGAGCTTTAGAAACGGCTTCTTATGTAGTTTGTGCTACGGGACTTCCTTTGAGAGTGGAGCCATTATTACATGAATGGCAGGTCTATGAAAGTGGCACAGATAATTTTGAAAAAGCTCGTACTATGTTTCTAGAAAATGAGGGGGAGTTACTTCCTAATAGTCCTATTCAATATGAGACAGCTACGGAGATGAAGTCTCGTTTTCTAGAATGTATGGCTAAGTATCGAGATTATCAGACTGTGGTAGTTGTTGCTCATCGAATGCTCATGCGTCAGTTTGTGCCAAATGAGAAGATTGATTTTTGCCAAGTGATTGAGTGTGAGTTAGAGATATAGAAAGAGGTTTATCATCGCAAAGAAAAAAGCGACATTTGTATGTCAAAATTGTGGGTATAATTCCCCTAAATATCTGGGACGATGTCCTAACTGTGGGTCTTGGTCTTCTTTTGTAGAAGAGGTTGAGGTTGCCGAGGTAAAGAATGCGCGTGTGTCCTTGACAGGTGAGAAAACCAAGCCCATGAAACTGGCTGAGGTGACTTCCATCAATGTAAATCGAACTAAGACAGAGATGGAGGAATTCAACCGTGTACTTGGAGGCGGAGTGGTACCGGGAAGTCTCGTCCTCATCGGTGGGGATCCAGGAATCGGGAAATCAACCCTTCTCCTACAAGTTTCAACCCAGTTGTCTCAAGTGGGGACTGTTCTCTATGTCAGTGGGGAGGAGTCTGCTCAGCAGATTAAGTTACGAGCAGAGCGCTTGGGAGATATTGATAGCGAGTTTTATCTCTATGCAGAGACCAATATGCAGAGTGTTCGAGCAGAGGTGGAGCGCATCCAGCCAGATTTTCTCATTATTGATTCTATCCAGACCATTATGTCTCCTGAGATTTCAGGGGTACAGGGATCTGTTTCTCAGGTACGCGAGGTGACTGCTGAGCTCATGCAGCTGGCCAAAACCAATAACATTGCCATATTTATCGTAGGACATGTGACCAAGGAAGGAACCTTGGCCGGTCCTCGTATGTTGGAGCATATGGTGGATACGGTACTTTACTTTGAAGGGGAGCGTCACCATACTTTTCGTATTTTGAGAGCGGTTAAAAACCGTTTTGGCTCCACCAATGAGATTGGGATTTTTGAGATGCAGTCGGGCGGATTGGTTGAGGTTCTCAATCCGAGTCAAGTTTTCCTAGAAGAGCGTTTGGATGGGGCAACTGGCTCGTCAATCGTCGTGACCATGGAAGGGACGCGTCCAATTTTGGTGGAGGTTCAGGCTTTGGTGACACCGACCATGTTTGGAAACGCCAAGCGTACTACGACAGGCCTTGATTTTAATCGTGCTAGCTTGATTATGGCTGTTTTGGAAAAACGAGCAGGTCTTCTCTTGCAAAATCAGGATGCTTATCTCAAATCTGCTGGTGGTGTAAAATTGGATGAGCCTGCTATTGACTTGGCAGTTGCAGTTGCCATTGCTTCGAGTTACAAGGACAAGCCAACCAATCCTCAGGAATGTTTTGTAGGAGAACTGGGCTTGACGGGAGAAATTCGGCGCGTGAATCGTATCGAGCAACGCATCAATGAAGCTGCTAAATTGGGCTTTACTAAGATTTATGTACCGAAAAATTCTTTGATAGGAATCACTCCGCCCAAGGAAATTCAGGTCAATGGTGTGACAACGATCGGAGAAGTCTTGAAGAAGGTATTCTCTTAATAGTTATGGTCAGTTTTAGATGGCTAATTATTTTATTGCTAATACTTATTAAAACAAGGAGGAATTTCTGATGAAATTTTCTATGGATAGCCAAATGCAATTTCCTTTGGTAGAGTTGTCACTCAATCAAGGAGAAACCGTCTATATCCAGCGGGGGAGCATGGTCTACCACACACCCAATGTAAGTCTCAATACCCAGCTCAATGCTAGCGGTTCTGGTTTAGGACGATTTGTCAAAGCCGTGGGACGTTCCCTGGTTTCTGGCGAAAGTACTTTTATTACTCAAGCTGTTGCTGAGTCTGATAACGGCAATCTTGCTCTAGCACCAGATACTCCTGGTCAAGTGATTGCTCTTGAGTTAGGTGAAAATCAGTACCGATTGAATGATGGGGCCTTTCTGGCTCTTGATGGTATGGCCTCCTATACGATGGAACATCAGTCTATTGGAAAAGCTCTGTTCGGAGGGCAAGGTGGTCTTTTTGTGATGACTACCCAAGGTCAGGGAACTCTTTTGGCCAATGCTTTTGGTTCTATTAAGAAAATTGAGCTGCAAAACCAAGAAATAACGATCGACAATGCCCATGTGGTGGCTTGGAGCCAGTCTTTGGACTATAACATCCACTTAGAAAATGGCTTCTGGCAGTCAATCGGTACGGGTGAAGGGGTTGTTAATACTTTCCGAGGTACTGGTGAAGTCTATGTACAAAGTCTTAATCTTCAGAGCTTTGCAGGCTCACTCAATAAGTATATCCAAAAAGGATCATAAACCTAAAACTAGGACAGAAGCCCAAGCTAGAAGCTGGATGTCTCTGTCCTAGTTTTCTATATAAATGCTGAAAGCTGACAAACGAGGTAAAAAATGATAAGATAGGAGAAATATTTGACTATCAAATTTTCGAGGAGGGAATCATGTCGTATTTTGAACAGTTTATGCAAGCCAATCAGGCTTATGTTGCCCTACATGGGCAGTTAAATCTGCCACTTAAACCCAAAACAAGAGTTGCCATTGTGACCTGTATGGACTCTCGTCTGCACGTTGCGCAAGCTTTGGGATTGGCACTTGGAGATGCTCATATCTTGCGGAATGCAGGTGGTCGAGTGACTGAGGACATGATTCGTTCGCTAGTTATTTCCCAACAACAAATGGGGACAAGAGAGATTGTGGTGCTGCACCATACAGACTGTGGTGCTCAGACCTTTGAAAATGGCCCTTTTCAGGAGTATTTGAAGGAAGAATTGGGTGTCGATGTGTCAGATCAGGATTTTTTGCCCTTCCAAGATATAGAGGAGAGTGTACGTGAGGATATGCAACTCCTTATCGAGTCTCCCCTAATACCAGACGATGTCATTATCTCTGGTGCTATTTACGATGTGGATACAGGAAGTATGACGGTCGTAGAATTGTAAAAAATTCATTTAGAAAGAAAGTGTATGAAGAAAAACAGTATTTTATTTATTTTTATTTTATTGCTATGTATTGGTTTGCAGTATGAAACCATTTACTATACGGACGGTTCGATGTCAGCTGCGGAATATGGACTAATGGGAGTTTCTATCTTTCTAGCTCTCTTTTACATGATTCCAGCTCTTTATTTCCTTTTCCGTATTGGGAAAAAATGGGAATTGCCAAAGAACGCCTTGATCTTGTCTTTATTGGGCGGGATGTTCCTTTCAGGCTGGCTATCTAGCTTTGCGAATACCTATATCCATGATTTGCTTGGCGTTCTTTTCCCAGATAGTGCATTTTTAAATGCCTTTGAAAGTGCTATTGTGGCTCCTTTGGTAGAAGAGCCCTTGAAATTGTTGCCACTTGTCTTTGTTTTAGCTTTGATTCCTGTGCGAAAATTAAAATCTTTGTTTTTACTAGGGATTGCTTCTGGTTTGGGATTCCAAATGATTGAGGATATTGGCTACATTCGTACAGATTTGCCAGAGGGCTTTGATTTTACTATTTCAAGGATTTTGGAGCGTATCATCTCAGGAATTGCCTCTCACTGGACTTTTTCAGGTCTGGCTGTAGTAGGTGTTTACTTGCTTTACAGAGCCTATAAAGAACAGAAGGTTGGCAAGAAAGATGGACTTATTTTCCTAGCTTTAGCCTTAGGAACTCACTTCTTGTTTAACTCTCCTTTTGTAGAATTAGAGACAGAGTTGCCTTTAGCAATTCCATTGGTTACGGCTATTGCTCTCTATGGTTTTTATCAGGCTTATCGCTTTGTTGAGAAGAACGATGAGATAATGAACTAGAATACTTTTCAAAAGAATGATGCAAGGGCACAAATATGCTGCCCTTCTTTTATTTTTGATTGAAAAATAGTGTAAAAAGCGCTACAATGGTAGATGGAAAAATCTTGTGAAAAGCACAAGCGATACATATATACCGGAGGAAATCATGTCTTTTTCTGATTTAAAGCTGTTTGCCCTTTCTTCTAATCAAGAATTGGCAAAACGTGTGGCGCAGGAGATTGGGATAGAGTTGGGGAAATCAAGTGTTCGCCAATTTTCAGATGGAGAGATTCAGGTCAACATCGAAGAATCAATCCGTGGGAAACACGTCTTTATCCTACAATCAACTAGCTCACCTGTAAATGACAATCTGCTTGAAATTTTGATTATGGTAGATGCTTTGAAGCGTGCGAGTGCAGAATCTGTCAATGTTGTCATGCCTTACTATGGGTATGCACGTCAGGATAGAAAGGCGAGAGCGCGTGAGCCAATCACTTCAAAACTTGTCGCAAATATGCTTGAAGTAGCTGGAGTGGATCGTTTATTGACAATCGACTTGCATGCTGCGCAGATTCAAGGATTCTTTGATATTCCTGTGGATCATTTGATGGGAGCTCCTCTGATTGCGGATTATTTTGAGCGTCGTGGCATGGTTGGTTCTGACTATGTGGTTGTCAGTCCAGACCATGGAGGGGTGACTCGTGCCCGTAAGTTGGCAGAATTTTTGAAAACATCTATCGCTATTATCGATAAACGTCGTAGCGTTGATAAGATGAATACCAGTGAAGTCATGAACATCATCGGTAAGGTCGAAGGCAAGACTTGTATCTTGATTGATGATATGATTGATACTGCTGGAACGATTTGTCATGCGGCAGATGCCCTTGCGGAAGCTGGTGCTGTTGAAGTCTATGCAAGCTGTACGCACCCAGTTCTTTCTGGTCCTGCTATGGACAATATCCAAAAATCAGCTATTAAGAAATTGGTTGTTTTGGATACCATCTATCTGCCAGAAGAGCGTTTGATTGATAAGATTGAGCAGATTTCAATCGCTCATCTCTTGGGGGATGCTATCGTCCGTATCCATGAAAAACGCCCACTTTCTCCACTTTTCAGTATTGAGAAAAAGATTTAATGACCAAGCCTGAGATGATTCTCAGGTTTTTTTCATCTCTTTTCCGAATAAATAGATAGTAGCAGTGAATCTAGCCAATCTAGATTTAAAAATGTGCTATAATGAAAGGAGAGGAAAAGGATGATTCTAAGACATCCGGGCATCAGCCCAACCAATGATTTAGTGGCTAAGAAAATCTTTAGCAATCCAGAAATCACTTGTCAATTTATCCGCGATATGCTGGACTTGCCAGCCAAAAATGTGACGATTTTGGAGGGAAGCAACATTCACGTATTACCTTCCCTGCCGTACTCGGCACAGGATTTTTACACTAGTATAGATGTTTTGGCTGAACTAGATAATGGGACGCAAGTAATTATTGAAATTCAGGTGCATCATCAGAATTTTTTCATCAATCGCCTGTGGGCTTATCTGTGCAGTCAGGTCAATCAAAACCTAGAAAAAATTCGCCAACGGGAAGGTGATACCCATCAGAGTTACAAACACATCGCACCCGTTTATGCTATTGCCATTGTAGATAGTAATTACTTCTCAGATGATTTGGCTTTTCACAGCTTCAGTATGCGAGAGGACACTACAGGTGAAGTCTTAACCATCACAAATAATGGACAAGAAAACCATCTAGTAAAGATGGCATTCTTAGAATTAAGAAAGTACAGAGAAACCAGCAAAGATAAGGTTCGCAAACCGTGGTTGGAGTTTTTCGGCAACAAGCCCTTTACCCAAGAACCCGAGCGAGCCATAAGCCAAGCAGACCAACTGCTGGACTACAAGAGCTGGTCCGAGGAGGACAGGAAGATGTTTAGTCAACTACGTATGCGAGAAGAACAAGCTTTGTTAGCGCAGGGCTATGCCTTGGAAACCGCTAGGGCTGAGGGTATTGAACAAGGTTTAGAGCGTGGCCTTGAACGTGGTCGTGCAGAGGGTCTTGAACGAGGAAAAGTTGAAGGAAGTCTGTCTATGCTACTAAATCTCGTTCGCCAACATCTTCTGACTTCGGAGGTAGCCAGCCAGCAATTAGGCATGACAGTCGCTGAGTTTGAGGCACTCTTGTAAGACTATCACAAATAACGGTCAAGAAAACCATCTAGTCAAGATGGCGTTCTTGGAACTAAAAAAATACAGAGAAACCAGCAAAGACAAGGTTCGCAAGCCGTGGTTGGAGTTTTTTGGGAACAAACCCTTTACCCAGAACCCAGCGCGAGCCATCAGCCAAGCAGACCAACTGCTAGACTACAAAAGCTGGTCCGAGGAGGACAGGAAAATGTTTAGTCAACTACGTATGCGCGAAGAACAAGCCTTGTTAGCACAGGACTATGCCTTGGAAACAGCTAGGGCTAAGGGGATTGAACAAGGTATTGAACAGGGACTGGAGCGTGGACTTGAACGTGGGAAAGTTGAAGGGAGGGAAGAAGGAAAACTCTTTGCCTTCCTAGATATGGTCCGCCAAGGTCTTCTGACAGCTGAGGTTGCTAGTGAACAATTGGGTATGACTGTCGCTGAGTTTGAGACGCTGTTGTAAGACCATCACAAACAATGGGCAGGAAAATCATCTGGTCAAGATGGCATTCTTGGAATTAAAAAAATACAGAGAAACCAGCAAAGACGAGGTTCGCAAGCTGTGGTTAGAGTTTTTTGGGAACAAACCCTTTACCCAAGAACCCGAGCGAGCCATCAGTCGGGCAGACCAACTGCTGGACTATAAAAGCTGGTCCGAGGAGGACAGGAAAATGTTTAGTCAACTACGTATGCGCGAAGAACAATCCTTGTTAGCACATAACTATGCCTTGGAACGAGCTGAAGAAAAAGGCCTAGAACGTGGTCGTCCAGAGGGTATTGAAGAGGGGGAAAAGTAGGTTTAGCAAATCTCGTTCGTCAAGGCCTTCTAACTTCAGATGTTGCCAGCCAGTAATGATTCGAATAGTCGGGAATATAAAGGATTATTGTTCGTTTGATTGAAATAAGTTAGCTTTTAAGAGTGATTAGAGTTCAACATTTAAAGTTTGGACTGTTTTCTCCAATATTTCTTTAAAAATAAGATAAAAATTGTTGACACCAATTATTTAAGTGGTATACTGGTGGTAGTAAAGAAAACTCTTTACAATCAAATAAAAAATAAAAGAGGAGATAAAACAATGAAAAAAGTTTTATTGACATCAGTAGCAGCTCTTGCAGTATTTTCTGCAGTAGCACCAGTATTCGCACAAGGTGAAAATCCTAATGCTTCTAACCAATTGCTTCAAAAGAAATATGTTTCTGAGCGTGATATCGCTGACGAAGCTAACACACAAGTAGCAGCACATGAGTCTGAAATCCGTGCTGAGGCAGAGCGTCAATTTGCTCAACAAGGTGGTCAAACAGTAGCGGCAGCAGAAAAAGCATTGCAAGACTTCTTGGATTCAGGATACAACGGACATGATTTTTCTGATAAAAAAGCAGCATTGGAAGCAAACATTGCAGCAGCAAAATCAAACCAAAAATTTGAAGATATCTATAATACTGTTCGTAACCGTTATGTTCAAAAATTACAAGAACAATATCGTGCAGCAGCTCAGAAACAAGGTAACTACTGGAATGACGCAACTGGTGTTGAAGATAATAAACCAAACGATGTTCGTAAATCAGAAGATCAAGCTAACCAAACTGGTAAAACTGCTCAAAACGGACAAACAGCTCCATCAGCTACTCCAGAACCAGGTAAACCAGGTGCAGTAGAGCAAGCTAAAAAAGCAGAAGCAGCAGCTAAACAAGCAGGTGCAACAGCTAAAGCTGGTCAAAAAGCTCTTCCAAAAACACACGCTTCTAAATAATTTATTTATTTAATGAAGTAACTAATCACTGAAACTTCGTTTCAGTGATTTTTTTGATAAAAGTAAATAAACAAGGGAGATAAAAATGAGCAGACGTTCAACTAAAAATAAGTCACCTATGAAGAAAATTATCGCTTCGCTTGTTGCTGTAGCTATTGTCGCTTTAGGAGGTTTATTCCTTTATAAGACATTCTTAGCTCCAACTGATCAGGCGAGTGAAACTAAGGTAGCGCAAACGACACAAAAAATTGATACGACATCAGCAGAGGAAAAAGAATATCTTAAGAATAAGTTCAGTGGTTTGCTGAATACAAACTCTGACACGATTGCCTATGTGTATGCGCCCGGAACAGAGTTGGATGAGCCAGTTGTTCAAACAACTGATAATTCAACTTATTTAGATAAGAGATTTGATGGTGGTCACGAACCTTATATGGGAACAGTGTTTATGGACACAGACAATAAAAAGGATTTTAGTGACCGTTTAACTTGGTTATTTGGTCATGCTCGTGGTAGTAAAGTTGGGGATCATCGTATGTTTAATGATGTGAACTACTATAGTCGTCAAGATTATTTTGATGAACATCCATATGTTGTGATTGAGACTCCAGAGAGAAAGTATTATTATGAAGCAGTTGCTATGATTATAGTACCGGAAGAAACAGCCTTTTATCGCACTTCATTTGATGATGATAAAGATTTTCAAACACAGTTAACAACTATTTATGAAACAGCTGAAGTTAAGAAACCAAATGTTAAAGTATCAGCTAAAGATAAGTATTTAGTTCTTTCAACTTGTCGTGAAGAAGATGAAACGATTCGTGCAAATCTATATCTTCGTCAAATACCAGACTCAGAAATGAGTGAGTTTGTCAAACAGCACAAAGATCAATTAACGTATAAACCAACAAGATAAATATATAGACTATTACTACAATAGGAATGAATATAGTCTAGCAAGAATAGAAGTTCTTTGCAGTTGAAAAGGATTTCACTTTTATAATTATAAAGCATAAAAACAGAATTTAGTCATGGGCTAAGTTCTGTTTTTTTTAAAACTAAATGGCTATATTCGGAAAAAGTTTGAAAAATACTTGCTCTTGCTCTTCCTAATGGTATTTTTTGGTGCTTTCCTTTATAATGGGTGTATGGATAAGAAAAAATTATTATTGATTGATGGGTCTTCTGTTGCTTTTCGGGCGTTTTTTGCGCTCTATCAGCAGTTGGACCGTTTTAAGAATGCGGCTGGTTTACATACCAATGCGATTTATGGTTTCCAGTTGATGTTGAGCCATTTGTTGGAGCGGGTTGAGCCGAGTCATATTTTGGTGGCTTTTGATGCGGGTAAGACGACCTTCCGTACAGAGATGTATGCGGACTATAAGGGTGGTCGAGCTAAGACTCCTGATGAGTTTCGTGAGCAATTTCCTTTCATTCGTGAGTTGCTGGATCATATGGGGATTCGCCACTATGAGTTGGCTCAGTATGAGGCGGATGATATCATCGGGACGCTGGATAAGTTAGCTGAGCAGGATGGTTTTGATATTACCATTGTCAGTGGGGACAAGGACTTGATTCAGCTGACGGATGAGCATACGGTGGTTGAGATTTCCAAGAAAGGTGTGGCTGAATTTGAGGCCTTTACGCCAGACTATCTCATGGAAAAGATGGGACTCACACCGACTCAGTTTATCGATCTCAAGGCGCTCATGGGTGATAAGTCGGATAATATCCCTGGGGTGACCAAAATCGGTGAAAAGACGGGTATCAAGCTCTTGCTGGAGCATGGTTCGCTTGAGGGTATTTATGAAAATATCGATGGGATGAAGGCTTCTAAGATGAAGGAAAATCTCATCAATGATAGGGAACAGGCCTTTTTGTCTAAAACACTGGCGACCATTGATACTAAGGCACCGATTGAGATTGGTTTGGAGGATTTAGTCTATAGTGGTCCAGATGTGGAAAGTCTCGGGAAATTCTACGATGAGATGGGCTTTAAACAGCTCAAACAGGCTTTAAATGTGTCGTCAGCTGATGTGTCTGAGAGTTTGGACTTTACTATCGTTGACCAAGTCAGTCAAGATATGTTGAGTGAGGAGTCTATCTTCCATTTTGAACTTTTTGGTGAGAATTACCATACGGATGATTTGGTTGGTTTTGCTTGGTCTTGTGGGGATAAGCTCTATGCTACAGACAAGCTTGAGCTTTTGCAAGAGCCTATTTTCAAGGACTTTTTAGAAAAAACACCTCTGAGAGTTTATGACTTTAAGAAGGCTAAAGTTCTCTTGAATCGTTTTGGTGTGGATTTGCAGGCGCCTGCTTTTGACAGTCGCTTGGCTAAATACCTCCTTTCGACTGTGGAGGACAATGAAATTGCGACCATCGTGAGTCTTTATGGTCAGACTTATTTGGTTGATGATGAGACTTTCTATGGCAAGGGTGTCAAGAAGGCCATTCCTGAACGTGAGAAATTCTTGGAGCATTTAGCTCGTAAGCTTGCTGTTTTGGTTGAGACTGATCCTGTTTTGCTTGGAAAACTCAGCGAAAATGGGCAATTAGAGCTTCTTTATGATATGGAGCAACCTCTAGCTTTTGTCCTTGCTAAGATGGAAATTGCTGGGATTACGGTCAAGAAAGAGACCTTGCTTGAGATGCAGGCTGAAAATGAGCTTGTCATTGAAAAACTCACTCAGGAGATTTACGAACTGGCTGGTGAGGAGTTTAATATCAACTCGCCTAAGCAGTTGGGCGTACTTCTCTTTGAAAAATTGGGACTTCCTCTAGAATATACCAAGAAAACCAAGACGGGTTACTCGACAGCGGTGGATGTGCTAGAGCGTCTGGCTCCGATTGCACCGATTGTTAAGAAAATCCTGGATTACCGTCAGATTGCTAAGATTCAGTCTACTTATGTGATTGGCTTGCAGGACTGGATTTTGGTTGATGGCAAGATTCATACTCGCTATGTGCAGGATTTGACCCAGACTGGGCGTTTGTCTAGTGTGGATCCAAACCTGCAAAATATCCCTGTGCGTTTGGAGCAAGGCCGTCTCATTCGTAAGGCTTTTGTGCCTGAGTGGGAGGATAGTGTGCTGCTCAGCTCCGACTATTCACAGATTGAATTGCGCGTTTTGGCGCATATTTCCAAAGACGAGCACTTGATTAAGGCCTTCCAAGAGGGGGCAGATATTCATACTTCGACAGCCATGCGTGTCTTTGGCATTGAACGTCCTGAGGATGTGACTGCAAATGACCGTCGTAATGCCAAGGCGGTGAACTTTGGAGTGGTTTACGGGATTTCAGACTTTGGCTTGTCTAATAATCTGGGCATCAGCCGTAAGGAGGCAAAAGCCTACATTGATACCTACTTTGACCGCTTCCCAGGTATTAAAAACTATATGGATGAAGTGGTGCGTGAGGCGCGTGATAAGGGCTATGTAGAGACCCTCTTCAAGCGTCGTCGTGAGTTGCCAGATATTAATTCGCGCAACTTCAACATTCGTGGTTTTGCGGAGCGGACAGCTATCAACTCACCTATCCAGGGTTCGGCAGCAGATATTCTCAAAATTGCTATGATTCAGTTAGATAAAGCCTTGGTTGCCGGTGGTTATCAGACTAAGATGCTGTTACAAGTGCACGATGAAATCGTCCTTGAAGTTCCTAAATCTGAATTGGCAGAGATGAAAAAGTTGGTGAAACAAACCATGGAAGAAGCTATTCAACTCAGTGTTCCCCTCATCGCAGATGAAAATGAAGGGGCAACCTGGTACGAGGCTAAATAAAAAGGGGGCTAGTCCTCCTTTTTTGTAGTAGAATTCTGCAAGCCTTTTCAAAATGTGCTATACTGATGAAAAAGGAGGATTTTTATGAGTCAAGAATTTATCAATCCAAGTGATGGCGTGATTCGTCAGTATCTAGCAACGAGTAAAACCCTTGCTGTGGTGGGCTTGTCTGACCGCGAAGAAACAACCAGCAATCGAGTGACTAAGGAAATGCAGGCTCGGGGTTATAAAATTATTCCAGTCAATCCCAAGGCGGCAGGTGGCGAAATCTTGGGTGAAAAGGCTTATGCTAGTCTAGCAGAGATTCTTTTTCCTGTAGATATTGTCAATGTTTACCGTCGCAGTGAGTTTCTGCCTGATGTGGCGCGTGATTTTCTCAAGGCTGATGCCAAGATTTTTTGGGCACAGCTAGGGCTTGAAAGTTTAGAAGCGGAAGAAATTTTGCGTGCTGGTGGATGTGATGACATCGTGATGAATCGTTGTATCAAGAGAGAACATACACGCTTGATTGAGGAATCATAAGAAAAAGGTAGCTGATGGGCTACCTTTTGTGTTAGAAAATGCCGATAAGGGTCTGCATACCAAGACTGGTGAGGATGATGGCGATCCAGCAGATGGCTCCGAGGACAATGGATTTTCCGCTAGATTTGATCATAGCTAGCAGATTGGTTTTGAGACCGATAGCACTCATGGCCATGATAATGAGGAATTTGGAGAGTTGTTTTAGAGGGGTAAAGAAACTACTGGACACACCGATAGAGGTCAGTAGGGTGGTTAGGAGAGATGCAAGGATAAAGTAAAGGATAAAGAGTGGAAAGACTTTTTTTAATTGGACGCCTTGCTTGTTTTTTTGCTCGCGACTTTGCCAATAGGAGAGAAAGAGAGTGATGGGGATGATAGCTAGGGTCCGCGTAAGTTTGACAATGGTTGCGGATTCGAGGGTATTGGTCTGGTAGAGGCTGTCCCAGGCGCTGGCAGTAGCGGTTACAGAGGAAGTGTCATTGACTGCAGTCCCTGTAAAGAGGGCGAAGCCGTCATTGGATAGATGAAGCCAGGTGCCTAGGGTTGGAAAGATGAGTGCAGCCAAGACATTGAAGAAAAAGATAACAGAGATGGCTTGGGCTACTTCCTTTTCCTTGGCATGGATAACAGGCGCTGTCGCAGCAATGGCAGAGCCCCCACAGATAGACGAACCTACTCCAATCAAGGTAGCCAGTTTTGTGTCTAGTGCAAAGAAGCGCTGGAAGAGGTAGGCAACAATCAAGGCTATTGAAATGGTGGAAAGGATGACAGGGAGTGAAGATTGCCCAACTGCGAAGACCTGCGAGATATTGAGACCAAAACCAAGCAAAATGACGGCATACTGGAGCAATTTCTTGGAACTAAAGGTCAATCCCGCATCCAGTTGTTTATAGGGCGAGAGAAAGGGATGGAGAAGCATGCCTATGAAAATCGCAAAAACAGGTGCGCCAATGACAGGGAAGAATCCGCCTAAGTACCAAGATAGGATGGAAATGAGAAGGCAGGCCAAGATGCCTGCTTCATTTTTTGATAGAAATGACATAAGAACCTCCAAATAGAATCTGTTACCATTATAGACCTGTAAATAGGAAAAGTAAAATAGAAAGTGGAAAGCTATTCTATAATGTATTTTTGCGGTCGGGGGGCTTTTGTAGTATAATAGAGATACGTTTCGAAAGTAGGAGGTATCTATGGACTTAACTAAGCGCTTTAATAAACAGTTAGATAAGATTCAAGTTTCGTTGATTCGTCAGTTTGACCAGGCTATTTCGGAGATTCCTGGGGTCTTGCGTTTGACCTTGGGGGAACCTGATTTTACAACGCCTGATCATGTCAAGGAGGCGGCCAAGCGAGCGATTGATCAGAACCAATCCTACTATACAGGGATGAGTGGCCTGCTGACTCTACGTCAGGCAGCCAGTGACTTTGTTAAGGAAAAGTACCAACTGGACTATGCTCCTGAGAATGAAATCTTAGTTACAATTGGGGCGACAGAGGCCTTATCTGCTACTTTGACAGCTATTTTGGAAGTGGGAGACAAGGTACTCTTGCCAGCTCCTGCCTATCCAGGCTATGAACCAATTGTCAATCTAGTTGGGGCAGAGATTGTCGAGATTGACACGACTGAAAATGGTTTTGTCTTAACCCCTGAAATGCTGGAGAAGGCAATTTTGGAACAGGGAGACAAGCTCAAGGCAGTCATTCTCAACTATCCAGCCAACCCGACAGGAATTACCTATAGTCGGGAGCAGTTGGAAGCCTTGGCAGCTGTTTTACGTAAGTACGAAATTTTCGTGATCTGTGATGAGGTCTACTCAGAATTGACCTACACAGGCGAAGCCCATGTGTCTCTAGGAACCATGCTAAGAGATCAGGCTATTATCATCAATGGTTTGTCTAAATCGCATGCCATGACAGGTTGGCGTTTGGGGCTGATTTTCGCTCCTGCGGCCTTCACAGCCCAGTTAATCAAGAGTCACCAGTACTTGGTCACTGCTGCAAATACCATGGCTCAACACGCTGCGGTGGAAGCCTTGACGGCTGGTAAAAACGATGCGGAACCTATGAAGAAGGAGTACATCCAGCGTCGTGATTATATCATCGAAAAAATGACTGCTCTTGGTTTTGAGATTATCAAACCAGACGGTGCCTTCTATATCTTTGCTAAGATTCCAGCAGGATATAATCAAGATTCTTTTGCTTTTCTGAAAGATTTTGCTCAGAAGAAGGCTGTTGCCTTTATCCCTGGTGCTGCCTTTGGGCGTTACGGGGAAGGATATGTTCGCCTGTCTTATGCAGCTAGCATGGAGACTATCAAAGAAGCCATGAAACGACTTGAGGAGTACATGAGAGAAGCATGATTCAGTCTATCACGAGTCAAGGCTTGGTGCTCTACAATCGCAATTTTCGGGAGGATGACAAGCTCGTCAAGATTTTTACAGAGCAGGCTGGCAAACGCATGTTTTTTGTCAAGCACGCTGGCCAGTCCAAACTGGCGCCTGTAATTCAGCCCTTGGTGCTGGCACGATTTCTCTTACGAATCAATGATGACGGGCTTAGCTACATCGAGGACTATCATGAGGTGATGACTTTTCCAAAGATTAATAGCGATCTCTTTGTCATGGCTTATGCGACCTACGTGGCAGCTCTTGCCGATGCTAGTTTGCAGGACAATCAGCAGGATGCTCCCTTGTTTGCTTTTTTGCAAAAGACTTTGGAGTTGATGGAAGCGGGCTTGGATTATCAGGTTTTAACCAATATTTTTGAGATTCAAATCTTGACTCGATTTGGGATTAGCCTCAATTTTAATGAGTGTGTCTTTTGCCATCGGGTTGGTCAGGCTTTTGACTTTTCTTTCAAATATGGAGCCTGTCTCTGTCCAGACCATTATCATGAGGATGAGAGACGTTGCCATCTAAATCCCAATATCCCCTATCTGCTCAATCAATTTCAAGCCATTGATTTTGAGACCTTGGAGACCATTTCGCTCAAGCCTGAAATCAAGCAAGAGCTACGCCAATTTATGGATCAACTCTACGAAGAGTACGTTGGAATTCACCTAAAATCAAAGAAATTTATTGATTCCCTAGCAGACTGGGGACAATTACTAAAAGAGGAAAACAAATGAAAAAAATCGCAGTAGATGCTATGGGGGGCGATTACGCACCTCAGGCCATCGTTGAGGGTGTCAATCAAGCCCTGGCTGACTTTTCAGATATCGAGATTCAACTCTACGGAGATGAATCTAAAATCAAGCAATATCTGACAGCGACAGAGCGCGTTAGTATCATCCATACGGATGAAAAGATTGATTCCGACGATGAACCTACGAGAGCTATTCGGAAGAAGAAAAATGCCAGTATGGTCTTGGCGGCCAAGGCTGTCAAAGAAGGCGAAGCAGACGCTGTCCTCTCAGCTGGTAATACAGGTGCTTTGTTGGCAGCAGGATTCTTCATCGTGGGTCGTATCAAGAATATCGACCGTCCTGGACTCATGTCTACCTTGCCGACTGTAGATGGGAAGGGTTTTGACATGCTGGACCTAGGTGCCAATGCGGAAAATACAGCCCAGCACCTCCATCAATATGCGGTTCTAGGTTCCTTCTATGCTAAAAATGTTCGTGGTATTGCGCAACCACGTGTTGGCTTGCTTAACAACGGGACAGAGAGTAGTAAGGGCGACCCGCTTCGTAAGGAAACTTATGAATTACTAGCAGCTGATGAAAGTTTAAACTTTATCGGAAACGTGGAAGCGCGTGATTTGATGAATGGTGTTGCGGATGTTGTTGTGGCAGATGGTTTCACGGGAAACGCTGTGCTCAAATCCATCGAAGGGACAGCCATGGGAATCATGGGCTTGCTCAAGACCTCTATTACAGGGGGTGGGCTTCGAGCAAAACTAGGCGCCCTCCTTCTCAAGGACAGCCTCAGAGGTTTGAAAAAACAGCTCAACTACTCAGATGTTGGTGGAGCAGTCTTGTTTGGTGTCAAGGCACCTGTTGTCAAGACTCATGGCTCCAGCGATGCCAAGGCTGTTTATAGTACAATCCGCCAGATCCGTACCATGCTAGAAACAGACGTAGTTGCCCAGACTGCGCGTGAATTTTCAGGAGAATAAAAGAGATGAAAGAAAAAGAAATTTTTGACCGTATTGTGACCATTATCCAAGAGCGACAGGGAGAGGACTTTGTCGTGACAGAATCCTTGAGTCTGAAAGACGATTTGGATGCTGACTCAGTTGACTTGATGGAGTTTATCTTGACGCTGGAGGATGAATTTAATATCGAAATCAGCGATGAAGAAATTGACCAACTCCAAAGTGTAGGCGATGTGGTAGAAGTCGTCAAAAGTAAAGAATAGCAAGAAGCAACATGCAAGTCGTGTTGCTTTTTTATTGTCAGGAAAAATAAAAAATTTAGAACTTTTAGTGGGAATTACAAATAGATAAGAAAGAAAAAGGAGGAGTTTTATGTATGTGACTGGTTTTTATCCGTAGTTCATTAAATTATTTTTTAAATAAAATTTAATTTAGTTGTACATTTTTGAAATTTTTTTCGAATAGATAAGTAAGAGGAAACAGAAAGGAGTTTGCTTCATGTATCTACCAATTTTCTATCCATGGTTTACTAAATTATTTTTCAAATAAAATTTAATTTAGTTGTACATTTTCGAATTCTTTTTCGAATAAATAAGTAAGAAAGAAAAGGAAGGAGATTAGAAATGCTTATTTCAGTTATTTATCCAATCTGGCTATTTAAGTGGCTTAGAGTATAAACATTAAACATATACAAATTGAGGAGAAAAAAGATGACAAATTTTGACAAAATGGAACAGAACTTTGTAGCTCTTACAGAAGAAGAGTTGATGGATGTAGATGGGGGAATTGCACCAATTATTATTGGTGGTGTAGTTATTAGTTGGAAATTAATTGGAGGTGTAGCTGCGCTTGCTACAGCTTCAGCAGGTGCAGGCATAGCTGCAGGATATTATGCTAATCGATCATAATTTTGTAGATATATATGAAATTTGTTAAATTAATGTTGAAGATTTGGCCTGAGCTTATGGTATTACTTAGTTCAATATCTTATACAATTATCAGGTTGGTAGCTGATGTGAATAAGCTACCCTTACCTACATGGTTTGATGATTTTAATATACCAACAATTTCATTATTTTTAATGGTATTCATTTTATTATATAGAAATAAAGGAGAAAAGAATGGATAAATTTCAAGTAGTTGATGAGAAAGATTTGCAAGTAATTGAAGGAGGAATTGAACCTATTTCGATTATATTTGGCCTAAGTGCTATTGCATTTGGCGCATTTGGGGCTGGTTACAAATTTGGCTCAGATTTTGCTCGTCGTGGGCGTTAGATAATGAATAATCGCAACCTTAATCTCAATACATTGTTACCTAAACTAGCCACGATATGTCCTTTATTGGGAATAACCCTTAATGTCGCGCTTCATGTGATTCGTACAGGTTCGTTAGTATCCTTTAATTGGCAATGGACTTTAGTTGGTTTGCTTTTCGCAGGATATTTTGGTATTTTTCGAAAAGATTTGTCAAAAAATAATCAAAACTATAAATGAAGAACATGAATCAAAAGGATTTTGTGTATATGAATGGTAGAGTTTTCTGCCGTTCTTGTCAGGTAAATAGGAGTCTAACATGAAAACATTTTTATTAGGTTTTGCTGAGGGTTATTTTATCGTATCGCTCATAATCTACATCGCAACGTATTTGATTTTGAAAAATCCGATCAATACCCTATTTTATCCAGAAATTTACCCTGTTTTATTTGGGCTCTTTTATCTAGGATATAAGGTCAATAAAAAGCAAGTAGAGTAAGCAGCTAAGAATGACTTGTTAGTCTGCTCTGAAAATGGTTAGGGTAGAATATAAGAATGCATCACATTGGAGTTTAAAAGGAGTAACTATGAATCGTAATTTAGAACGGTGTTATCTATTCTGACTATGAATAGATCATACCAGAGGTGGCTTAGAAATAGCAGGGGCATTAAAAATTGAAGTAACTTTAAATAGGATGTCGTAAAGGTTACTATCAATGATTTATTTGTTCCAAGCTTGTCTAGGGTGACAGTAAAACATCAATTTCCTTTCATACCATATTTTTAGTAGGTAGGACGTTTGTTCTACCTATTTTTTGACAAAAGTGTAGTTGAGGTGTTTATTTGGAGATTTACATCTATTTTTGATAAAATGTGATAAAATAGGTATAGAAATTTGGAAAGTTGAAGAAAAGAAATGAAGAAGGTTTTAGGATATTTTTTAGTATTTGTGTTTCTATTTTTGATGAATATTTTCATCTTTAAGATACTAGCAACTCTGGGATTTCAGCTGACAATGAGTGAAAAGAGTTATATTGTACCACCACTATTTTCGATTATCGTTTTGTACATGATTAACAAAAGAATTAGGAAGAAAAAGAAATAAATATATATTTTAGGTAGGGTGTTTGTTCTGCCTATTTTTTATTCCCAAAGTGCATTTGGGAGCTAGATAGGTGCATTTGGGGAGGAAGTCCAGTTTTTGTCTGGGGATTGGGGTAAGATAGTTGTTATCAGATGAGTTTAGGAAAAGGGAGATGAATATGAAATTTGGGAAACGTCACTATCGCCCGCAGGTGGATCAGATGGACTGCGGTGTAGCTTCATTAGCCATGGTTTTTGGCTACTATGGTAGTTATTATTCTTTGGCTCACTTGCGAGAATTGGCCAAGACAACTATGGATGGGACAACGGCTTTGGGCTTGGTCAAGGTGGCAGAGGAAATTGGTTTTGAGACGCGAGCAATCAAGGCGGATATGACGCTCTTTGACTTGCCAGATTTGACTTTTCCTTTTGTTGCCCATGTGCTTAAGGAAGGGAAATTGCTCCACTACTATGTGGTGACTGGGCAGGATAAGGATAGCATTCATATTGCCGATCCAGATCCTGGGGTGAAATTGACCAAACTGCCACGTGAGCGTTTTGCGGCAGAATGGACAGGAGTGACTCTCTTTATGGCACCTAGTCCAGACTACAAGCCTCATAAGGATCAAAAGAATGGTCTGCTCTCTTTTATCCCTATATTAGTGAAGCAGCGTGGCTTGATTGCCAATATCGTTTTGGCAACACTCTTGGTAACCTTGATTAATATTGTAGGTTCTTATTATCTGCAATCTATCATTGATACCTATGTGCCAGATCAGATGCGTTCGACGTTGGGAATTATTTCTATTGGGTTGGTCGTCGTTTATATCCTCCAGCAGGTCTTATCTTACGCTCAGGAGTATCTCTTACTTGTTTTGGGGCAACGCTTGTCGATTGACGTGATTTTGTCCTATATCAAGCATGTTTTTCACCTGCCTATGTCCTTCTTTGCGACACGCAGGACAGGGGAAATCGTGTCTCGTTTTACAGATGCTAACAGTATTATCGATGCGCTGGCTTCGACCATCCTTTCGATTTTCCTAGATGTGTCAACGGTTGTCATTATTTCTCTTGTTTTATTTTCACAAAATACCAATCTCTTTTTCATGACTTTATTAGCACTTCCTATCTACACAGTGATTATCTTTGCTTTTATGAAGCCGTTTGAAAAGATGAATCGGGATACCATGGAAGCCAATGCGGTTCTGTCTTCTTCTATCATCGAGGACATCAACGGTATTGAGACTATCAAGTCTTTGACAAGTGAAAGTCAGCGTTACCAAAAGATTGACAAGGAATTTGTGGATTATCTGAAAAAATCCTTTACCTATAGTCGGGCAGAGAGTCAGCAAAAGGCTCTGAAAAAGGTTGCCCATCTTTTGCTTAATGTCGGTATTCTCTGGATGGGGGCTGTTCTGGTCATGGATGGCAAGATGAGTTTGGGGCAGTTGATTACCTATAATACTTTGCTTGTTTATTTTACCAATCCTTTGGAAAATATCATCAATCTGCAAACCAAGCTTCAGACAGCGCAGGTTGCCAATAACCGTCTAAATGAGGTTTATCTGGTAGCTTCTGAGTTTGAGGAGAAGAAAACAGTTGAGGATCTGAGCTTGATGAAGGGAGATATGACCTTCAAACAGGTTTCTTACAAGTATGGCTATGGTCGAGATGTCTTGTCGGATATCAATTTGACCATTCCTCAAGGGTCTAAGGTAGCATTTGTGGGGATTTCAGGATCAGGTAAGACGACGCTAGCTAAGATGATGGTTAATTTTTACGACCCAAGTCAGGGAGAAATTAGTCTGGGTGGTGTCAATCTCAATCAGATTGATAAAAAGGCCTTGCGCCAGTATATCAACTATCTGCCTCAACAGCCCTATGTCTTTAACGGGACGATTTTGGACAATCTTCTTTTGGGAGCCAAGGAGGGGACGACTCAGGAGGATATCTTACGGGCGGTCGAATTGGCAGAGATTCGGGAGGATATTGAGCGGATGCCACTGAATTACCAGACAGAATTGACTTCGGATGGGGCAGGAATTTCAGGTGGTCAACGTCAGAGAATCGCTCTGGCGCGTGCTCTCTTGACAGATGCACCTGTCTTGATTTTGGATGAGGCGACCAGCAGTTTGGATATTTTGACAGAGAAGCGAATTGTCGATAATCTCATGGCTTTAGACAAGACTTTGATTTTCATTGCTCACCGCTTGACCATTGCTGAGCGGACAGAGAAGGTTGTTGTCTTGGATCAGGGCAAGATTGTTGAAGAAGGAAAGCATGCTGATTTGCTTGCACAGGGTGGCTTTTACGCCCATTTGGTGAATAGCTAGAAAGAGGAGAGGATGAAACCAGAATTTTTAGAAAGTGCGGAGTTTTATAATCGTCGTTACCATAATTTTTCCAGTCGGGTGATTGTACCCATGTCCCTTCTGCTCGTATTTTTGCTTGGCTTTGCAACTTTGGCAGAGAAGGAGATGAGTTTGTCAACTAGAGCTACTGTTGAGCCTAGTCGTATCCTTGCAAATATCCAGTCAACTAGCAACAATCGCATTCTTGTCAATCATTTGGAAGAAAATAAGCTGGTTAAGAAGGGGGAGCTTCTTGTTCAATATCAGGAAGGGGCAGAAGGTGTTCAAGCGGAGGCTTATGCTAGTCAGCTGGACATGCTCAAGGATCAAAAAAAGCAATTGGAGTATTTGCAAAAGAGCCTGCAAGAAGGAACGGATTACTTTCCAGAGGAGGATAAATTTGGCTACCAAGCCACCTTTCGCGACTACATCAGTCAAGCAGGCAGTCTTAGGGCTAGTACATCGCAACAAAACGAAACCATCGCGTCTCAGAATGCAGCAGCTAGTCAAACCCAAGCCGAAATCGGCAACCTCATCAGTCAAACAGAGGCTAAAATTCGCGATTACCAGACAGCTAAGTCAGCTATTGAAACAGGTGCTTCCTTGACCAGTCAGAATCTAGCCTACTCTCTCTACCAGTCCTACAAGTCTCAGAGTGAGGAAAATCCCCAAGCTAAGGCTCAGGCTGTTGCGCAGGTTGAAGCACAGCTTTCTCAGTTAGAATCTAGTCTTGCTACTTACCGTGTCCAGTATGCAGGTTCAGGTACCCAGCAAGCCTATGCGTCTGGCTTAAGCAGTCAATTGGAATCCCTTAAATCACAACACTTGGCAAAGGTTGGTCAGGAATTGACCCTTCTAGACCAGAAAATCTTGGAGGTGGAGTCAGGTAAGAAGGTACAGGGAAATCTTTTAGACAAGGGGAAAATTACGGCCAGTGAGGATGGGGTGCTTCACCTTAATCCTGAGACTAGTGATTCCACCATGGTAGCAGAAGGTGCCCTACTAGCCCAACTCTATCCGTCCTTGGAAAAAGAAGGGAAAGCCAAACTTACAGCTTATCTAAGTTCCAAAGATGTTGCTAGAGTCAAGATCGGGGACTCTGTTCGCTATACTACGACTCATGATGCCAAGAATCAACTTTTCTTGAATTCCACGATTACCAGCATAGATGCGACAGCTACTAAGACTGAGAAAGGGAATTTCTTTAAAATCGAGGCTGAGACCGATCTGACTGCTGAGCAGGCAGAAAAACTTCGGTACGGGGTGGAAGGTCGCCTACAGATGATTACAGGCAAGAAAAGTTATCTACGTTATTATTTGGATCAATTTTTGAACAAAGAGTAATGTTCGTGTTTTTAGAGTTAAATGATTTTAAAACTGTGAGAAAGATGCTTCTTGCAGTTTTTTCTTTACGTTTTTTGAGATGCTTATTCTATTTGTTCGGTTAAATTCTTGTAATTTTAGTTTTTTTGTGGTAGAATGTGCTCAAGTAATACGAAAGGCGAACTTTAAAATGTCAAAACAATTGATCTATTCGGGAAAAGCTAAAGATATCTATACAACTGAGGATGAAAATCTTATTATTTCAACTTACAAGGATCAGGCGACTGCTTTCAACGGCGTCAAGAAGGAGCAGATTGCGGGCAAGGGAGTGTTGAATAATCAGATTTCATCTTTTATTTTTGAGAAATTAAATGCGGCTGGTGTGGCGACTCACTTTGTGGAGAAACTTTCGGACACGGAACAGCTCAATAAAAAGGTTAAGATTATTCCTCTAGAAGTTGTGCTTCGCAACTACACGGCTGGTTCCTTTTCAAAACGTTTTGGCGTAGATGAAGGTATTGCCTTTGAGACTCCGATTGTCGAATTTTACTACAAAAATGATGATTTGGATGATCCATTTATCAATGACGAGCATGTGAAATTCCTTAAAATTGCGGATGACCAACAGATTGTCTACTTGAAGGAAGAAACCCGTCGTATCAATGAACTTTTGAAAGTCTGGTTTGCTGAGATTGGCCTTAAATTGATTGACTTTAAGCTAGAGTTCGGTTTTGACAAGGATGGCAAGATTATCTTGGCAGATGAATTTTCACCAGATAATTGCCGCTTGTGGGATGCGGATGGCAACCACATGGATAAGGATGTTTTCCGTAGGGGACTAGGTGAATTAACAGACGTTTACGAGATTGTTTGGGAGAAATTGCAGGGGTTGAAATAATCTGTTAGCAACGGAAAACCTTCGTCTCTCAACTAAAAGAATTCAGGCTGAAAAGGTCCCCCAGACCTTTTCACTCCGTAGGGGACTAGGTGAACTAACCGATGTTTACGAGATTGTCTGGGAGAAATTGCAGGAACTGAAATAACAACCTAGAAATCGTTGAGAACATTACAAGAGCTGAAATAAAGGGATAAGAATTGATGGATAAACGTATTTTTGTTGAGAAAAAAGCTGATTTTCAGGTTAAATCAGAGAGTTTGGTAAGGGAGCTCCAGCACAACTTGGGACTTTCAACTTTGAAAAGTATTCGCATTGTGCAGGTTTATGATGTCTTTGATTTGGCAGAGGACTTGTTTGCACCTGCAGAGAAGCACATCTTCTCTGAGCAGGTAACAGACCATGTCTTGGACGAAGCTGCTGTGCAGGCGGATCTTGCTAACTATGCTTTCTTTGCTATTGAAAGCTTGCCAGGGCAGTTTGATCAACGTGCGGCATCTTCACAGGAAGCCTTGCTTTTACTGGGAAGTTCGAGTGATGTGACAGTCAATACAGCCCAACTGTACTTGGTCAATAAAGATATTGATGAGACTGAGTTGGAATCAGTCAAAAACTACTTGCTCAATCCAGTTGATTCTCGTTTCAAGGATATCACGACAGGGATTGCCAAGCAGGAATTTTCAGAGTCGGACAAGACCATTCCGAAATTGGCTTTCTTTGAAAGCTATGCGGCAGAAGACTTTGCTCGTTACAAGGCCGAGCAAGGGATGGCTATGGAAGTGGATGATTTGCTCTTTATCCAAGATTACTTTAAGTCAATAGGGCGCGTGCCGACGGAAACAGAGCTCAATGTTTTGGATACTTACTGGTCTGACCACTGCCGTCACACGACTTTCGAGACAGAGTTGAAACACATCGACTTTTCAGCTTCCAAATTCCAAAAACAATTACAGGCGACTTATGACAAGTATATTGCCATGCGTGAGGAACTAGGTCGGTCTGAAAAGCCACAAACCTTGATGGATATGGCGACTATTTTTGGTCGTTATGAGCGTGCTAATGGACGTTTGGATGACATGGAAGTTTCTGACGAAATCAATGCTTGCTCAGTCGAAATTGAAGTGGACGTTGATGGTGTGAAAGAACCATGGCTCCTCATGTTTAAAAATGAAACTCATAACCACCCAACTGAGATTGAGCCATTTGGTGGTGCTGCTACCTGTATCGGTGGAGCTATTCGCGATCCATTGTCAGGTCGTTCCTACGTTTATCAGGCAATGCGTATCTCAGGTGCGGGTGATATTACAGCACCGATTTCGGAAACGCGTGCTGGGAAACTGCCACAACAAGTCATTTCTAAGACAGCGGCTCATGGTTATTCTTCATATGGTAACCAAATTGGTCTTGCGACGACCTATGTTCGTGAATATTTCCACCCAGGTTTTGTAGCTAAACGTATGGAGTTAGGTGCAGTAGTCGGTGCGGCTCCTAAGGGCAATGTTGTCCGTGAAAAACCGGAAGCGGGAGATGTGATTATTCTCCTTGGAGGTAAGACTGGACGTGATGGTGTCGGTGGTGCGACAGGTTCTTCTAAGGTTCAAACAGTTGAGTCTGTGGAAACTGCTGGAGCTGAAGTTCAAAAAGGGAATGCTATCGAAGAACGCAAGATTCAACGACTTTTCCGTAATGGCGATGTCACTCGTCTGATCAAGAAATCCAATGATTTTGGCGCTGGTGGTGTCTGTGTGGCTATCGGTGAATTAGCAGACGGTCTTGAAATCGACCTCAACAAGGTACCTCTTAAATACCAAGGATTGAATGGTACAGAAATCGCCATTTCTGAATCACAAGAACGGATGGCGGTTGTGGTGAGTCCTGAAGACGTAGATGCCTTTGTTGCAGAATGTAATAAAGAAAATATTGACGCGGTTGTGGTTGCGAAAGTGACTGAGAAACCAAATCTAGTCATGCACTGGAATGGTGAAACCATTGTCGACTTGGAGCGTCGCTTCCTTGATACCAACGGTGTGCGTGTCGTTGTTGATGCCAAGGTTGTGGACAAGGATGTCAAACTCCCAGAAGAGCGTCAAACATCTGCTGAAACACTGGAAGCAGATACTCTTGAGGTTCTATCTGACCTCAACCATGCCAGTCAAAAAGGCTTGCAGACTATCTTTGATTGCTCAGTCGGTCGTTCTACAGTCAACCATCCGCTTGGTGGTCGCTACCAACTCACACCGACTGAGGCTTCTGTGCAGAAATTGCCTGTACAACACGGTGTGACTCATACCGCGTCTGTTATGGCTCAAGGTTTCAACCCTTACCTAGCAGAATGGTCTCCATACCACGGTGCTGCTTATGCGGTTATTGAAGCGACTGCTCGTTTGGTTGCTGCTGGTGCAAACTGGTCTAAGGCTCGTTACTCTTACCAAGAATATTTCGAGCGCATGGACAAACAGGCAGAGCGTTTCGGTCAGCCAGTAGCAGCTCTTCTAGGTTCAATCGAAGCACAAATTCAGCTTGGCTTACCATCTATCGGTGGTAAGGATTCCATGTCTGGTACCTTTGAAGAATTGACAGTACCACCAACCTTGGTTGCCTTTGGAGTGACGACGGCAGATAGCCGTAAGGCGCTTTCTCCAGAGTTCAAGGTTGCTGGTGAAAACATCTATTACATCCCAGGTCAAGCCCTCTCGGCAGAGATTGATTTTGATTTGATTAAGTCTAACTTTGCTCAATTTGAAGCAATCCAAGCTGGCCACAAAGTAACATCTGCATCAGCTGTCAAATACGGTGGTGTCGTTGAAAGCTTGGCTCTTGCTACCTTTGGGAACCATATCGGTGCAGAGGTGACCTTGTCTGAACTTGAAAGTTCTTTAACAGCTCAATTAGGCGGATTTGTCTTTACATCGCCTCAAGAAATTGTTGGAGTAGAGAAAATCGGTCAAACTAGCATAGACTTTACACTGACTGTCAACGGTGTGAAGCTAGATGGACACAAACTTGACAGTGCCTTCCAAGGAAAACTGGAAGAAGTTTACCCAACAGAATTTGCTCAATCGAAAGAACTGGCTGAAGTACCAGTTGTTGCATCAGATGTTGTGATTAAAGCCAAAGAAAAGGTTGAAAAACCGGTAGTTTATATCCCAGTCTTCCCGGGCACCAACTCGGAATATGACTCAGCCAAGGCCTTTGAAAAAGAAGGTGCAGAGGTCAACTTAGTGCCGTTTGTGACCTTGAATGAAGAAGCCATTGTCAAGTCAGTTGAAACTATGGTTGACAATATCGACAAGGCCAATATTCTCTTCTTTGCAGGTGGATTTTCAGCTGCGGATGAACCAGATGGCTCAGCTAAGTTTATCGTCAATATTTTGCTTAATGAAAAAGTGCGTGTAGTTATTGATAGTTTTATCGCTCGTGGTGGTTTGATTATTGGTATCTGTAATGGATTCCAGGCCTTGGTCAAATCAGGTCTTCTTCCATACGGGAACTTCGAAGATGCCAGCAGTATGAGCCCAACCCTCTTCTACAATGATGCCAACCAACACGTGGCTAAGATGGTGGAAACTCGGATTGCCAATACCAACTCACCATGGCTTGCTGGAGTGGAAGTTGGTGAGATTCATGCCATTCCTGTTTCGCACGGTGAAGGGAAATTTGTCGTGACTGCTGAGGAATTTGCAGAGCTCCGTGACAATGGACAAATTTTCAGCCAATACGTTGACTTTGACGGCAAACCAAGTATGGATTCGAAGTACAATCCGAATGGTTCTGTCCATGCCATCGAAGGAATTACTAGCAAGAACGGCCAAATCATCGGTAAGATGGGACACTCAGAACGTTATGAAGACGGTCTTTTCCAAAACATCCCAGGAAATAAAGACCAGCACCTGTTCGCGTCGGCTGTGCGTTATTTCACAGGGAAATAAAAGGTATAAAAAATGACATACGAAGTAAAATCTCTTAATGAAGAATGTGGTGTTTTCGGTATCTGGGGGCATCCAGATGCTGCCAAATTGACCTATTTTGGGCTCCACAGTCTTCAGCACCGTGGTCAGGAGGGGGCAGGAATCCTCTCCAATGATCAGGGACAATTGAAGCGTCATCGTGACATGGGACTTTTATCAGAAGTCTTCAGAAATCCTGCTAATTTGGATAAATTGACAGGAACGAGCGCGATTGGGCATGTTCGTTATGCGACTGCTGGTGAAGCTTCTGTTGATAACATCCAGCCCTTCCTCTTCCGTTTTCACGATATGCAGTTTGGCTTGGCTCATAATGGAAATCTGACTAATGCAGCCTCTCTCAAGAAAGAATTGGAAGATAGAGGAGCGATTTTCAGTGCGACTTCGGACTCGGAAATCTTGGCTCACCTCATTCGTCGAAGTCATAATCCGAACTTGATGGGAAAAATCAAGGAAGCGCTCAGCCTTGTAAAAGGTGGTTTTGCCTATATCTTGCTGTTTGAAGACAAGTTGATTGCAGCTCTTGACCCAAATGGTTTTCGTCCTCTTTCAATCGGTAAAATGGCCAATGGAGCGGTGGTGGTTTCCTCTGAAACCTGTGCTTTTGAGGTCATTGGTGCTGAATGGATTCGTGATTTGAAGCCAGGTGAGATTGTGATCATTGATGACAAGGGCATCCAGTATGATAGCTATACAGATGATACTCAGTTAGCAATCTGTTCTATGGAGTATATCTATTTTGCTCGCCCTGATTCTAACATTCATGGTGTCAATGTCCATACGGCACGTAAACGTATGGGTGCCCAATTGGCGCGTGAATTCAAGCATGAAGCGGATATCGTGGTCGGTGTGCCCAATTCTTCACTCAGCGCGGCCATGGGATTTGCAGAAGAATCGGGTTTACCAAACGAAATGGGTCTGATCAAAAACCAATATACGCAGCGCACCTTTATCCAACCGACTCAAGAATTGCGGGAGCAAGGGGTGCGGATGAAACTATCTGCTGTTTCTGGCGTTGTCAAAGGCAAGCGTGTGGTTATGATTGATGACTCTATTGTACGTGGAACAACCTCTCGTCGTATCGTTCAGCTCTTGAAAGAAGCGGGTGCAACTGAGGTTCACGTTGCTATTGGAAGTCCAGCGCTAGCTTATCCGTGCTTCTACGGGATTGATATCCAGACCCGTCAGGAACTGATTGCGGCTAATCATACGGTCGAAGAAACTCGCCAAATCATTGGAGCGGACAGTCTGACCTATCTTTCTGTTGAGGGATTGATTGATTCGATTGGGATTGAAACGGATGCGCCGAACGGTGGTCTCTGTGTCGCTTACTTTGACGGTGACTACCCAACACCTCTCTATGACTACGAAGAGGACTACCGTCGAAGTTTGGAAGAAAAGACTAGTTTTTATAAGTAGGCGTCAGATTCTCCATCAAAGAAAAGGAAAAAACAAATGACAAATAAAAATGCTTATGCCTCACGTCTCACTACTGACTAAAAGCTAAAGCATTTGTCAGTAGACGCTTTCTCCTATGGGACCAAAGCTAGAGACCTGACTAGTATTTTTAGATAAAATAATTGTTTATCTAAAAATACGTCGCAGTCTTTCTCAAAAAAAGAAAAGGAAAAAACAAATGACAAATAAGAATGCGTACGCTCAATCGGGTGTAGACGTTGAAGCGGGTTATGAGGTTGTTGAATGGATTAAAAAGCACGTGGCTCGTACAGATCGTGCAGGTGTTATGGGAGCTCTGGGTGGCTTTGGTGGCATGTTTGACCTTTCAAAAACAGGTGTCAAAGAGCCGGTTTTGATTTCAGGGACTGACGGTGTCGGAACCAAGCTCATGCTGGCTATCAAGTACGACAAGCACGATACCATTGGTCAGGACTGTGTGGCTATGTGTGTCAATGACATCATCGCTGCAGGTGCGGAGCCCCTCTATTTCCTCGACTATGTAGCGACAGGGAAGAATGAACCAGCTAAGCTAGAACAAGTAGTTGCTGGTGTGGCAGAAGGTTGTGTGCAGGCAGGCGCTGCCCTCATCGGTGGGGAAACGGCTGAAATGCCTGGCATGTACGGCGAAGATGACTATGACTTGGCTGGTTTTGCGGTCGGTGTGGCTGAAAAATCTCAAATCATTGACGGTTCAAAAGTATCAGAAGGCGATGTTCTTCTCGGACTTGCTTCAAGTGGGATTCATTCCAATGGTTACTCTCTCGTCCGTCGTGTCTTTGCGGATTACACAGGTGAGGAAATCTTGCCAGAATTGGAAGGCAAGCAACTCAAGGAAGTTCTTCTTGAGCCGACTCGTATCTATGTCAAGGCTGTCTTACCACTCATCAAGGAAGGCTTGGTCAACGGCATTGCCCATATCACAGGTGGTGGCTTTATTGAGAATGTCCCTCGTATGTTTGCAGCTGACTTGGCTGCTGAGATTGAGGAAAGCAAAGTTCCAGTGCTTCCTATTTTCAAAGCTCTTGAAAAATATGGTAAAATCAAACATGAAGAAATGTTTGAAATCTTCAATATGGGTGTGGGACTCATGCTGGCAGTTAGCCCTGAAAATGTAGGTAGTGTCAAAGAATTGCTGGATGAACCAGTCTATGAAATTGGTCGCATCGTCAAGAAAGAAAACGAAAGTGTCATCATCAAATGAAAAAAATAGCGGTTTTTGCCTCAGGCAATGGCTCGAATTTTCAGGTGATTGCCGAAGAATTTCCGGTTGAGTTTGTCTTTTCAGACCATCGTGACGCCTATGTGCTCGAGCGTGCAGACAAGCTCGGCGTTCTGTCCTATGCTTTTGAACTCAAGGAGTTTGAGAGCAAGGTAGACTACGAAGCGGCCCTTGTCGAACTCTTGGAAGAACACCAGATTGACTTGGTTTGTCTAGCAGGCTACATGAAAATCGTTGGGCCAACCTTATTGGCAGCCTATGAAGGTCGGATTATCAACATTCATCCAGCCTACTTGCCAGAATTTCCAGGAGCTCATGGGATTGAGGATGCTTGGAATGCTGGTGTGGATCAGTCTGGTGTGACCATTCACTGGGTGGATTCAGGTGTGGATACGGGAAAAGTTATCAAACAAGTCCGTGTGCCACGGTTAGCTGATGATACCATAGCCAGTTTTGAAGAACGGATTCATGAAGCAGAGTACAAGTTGTATCCGGAAGTACTGGATAGTTTGGGAGTAGGGAGAAGATAAGAAGTAAATCAAATTTTGATTGTGCAATTTTGCTAGGAGAAAAAATGATTGAGATAAAATTAGTAGATGAGAGCAGTTTTCAAGCAGTGCTGGATTTGAAAATATCTGAAGCTGATGAACGAGCACGTTTCGTGTCTCCAAATGTACGCTCTTTAGCTGACGCATGGCTCTACCGAGAGAATGGGGATGTGTTTCCAATGGCAATTTATTGGAATGAGCTTGTAGTTGGTTTTCTCCTGTTGGAAATAGATAAGGATGAAGCGGAATACTTTATCTGGCGGATAATGATTGGCCAGCAGTACCAAGGAAGAGGTTATGGACGAAAAGCCGTGGAAGTTCTGATCAAAAAGGCTCAGATGGATAGCGATTGCAATCATATTATCGCAGATTATGTGGTTGGAAATGAAAAAATGAAGCACCTGTTGACTAGTTTGGGTTTTCAGGAAACAGGATTTATAGAAGAAAATAATGAAGTCGCTATGCGCTTGGACCTAAAGAAAGAGGAATAGAATGACGAAAAAAGCTTTAATCAATATCTCAAACAAAGAGGGTATTGTTGAATTTGCCCAAGAACTTAAAAAAACTCGGTTGGGACATCATCTCAACAGGTGGAACCAAGGTTGCCCTTGATAATGCTGGGGTGAGCACCAGTGCCATTGATGATTCATATGATATCTTTGATTCAAAATTGGAGTCAGTGATTGTTAAAAACGGCTTCAAACGGAGGTATTTGTAATGTTAGAATCTAAAAAAACAACTCGATATGTATTTTATGTCTATCTGATGTTATTAACTTGGGGAATCTTATTTAAGTTTGAGACCAATCCTGAATTTATAGCATTTTTCTTAGCTACAAGGTACATCAATTGGATTCCATTTTCAGAACCACTAATAGTAGATGGAAAAATTGTTTTTGCTGAAATGTTATTTAATCTGATTTCCTTTATTCCATTAGGTGTTTGTTTCCCTCTGATAAAAACTAATTTATCTAATTTAAAAATAGTCGGGACAGGTTTTTTGATTAGTTTATTGTTTGAGTGCTTACAGTATATTTTAGCAATAGGTATAACAGATATCACGGATTTGACTTTAAATATGCTAGGTGTTTGTGTAGGCTTACTGATTTATCAAATTTTTATAAGAGTGTTCAAATCACAGACTAGAAAATGGGTCAATATCTTAGGTATGCCTAGCCTTGGTTTTGCTTATTTTGTTTTACTGTTACTGCATTTAATTGGTGTTTAACTAATGATTAAAAAGGAGAATATAATGACTAAACGCGCCTTAATCAGCGTCTCAGACAAAGCGGGCATTGTTGAATTTGCTCAAGAACTCAAAAAACTTGGTTGGGATATTATCTCGACAGGTGGGACAAAGGTTGCCCTTGACAATGCTGGGGTGGAGACCATTGCGATTGATGATGTGACTGGTTTTCCAGAAATGATGGATGGTCGTGTCAAGACCCTCCATCCAAATATCCACGGTGGGCTCCTTGCTCGGCGCGACTTGGATAGCCACCTAGAAGCGGCTAAAGATAATAAGATTGAATTGATTGACCTTGTAGTGGTCAACCTTTATCCTTTCAAGGAAACGATTCTCAAACCAGACGTAACTTACGCTGATGCCGTTGAAAACATCGATATCGGTGGGCCATCTATGCTTCGCTCGGCAGCGAAGAATCATGCCAGCGTGACGGTTGTGGTAGACCCTGCTGACTATACAGTGGTTTTGGACGAGTTGTCAGCCAATGGTGAAACGACTTACGAAACGCGTCAACGTTTGGCAGCCAAAGTTTTCCGTCACACAGCGGCTTATGATGCCTTGATTGCAGAGTATTTCACAGCTCAAGTCGGAGAAAGCAAACCTGAAAAGCTCACTTTAACATATGATCTCAAACAAGCTATGCGTTACGGTGAGAATCCTCAACAAGACGCGGATTTCTACCAAAAAGCTTTGCCAACAGACTATTCGATTGCTTCAGCGAAACAGCTCAACGGGAAAGAATTGTCATTCAATAATATCCGTGACGCTGATGCGGCCATTCGTATCATCCGTGATTTTAAAGACCGTCCAACCGTTGTGGCTCTCAAACACATGAACCCATGTGGAATCGGTCAGGCTGATGACATCGAGACTGCTTGGGATTATGCTTATGAGTCTGACCCAGTGTCTATTTTTGGTGGAATTGTCGTCCTTAACCGTGAGGTGGATGCTGCGACTGCTGAGAAGATGCACGGCGTTTTCCTCGAGATCATCATCGCACCAAGCTATACGGATGAAGCGCTAGCCATTTTGACCAACAAAAAGAAAAACTTGCGTATCCTTGTCTTGCCATTTGATGCTCAAGAGGCCAGTGAAGTGGAAGCAGAATATACAGGTGTTGTCGGTGGACTCCTGGTGCAAAACCAAGACGTGGTCAAGGAAAGCCCAGTTGACTGGCAAGTGGTGACCAAACGTCAGCCAACAGAGACAGAAGCGACAGCTCTTGAGTTCGCTTGGAAGGCTATCAAGTATGTCAAATCAAACGGAATTATCGTGACCAACGACCACATGACACTGGGTGTTGGTCCAGGTCAAACTAACCGTGTGGCTTCCGTACGTATTGCCATTGACCAAGCCAAAGACCGCCTTGACAGCGCTGTGCTTGCTTCCGATGCCTTCTTCCCATTTGCGGATAATGTGGAAGAAATCGCAAAAGCAGGTATCAAGGCCATCATCCAGCCAGGTGGCTCTGTCCGTGACCAAGAATCCATCGAAGCTGCGGATAAATATGGCTTGACCATGGTCTTTACAGGCGTGAGACATTTTAGACATTAAGAAGGTAAAAGGGAAGAAAACAGTTTCTTTCCTTTTTTGATTAAAAATGCTTAATAAAACAAGATTAAAACGAACGTTTGTGTTATAATATTAGTAAATAATTCGCAAAGAGGTTGTAAGATGAAGCTGTTAGTTGTCGGTTCGGGTGGTCGTGAGCATGCGATTGCTAAAAAGTTACTTGAATCAAAAGACGTTGAAAAAGTATTTGTAGCTCCTGGGAATGACGGTATGACTCTGGATGGGTTGGAATTGGTAGATATCTCTATTTCCGAACATTCTAAATTGATTGAGTTTGCAAAAGACAACGATATCGCTTGGTCCTTTATCGGGCCAGATGACGCCCTTGCGGCTGGGATTGTGGATGATTTTAACCAAGCAGGCCTCAGGGCTTTTGGTCCGACAAGATTAGCAGCGGAGCTGGAGTGGTCCAAGGATTTTGCCAAGGAAATCATGGTCAAATACGGCGTTCCGACAGCAGCTTATGGCACATTCTCAGATTTTGAGGAAGCCAAGGCCTATATCGAAAAGCAGGGTGCGCCTATCGTAGTCAAGGCGGATGGCTTGGCGCTCGGGAAAGGTGTCGTTGTTGCTGAGACAGTCGAGCAAGCGGTCGAAGCAGCTCACGAGATGCTTTTGGATAATAAATTTGGTGACTCAGGTGCGCGTGTGGTTATTGAGGAATTCCTTGAAGGAGAGGAATTTTCTCTCTTTGCCTTTGTCAATGGGGACAAATTCTACATCATGCCAACGGCTCAGGACCACAAACGAGCCTACGACGAGGACAAGGGTCCTAACACTGGTGGGATGGGTGCCTATGCGCCAGTTCCTCATTTACCACAGAGTGTAGTTGATACAGCGGTTGACACCATTGTCAAGCCAGTCCTCGAAGGGATGATTAAAGAAGGTCGCCCTTATCTGGGAGTTCTTTACGCAGGGCTTATCTTGACAGCTGATGGACCTAAGGTTATCGAGTTTAATGCTCGCTTTGGAGATCCTGAAACCCAGATTATCCTACCTCGTTTGACATCTGACTTTGCCCAAAATATCACAGATATTCTGGATGGCAAGGAGCCAAACATCACATGGACGGACAAGGGTGTGACACTTGGTGTAGTTGTCGCATCCAATGGGTACCCGCTAGACTATGAAAAAGGTGTCAAGTTGCCAGCTAAAACCGATGGCGACATCATCACCTACTATGCAGGGGCTAAGTTCGCTGAAAATGAGCAAGACCTTCTTTCAAACGGTGGCCGTGTCTATATGCTCGTCACCACAGCAGACACCGTTAAAGAAGCCCAAAGTACCATCTACCAAGAACTCGCCCAACAACAAACAGAAGGCCTCTTTTACCGAACAGATATTGGAAGCAAGGCTATTCGATAAAGATATAAGAAGAAGCGACGAAGTCGCCAAGTACGATAATGGTCGCCGTGGTGAAAAGACCTGAATAACATCTGTTCTGGCCGGGGGAAACTTTGAGACTTTAGAATCAAAGTTTAGGAATGAAACCAAAGGTTTGCTTCCGTCCCTCACAACCTAAAGTGATTGAAAAAAGAAAGAAAAGGAAAATTATGACCAAACCAATTATTTCCATCATCATGGGCTCAAAATCCGACTGGGCCACCATGCAAAAAACAGCAGAGGTTCTAGACCGCTTCGATGTAGCCTACGAAAAGAAAGTTGTCTCTGCCCACCGTACACCTGATTTCATGTTCAGACATGCCGACGAAGCTCGTAGCCGCGGGATCAAGGTCATCATCGCGGGTGCTGGTGGTGCCGCACATTTGCCAGGAATGGTAGCGGCTAAAACCACCCTTCCAGTCATTGGTGTACCTGTCAAATCACGTGCCCTTAGTGGCGTGGATTCTCTTTATTCGATTGTGCAGATGCCGGGCGGTGTACCTGTGGCAACTATGGCTATTGGGGAAGCGGGTGCGACAAATGCAGCGCTCTTTGCCCTCCGTCTCCTTTCAGTAGAGGATCAGTCTATCGCGACAGCATTGGCAGATTTCGCAGAAGAGCAAGGAAAAATCGCAGAGGAGTCGACGAATGAGCTCATCTAAAACAATCGGAATTATCGGTGGCGGCCAGCTAGGTCAAATGATGGCCATTTCTGCTATCTACATGGGCCACAAGGTTATCGCGCTGGATCCTGCGGCGGATTGCCCGGCCTCTCGCGTGGCGGAGATCATCGTGGCTCCTTATAATGACGTGGATGCTCTGCGTCAGTTGGCTGAGCGTTGCGATGTCCTCACCTATGAGTTTGAAAATGTCGATGCCGACGGATTGGATGCGGTTGTCAAGGATGGGCAACTTCCACAAGGGACAGACCTGCTTCGCATTTCGCAAAATCGTATTTTTGAAAAAGATTTTCTCTCAAACAAGGCCCAAGTAACGGTGGCTCCTTACAAGGTTGTGACTTCTAGCCAAGACTTGGCAGATATGGACCTGTCGAAAAACTATGTCCTCAAGACTGCGACAGGTGGCTATGATGGGCATGGACAAAAGGTCATTCGCTCGGAAGCAGACTTGGAAGAAGCCTATGCGTTAGCTGACTCAGCAGCCTGCGTTTTAGAGGAATTTGTCAACTTTGACCTTGAGATTTCTGTCATCGTGTCTGGTAATGGTAAGGACGTGACGGTTTTCCCAGTTCAGGAAAATGTCCACCGTAACAACATTCTATCTAAGACCATTGTTCCAGCTCGAATTTCTGAGAGTTTAGCAGACAAGGCCAAAGCCATGGTAGTGCGAATCGCAGAACAACTGAACTTGTCTGGAACACTTTGTGTGGAAATGTTTGCGACTGCTGATGACATCATTGTCAATGAAATTGCGCCACGTCCACACAATTCTGGTCACTACTCGATTGAAGCCTGTGATTTCTCTCAATTTGATACCCACATTTTAGGCGTTCTGGGAGCACCATTGCCAGACATCAAACTACATGCGACAGCTGTCATGCTCAATGTCCTCGGCCAACACGTCGAGGTTGCTGAAAAATATGTCACAGAAAATCCAAGCGCCCACCTCCACATGTATGGTAAAATAGAGGCGAAGCACAACCGCAAGATGGGGCATGTGACTTTGTTTAGTGATGTGCCAGATAGTGTGGATGAATTTGGGAAAGGGATTGATTGAAGAGGTGAGTTTGAAAGAGTGTTCTTAAATTTTAAAAAATTTTATAGTTTATGTAGTATTGGATTATTTTTATTAGCAGTATACTCAAATAATAAAATTTTATTATTAATATCCTTCATACTACTTCTATCTATTTCTAGATATTATTATATTAAAATAGATGATCCATTTAACAATATAAAGGATTTAATTAAAGAAGTAAGGGATAAAAATTATTTTTACATTTTAGATGAATCTATGAAAACAGATATTGAAAAAAGAAGAATTATAGATAAAAAATTATTCGAATTTTCGTCTTTTATTATCATGATAATAATGAGTGTGTTTGCATTAATTCTTATTTTTTTTTCAAATGAAGCTGTTATATTCGTTCTAGGAATAATAAGCTACATTTTATTTTTTGTAGATTTGATGATATATTTGTTGAGATATAGGTACTACTGGGTGAGCTTCCAATATTACTTAATTCCAATAGCAGTTTCAATATTAATTCTTAATTCCTTTGATGATATTCAAAAGTTTAGTGTAATTTTATTTTACTTTTTTTTAGTGCTTGTTTGTTACCTTGCTCTAACAATTGTTTTACCTCTCCCCTACCTAAGAAAAGTTTCGAAAAGCACATTTTTTGTGGGAGTTATCTTATCGGTTACTATTCCAATAATCATTAATAATTTTTTAAATCCATATATGGTAGATACAATAAAAAAGAGTATCCAAATTGTTGTAACTCCAGAAATGATAGAACAAATTGGATTACCTAAAGAAATAAATGAATACTTTAGCAATAAACAATTAGCTGAGATTATTAGTCAATATAGAGAGATTGTTATAGATGTAAAATTGGATGCTGAGAAAGAGGTGTTTACAACCATTGGAAATATGTGTATTTCATCTTATACTTTAGGGACAATAATAATAAATTATAAGATAAAGCTCGGAGACGATATTGCAAAAGATAAATATAGACAGCTAAGTAAATACACTGGGATGGATTTGTATAGGGAAATTCGTGGTTGTGTATTTTATGGTGGTGAAAATTATAAAGATAAAATAATGGAAAATGAAAACTATGAAAAATTAGTGCAAATAATTGAATCAAATAAAAATATCCCCAAGCAAAATATTCCAGATACCTTTTTTTTAAGAATGTTACTATGATTACATTTGTGAAAAGGTGAAAGCTAAGTTTGAAGAGCTGGTTACTCAATACTCTGAGAAACATTTAGCGATATATGATTTGTTGTTGGATGTCTATTTTAACACTTTATCGAACTACCCATCTGTGTTTATTTGGAAAAGAGGGGGTGAGTAAGGAAAGGAAATTGATGAAAAAAGTATACCTTGATGAATCTGGTAATACAGGCGGTATTGCTGAAAAAAATGGAAAATTTAATATTGGGCAACAAAATTATTTTGTATATGGTGGAGTTATTACAGATGAATCAGAGGAACCTCTTCTATTAAGTCAATATTCTCAGTTTAAGTTAGAACATAAATCTATTCAAGATGAGAAAAATGAAATAAAAGGAAATGATCTCTTTATAAACAAAGAGATGAATAATAGAGCATTAGAAGATTTTATTTCTAATTACTTAGATAGCAGTCATTTTTATGTTAATATATACGACAAATATTTTTATATTGCTACTGAATTAGTTATTAGCATTTTAGGTTTTGAATTTCGTGATAAAAATCTAGCATATTTTTATGAATTGATAAATTCGTTATTAAAATATGATGGCTTTTTGCAGATTGAAAATCTGTTTTTAAAAGCTACGAATATAGATAAATCGGATTTAAAGGAGCGTGAGAAAGCTTTACTAACAGCATTGAGACAATTTCGTAAATTGATTCGAAAAGATTCCCAATTTGAATTTCTTAACTCGAGAATAAAGAAATTAATTAAAGATAAGCAATCAATTTCTCAGATATCAAATTCGATTTTATATAAAGGGGCTTATACTCAAGATCGCAAAATTAGTAATTTAATAAATTTAACTGCATTAGGAGAGCTATTAGTACAACTAATCAAACAGGGTAGAATTTATGAGAATAGCTCTATTATTATAGATCCAATTTGTAGTATAGATGAAGTTATACTGAGTGAGTTAGCAGCTACGTCATTAGATGTACGTATTTCCGAGGGAAGCCATGTTGATGAATTAATTCAATATGCAGATAATGTAGTTTCAGTTGTTTATAAGTCTTTTAGTAATATTATCAAAGACTTTAAAAATAAAGGTACTTCTTGGACAATTAGCACGAATAATATTTGGAGTTTGCTAGTATTTTCATTTGTCTTATCAAAAATAGATTGTAATAATATAAAATTCACGTTATCAATTGATGATTGGGCGTTTTGTTTAGCAATCGCTAGATTACAATTTGGAGTTGCGGCCTTAGAGCAAAATTCGAATATGAATCAACTTGTATCAGTAATTACACAGTTATTAAGTAGTAATCTATCGAAAATAAATGAATCATTTTGGATAGAGTATCAAAATTCACGTAGTCTGATTATTAATAATTATAACAGTATGAATTATAATGTTTTAGAAGATTTGAATCAATTGCTTAATTAAAAATAAAAAAGAAAGGAACAAGGGCACCTATATTCATTAAAACTGAATACGGGCTACGGACTTTATCAATTATATGATACAACTCATTGTCAACGCATTTGTTGAAAAAGATAATACTGGAGCAGTCGTCGAAGTCTTGTATGCTAGTAGTAATCACGAAAAGGTGAAATCTAAGTATGAAGAGTTGCTTGCTCAATACCCTGAAAACTATTTAGCAATTTATGACTTGCCACTGGATACAGACCTTAATTCATTGGAACATTACCCGTCTGTATGGATTGGGAAAGAAGAATTTGAATAATTTGGCTAATCAATGTTCTATGCTTTGTTTTCACATCGTGAAGTAGAAAAAGAAAGGAAAAATTAACAACATGATCAACCGTTACTCTCGCCCTGAGATGGCGAACATTTGGAGTGAAGAAAATAAATACCGTGCTTGGCTTGAGGTGGAAATCTTGGCTGACGAGGCATGGGCTGAGTTGGGGGAAATCCCTAAGGAAGATGTGGCTTTGATTCGCGAGAAGG
>ERZ1036424.162-NODE-162-length-44852-cov-167.684599_pt1 | contig 44852 bp, 36 predicted proteins | sample MGYA00514221_ERZ1036424 | MGnify/ENA primary metagenome ERZ1036424 (study PRJEB33795, sample SAMN09464939) | human gut metagenome | host: Homo sapiens | place: USA: Stanford, California | collected 2016-11 | study: EMG produced TPA metagenomics assembly of the... | reverse complement strand
TAGAAGATGCTGAATATATAGCACGTGAAGTTGTAAATGTAATAAAGGAATTAATATTATAAAACTTGAACCGAACATTTAGAAGACTGGTACAATTTAGTGCCAGTCTTTTAAAATTAAAAATAAATTAACAGCAAGTTTGTTGAAAAGTTTCTATTGACTTTACATATATATTTTTGAGTATAAATTTTCAACATATGTTTATAGTTTTAATCAAGTGAGTTTTAAGAATAGTTTATATAAAGTTAAACAAATCTGATAAATACAAATATAAGTATGACTTTTTGTATACTTTTTGAAAGTTTTTAATATTTGTCGAACGAAAAAATGAAAAAAATATCAAAAAAAGTAGAAAAAACATGAATAATATGATAAACTTAATTCAAGCAAAAGATAAAATTATTAAAAAACAAAAGATAAGATTTAATAAAGAACAAAAGAGAAAAAATTATTGAAAACATGAGATAAACTTTTATAGATTACAAAAGAAAAAAGAATGTAGAAAAACAAAAGATAGAATTTTAATGAGAAAGTAAGGAAAAATATATTAGATAACAAAAGATAAAATTTATTGTAAAGCAGCAAGCACTGGATATTTTATTCAGCTTGTTGCTTTTTTGTTAAGAAGTTAAATATTATCTTAATTTTGAGGGTAAATTCAGTTTGATTTTTAACTATTTTTAATTTTATATTTGACACTTACCTAAGGTAAGATATTAATATAGAGGTATATGAAAAACTTTAAAATTTTAATATTACTAATTAAAGTGTCATAGAGGGGGAATAAATTTGAAAATAGGTGAATTTGCTAAAAAATCAGGAGTAACAGTAAAGACTTTGCTTCATTATGATAAAATAGATCTTTTAAAACCTTCATCAAAAACTGAAAGTGGTTACAGAATTTATTGTGAAGAAGATTTTCTAAAACTACAGCAGATTACAACGCTTAAATTTATAGGATTATCATTGGGAGAAATAAAAACTATTTTAAATGAGAGTGGTGAAAATTTAGAGAATATGATCAGTATTCAAAAAAAGGCTTTAGAAGAAAAAAAGAGACATATTGAAGAAGTGATAAATGTTTTTAATAATGCACAAAACTCTGCTAAAGAAAAGGGATTTCTTGATGTGAAAAATTTGATAGATATAATTAAAATAACTGGCATGGAAAGGTCTGTTAAAGAACAATATAAAAATGATAAAAATCTTAAAATTAGAACTAACCTTCATAGTTATAATATAAATAAAGTTGATTGGGATCAATGGTGCTTTGGTAATATTTCATTTCCCCAAAATGCAAAAGTATTAGAGTTAGGATGTGGAAGTGGGAAGTTTTGGTGCACAAATGCTGATAGTTTAAGAAAAGATTTGAATATTTGTGTTTCAGATTTTTCTAAAAGCATGTTAAAGATTGCAAAGGAAAATCTAAAAGATATAAAACACAAATTTATTTTTAAAGAAATAAATGCGGAAAACATTCCTTTTAATGATGATACTTTTGATGTGGTTTTTGCTCAACATATGATTTATTTTGTTCCAGACATAGATAAAGCACTAAATGAAATAAAAAGAGTATTACGTCCTGGGGGTATATTTTATGTGACTGCAAATTCAAAATATTCTATGGAAGAGTTAAATAAACTTGTGGAAAATTTTGATTCAAAGAGTGGTCTTAATAGTAATGGATATTCTACAAGATTTGAATTAGAAAATGGTAAAGAAGTACTTGAAAAATATTTTAAAAATATAGATGTAAATATTCTTAATGGTAAAATTATTATTGATAATCCTGAACCAGTTGTTTCATACAAAGCATCAACTATTCAAGGCAGTAAAATTCTTATTGGAGATAAGCGGAAGGAATTTAAAGAATACTTAAAAAAGTATATTAAGATTAATAAGACGATTTCTATTACTACTAAAACATGTATGTTTAAATGTGAAAAATAAAATACACAATTATTATATATTTGCCATATTTAAAAGTCACACTATCATTTATTAGATAGAGTGGCTTTATTTTTTATACAAATTAATATTGACACTGACCTTAGGTATGAGAGTATTCTTTTAAAGAACCTAGAAATAATTAAAGGAGATTAAAAAATGGATATACAATTAGTTGATTTGAAAGCTCAATATAAAATATTAGAGAATGAATTAGATTATATAACAAAAGAGGTGTTATGCAGTACAAATTATATTATGGGAAAGTATGTTGCAAACTTTGAAGAAGAATTTGCTAAATATATAGGAGTTAAACATGCTATATCTGTAGGTAATGGCACAGATGCACTTGTACTGGCGCTTATTGCTTGTGGTATTGGAAAAGGGGACGAAGTAATTACTACTCCATTTACTTTTTTCTCAACAGCAGAAAGTATTTCTTCTATTGGAGCTATACCAGTATTTGTAGATGTAAGAAAGGATACTTATAATATTGACCCAAATAAGATTGAAGAAAAAATAACAGAAAAGACAAAAGCTATAATGCCTGTACACATATTTGGTCAGCCAGCAGAAATGGATCAAATAAAAGAAATAGCAAGAAAACATAATTTAATGGTTATTGAAGATGCAGCACAGGCTGCAGGTTCCGTATATAAGAATGAAAAAATAGGATCAATTGGTGATGTTGGGTGTTTTTCATTTTTTCCTACTAAAAACCTTGGATGTGCTGGAGATGGGGGGATGATTACAACCAATAGTGATAGTATTGCTACAATAATTAAGGCATTAAGAACCCATGGAAGTGGAGAAAATGGACAGAAAGCATATAATCTTTTAAATAATATAGATGAAAATATAGAAAAGAGTGAAATATATGATGATACTGTTTATAATCCACAAAAATATTACAATTACCTTATTGGATTTAATACAAGACTGGATGCAATTCAAGCAGGTATATTGAGTGTGAAATTACCTTATTTAGATAAATGGATAGAAAAAAGAAATCTTAATGCGAAGGTGTATTATAAAAATTTAAAACATACAGATTTAATTCTTCCTAAAATAATAGATTCTGTGATATCAGGTTTTAATATGTTTGTTATTCAATCTGAAAATAGAGATGAACTTGTAGAAAAATTAAGAGAGAATGGAATAAGTACAGGTGTTTATTATCCAGTTCCAATGCACTTACAGAAAGTATATAAAAACCTTGGATATAAAAAAGGAGATATGCCAAATGCTGAATATCTTTCACACAGAACATTTGCAATTCCTATTTATCCTGAAATATCAGAAGATGAACAAAACTATATAATTAAAGTTATTAAGAAATAATTTGTTATATGTAACTTATTATATTTAATATCAATAATAAGTTAAACATATAATTAATATTAAAATAGCTACCTCTGGCTAAAGGTAGCTATTTTTTAATATTTATAAATAAAGGTAGTAATATAAGTAAATGAAAACCTAACATTTTAATTCTTGACTTATTATAGAAATTTATTCAAAAAATTATTATTTTTATTAGAATTTATAAAAAATAAGATTAATTATAAAAAGGTTTGATTTGATTCACAAAATGAAAATGAGGTAATTTAATAAAAATTTGTGAAATTTACATTTATTATTTTGAATATTTGTGATTGCTAAGAACAAAAACGATTTTTTTGAATAGTATAGCTATTATGGATAATAAAAAGAGGTAAATTATGATGATAGGGATAATTGTTATAGTAGTATGTGTATTATTTATAAATATAGAAATTTCAAGAAAAAAATACGATGAGACGAAAAAAGAAGACGAAAAAAAGTTACTAAGTAAAATTGCTAAAGAAAATAAAAATGAAACTTTAATGAATAATATAGTAGATGCTTCAAAAAGTGAATATACATACGAGAAGATGATTAAAGATTTAGTTTTATTAAAGAAAAAATACAGAGACAAAATAGATTTAAATATATTAGGAACAACCTATGATAATAGAAATATATATGAAGTTGTTTTTGGAAACATTTTATCAGAAAAACACATTCTTGTACATGGAGGAATTCATGGACGTGAATATTTAAATTCTTTGTTATTAATGAAACAGCTTGAACATTATCTACAATCATACGAAATAGCTGAATATAAAGGAGTTCCTTATAGGGAATTGTTTAAAAATATTGTATTTCATATAGTACCTATGGCTAATCCAGATGGAGTAACCATTAGTCAGATTGGAATTGATGGTATAAAAAATTCATATTTAAAAAAGCTTATAAATAAGTGTTATTATGAAGATATTGAAGATGCATATACTAGTGATGATTATGAAAATTATCTAAAAAAATGGAAAGCAAATGCTAAAGGTGTAGATTTAAATAGAAATTTTAATGCTTCATGGAATTTAATTAATCAATCACCCCATCCATCTTTTGAAAATTATAAAGGAAAGTGTTATGAATCGGAATTAGAAACAAAAGCACTGATAAAATTGACTAATAGGTATAGATTTATAGCTACTATAAGTTATCATTCTTCAGGAAATATAATATACTGGGATTATACTAATAGTCTGAAGAAAAATGAGTGTAGCAATCTAGCTGATATTGTTAAGGAATGCACTAAATATGAAAAAGCTATGAGTGATTCTAATTATAGTGAAGTGGTTTCAGGTGGATATAAAGATTGGGCTTCTTCGAAAAGTAAAAATCCAATACCCAGTATTACAATAGAAACTGGAGAAGGTGACTGTCCTTTAGATATATGTGAATTCAAAAAAATATGGAAATATAATGTGGATATATGGGCGGCATGTGCATATGAATTAAGTAAACATAAGAAAAAATGATCTATATTTATTGTTTAATTATGTTATTATAGGAAATTTTAATAATACATTTTGTCTAGTTTTATGGTTATAATATAAATGGACAGGATATTTCAATATAAAATATAATATAACTATTTAGACAACATTAAAGCAGTATATGAAATCTATATACTGCTTTAATTATTTGAAAAAAAAACCACAATAAGAAGTGAATAAGTAAACAAACATAATAATTATATTTGTGGATTAGAGTATATTTATAGGAAATAAGATTCTATTTAAAATTTAAATTTAAAATGTTAGAATGATTTCAATGTCTAACAAATGGACATCAAAAATTAAATATTCAGGGGGTACCTATGATAAAAAGAATTAGTAAATTAGCAACATTAATTATGGTAGCAGGAACAACTATTTCAATAATACCAACAGTATCTGCAAATGCAGCCGTGGCATTACAAACTTTAGATGGAACAATGAGTTCTGTTCAGGCATTTGATAATGGCAGATATCTATATGATGGATATAAAGATGCAACAGATGATACAGAAATTTATTTTTTTGATGGACATAAAGATATAGCATTAAAGAATTTAGATGGAGCTTATAAAAAGTATGGTAAAAATTATGTTACTTTTTTAAATGATAATAGTATAGTTGATTTAACAACTGGAGAAGTCTTAGATGAAACTACTGATTACAAAAAAGAATTTTTAGAAACAAAGCTAAAAAGCAAAGTGGTAAAAAAAGCAGAAAGATATTCGAATACACAAAATCTAGAATATGTTGGGCAATTAGATAATAAGACATTTGATAATGAATGGTTTGAATATAAATTAACTAATGAAAATAGTAGTGAAACATATACGTTATTTGTAGATGAATCTGGGAAGTATATTGATTCCACAGAAAATTTAAATATTATACATTATTTAAAAGATGGAAGAAAAATAGAAATAAAAACATATGAAGATTTAAATTTAAATGGATATGATGTTGTTTTTGGAAAAGCAATATTTTCAGATAAAGATTATATATATAGAACTGTAAAACTTGCAAATAAAACAGATTCATCTGATACTGAAACATATATTCAAAAAATAAGCAAAGAATCAGGTAATATTAAAGATGGAGCGTATCTTCCAAAAGATGTGAAAAGTTATAGTTTGTCTGATTTTGGGAGTTTTGATGTGAATTCAGAAAAATTCAATGGAATGGACATATTAGCAAAAGGCGAATCTTTATATACTATAAATTTTGTGGATTCCAAAATAACAATGAAAAAATATGATTTTGTTAAAGAAAGAGACTTTAGTGATACAGCAGTAACTAACGACAGGTTATATAAATTAGTTGAAGATACAGAATATAAAGGCATTAATAATGAAAAGATAGATGCATACGATATAGATAAAGATAATAATTTATGGATTTTAAATAAAGGAAAAATATCTAGAGTAAATGGAAATAAGCTTGATGAAATGTATACTGTGGAAAGAAATATGAAACAAATTTCTGTTTATGATGAAAATGATATTGTTGTCTGGAATGGAGAAGATGGTATATATTCTACAGTTGGAGGTACAACTTTAAAGTTAGGATGGACTAAATACCCAGATGGAACTTGGTCATATTTAAAAGAAGATGGAAGTAAAACTACAGGCTGGGTAAATGATAGTGGTACATGGTATTATTTAGATGATAAAGGAATAATGCAGACAGGATGGCTTAAAGAAAAAGACACATGGTATTATTTAAATGAAAATGGTTCTATGAAAACTGGATTTTTCAAAGAAGGCAAAAATAATTACTATTTAGATAATACAGGTGCAATGAAAAATAATGGATGGAATATGATTGATAGTACATGGTACTATTTTAATGAAAATGGAAGTGCAAAAACTGGATGGTATCTTGAAAATAATTTATGGTACTACTTTAATGAATCAGGGCAAATGTTAACCAATACAGTAGTAGATGGATATAAGATAGGTAATAAAGGTTTTTGGGTTAAATAGAAGAATAATCTTTTACAAGGCTGATAGGAATTGTTTTTAATTTCAATGAGCCTTGTATATTTTTTAAATAAGTATTCTTAGTAGTTAATTCCTGCTGGTTTTACATTTTTCTTATCATCTTGTGAACATGGAGTAACACCAAATGTCATGTGGCAATTTGGACAAAATGTCACAAAGGTCTTCATTGTAAATTCATTACCACATGAGCAAAGAATTGAATGGGGAATATTTAAACTCATATCTGCCTTTCCTTTTTCTCTCACTTTATCTACAATAGCTTTCCCATCTTTTTTATGGGTTCCACAACCACAACTCATAGTTAATCCTCCTTAATAAATATAGATGATACAAGTATATATTATATTTTAATAAAAATCGGTATCTTATGTTACAAAATAAATTATAGTTATATAAAATCTAAAAATATAAAGTATATTATAAAATAATTTTAAAATATAAAACCATGTATTAAAATAATTGTAATATTATAGGAAAATATGATAAGATTAAAATAATTATATATAAATAAGGTGGTTAGTTTATGAGTTATGAAAATAAAGAAATATGTACTAATGAACCTAAAAGAATATGGAAACAGGGAAATAATCCTTATAGAAGTATAGTTTTTTGGGGATGGAATAATAATAATGAACCTAGTTTCTTAATACTTTATGGTATTCATGATTTTAAGGAAAAAAAAAGCTATTATGTAGATGGTAGCGATGTAGAAAGATTTGAAAACGTATTAGATGATTATGTGACTTATACAAGTTATAATATATTAAATGGAAGAGAAGGGCATCTACCATCTTTTGAAGCAGTAAATATAGTTGAGGATGGAGGATATTATAATAGGGACAAGCAACATGAATTTCCTAAAATGTATTATAAGAAAGATTCACGCTCTGATGGGTGGTCTAGAAAATTAAATGATGATGGCATAGTTAAAGAATACAAAAAATTTGATGAAGGTTATGGAATAAAAATTCCTTACTTTGAAGAGTTTTCTTATTTAGAATTAGTTGATATGGTGTTAAATTCAGGTATGGTTTTTGAAAATTTCAGATTTGCAGAAGATCCAAATGATATTCTTAATATTCCTGAAAATTTAAATGATTATTATGAATTGCTATGCATAATGATGAGCAATAAAAATTTATATACAAGAAAGAAAAAACTTATAGAGTTATTAGAAGTATGCAAAAATACTGATATTTATAAATATATATTTAAATTTGGAAGTACAGAACTTTTAAGTGGATTATTTTTAGAATCTGCCAAAAGAGAGATAAAAGATTTTATAGATGAGGCGCAATTTATACATAAGGAGAATATACATTATTCAGAAATATCATATGTACAAGGTTTAAAAAGATGTGCAGAAATATATTTAAATTCAGTTAATAAAGAAAAAAGAAGAGAAAGAGAAAAGTGGATAAAAAATAATATATGCAATATTGATTTAAATATAATAAAGCTTGATAATAAAGAGATTCCGCAAGGACAAACATTAAATGGATCAAGATATAGAAAATTATCACTTCAAGAAAAACTTAAGGAATATAATGGCCATTATGAAAGAAAAGAAAATGGTGGGTGGGACTTTGTAAGAGTAAGATTTAAAGATAGATATAAAAAAGGTCCGTTTAATGATGGAGTTGTATTTGATGTAAAAGCATTTAAAAATACAATTCAAGAGGCAGAAGCATATAAAATGGCAGATGTAATAGGGAAAATAGCGTATTATCTAGATGCACCAAGATTGCACTACTATTTTAAAGGAAATAGTTTAAATAAAGAACTAAATTATTTTAAAAGATATGTAAGAAGAATAATAGAAAGTTATTCTGAAAATGATCCTGAAAAATTTATGGAGGCTGTTACATCCTTATTTACAAGCTATACAGAAGATGATTTCTTGTGTAAATTTAAAGGTAATTTCCAGTTTAATTATTATATTAAAAATTTATTATATTTTGATTTTAAAGAAAAGCCTCCAATTGGATGGGATAACTGGAGAGAAAGAAGTGATTGGATGGAAAATGATCAGCTTCTTAAGCTTAATGGAAGATATGAGTATAGAAAAGATATATGGGATAACCATTTGGAAAAGGTTTTATATATTGCATCCAATGCACAGATAAATGTAATACTTAAAGCATGTTATTTTATATTGAAGGAATCTGAAAAGACTATTGATTTAATAGAAAAAATGAATTATAGAGACATTATAAAAGCTGCAAACTCAGCATATGAGCCATTGGCTAAGATGTTCAAGGAAGTTCTTGAAAGAAAGTTAGATAAAGAAATAATTTTTGATTTTAGCATAATGTCAGATTTAATGAATAATGACAATAAAGATATTAATAATCTTAGTATGGAATATTTTAAAAGAACTAATGGATATATTACAAGCAATAATATTTTGGAACTAATGTTTTTTGATGATTTAGAAAAATGGACGGAATATATTAAATTTAATATAAATTCAATAGATCCACATAAATATGGAGAATTTATTAAGGCCTTTATTTGTTCTGATGATAGATTTAAAGATTCTTCAATAAATCTTACAGAAGAAATAATCAATACAATTTCAGAATCAGTAAATAAGGTAATGGACATGACTTATGCAGAAAAAAGTGAGATATTAAGAAATTTAATAACATTAATATTAGAAAAAGGTTCAATGGAGCTATTTATTGAAAAATATATTGAAGAAGTTATCTTCGCATTCTCAAATTCCGAAATTAAAGGTATATTAATAGATTTTACTTTTGATAAGAATACAAGTTTAAGTAGTAGAAATAACATGCTTTTAAATTTAATAGATTCAATAGTAAATGATAGGATACCTTCAGATAGTACAATAATAAAAGTTTTAGAGATTGGAACCTCTAAATGTTTGAAAACATTATTTGAAATATTAACAATAAATGAAAAAGAACTTATAGTAAGACATTCTACAATGCTTATTTTGTTTGAATGTGATGTTTTAATATTAAATGAAAAGGCCAAGGAAATCTTTTATCTTATGGGAGAAGAAAGTAGAATTATAATGCACAAAATGATAATAGATTCTCCGATTGAGAAGGTTCATAATTTTGGACTTGAAAAGTTAAAAGAAATATATGGAGATTTTGTTCCATCTGAATTTATAATGCAGATGCTTGAACATCCATCAGAACAGATTAAAGGATATATTGCTAATAAGTCTGATGCTATTTTGAATAGTCTGGGACAGGGAAATGAAGATCTATTTATGTATTATGCAAAAACCTTATTATTCCTTCCTAATAAAGTCAGAAAAAATAAGGATGATATATATGAAGCATTATATAATTTTTCAAATAAATATAAAGGGAGAATCTGTGAAGTAGAGGAGCTTTTACTAAATATGGGTGGGTCAAACATAATAAAAGATAAAGAAAAAGCACTTGTGACTTTAGCTAAAATAAGAAAGGAGAGAGTAGTATAATGAAAGTTAAATATAATTATGCAAGTCCATCTATGTGCACTGGAAATGGAAATAAAACTACTCTTGGTATGAGTACTGATTTAAGTCGTGACGAAAAGGTATCATTTTTAGGAAAACTTAAACACCCACTTATTTTTAGAGATGCAATGTTAATGCTTAGAGAAATTGTTATTTCTGATACATCCATTAAAAAGAAAGAAAGAGAAGATTTTTTTGCATGGCTTGAAGGTGAGATAGAAAGAAGAATACTTGTACATGAGCAATATATGCCAAATGTTAGAGATGAACTTACGAATAATATGGATAATCTCATTACAGAAATCAAAGTAAAAGATGATGAAATAGCAAAACTCTATAAGCTAAAAAATGAAATAAAGAAAGAAATAGATAAGCATGATGTATGGAGAGATTATAATAATCTTGAAAGACACTTTTGGAAATTTATTAAAGACAGAGATTATGATTTATGGTTTGTATTAGATCCTGTAATTACTGTTCATAAGGATATTGTTTCATTTGAAGCATTTTCTATAGATGAATCAACATATGGATGCTTATCTATAAATATGGATGAATTTGAACTTTTAAAGGAACCTGAACTTGGGACAACAAATATAGATTTCAGTCATAAGCTTGCAATGGAAATTGAAAGATTTAGAACGTATAATGAAGTGAATTTATCTGTAAATCCAGAAGGATTTTCAGTTGAAAGTGGTATAATGCCAGAGCACGTTGAAAAGAAAATAGAACTTCCAGATACTTGGATAAAGGGCTTTAATCAGGTTTCAGCAGCAGCAAGCCTTGGTGGAATTGATATTGAACTTACAAAAACTGATATGTATGATATATGTTCGTTTTTAAGGAGACATAAAGAAAAGGAAAGTCCAAGATATATGAAATGGATATTAGATCCAGGCAAGAATGTAAAAATTCTTTTTGAACCATTTAATAAAATACTTACACTTGAATCAGTATACAATGGTGAAAAGAAAAGAGAAGAAAAAATATGGGGAAGAAGAAGATGGCTTGTAATTGAAAAGATACTTCCGCTTAGTAATAGCTTTAAAGTTAGATTGCTGGGATTTGGAATGCCACAATTTATTGTAGCAGATATGGGATATATGAATATGACAATAGGTTTTACATCATGGTCGTCTAACGATTGGGTCAAGGGAACTGCTTTTAATATAATGGGAGGTTTTATTGGGGAAGGAAATTATAGTAAGATATATGAACTTCTCAAAGAGAGACGTGAATTGTCAATTGATGAAATAGTCAATGAATTTAAAGATGATACAAAATCTCAATGTAAAGCAGGAATAGGAAGACTATTAAAAAAAGGTGAAGGTTATTATGATCTTGTTAATGATAAAGTAAGATTTAGAAGATTGATAGCTGAATCACTTCCAGAGGAAATGTATGAAACTACAGAAAAAGAAAGAAATGTTCAAAAGCATATTGATGAAGGACTTGATGGATTCACTATAAGTTTAAATGATGAGGGTGAGTATGTATTTAAACACTCAATGAAAACTCCAAATCCTAAAAAAGGAAAGTGGAAATACTATAGAACTCCAGATTTTGATCGTGAATATGATTATACAGATACAGAATTAAGAATAGATGAAGATGGTTCTATAACTAATGTTAAATGTGATTGCAAAGAATTTAAAAAGGGTTCAAGGAACATTTCAGAACCATGTGAGCATATTCTAGCGTTATATCTAATTTCAACAAAGTTTTTAAAGGTTGAACTTGAACATGGAAAAGTGTATAAAATTAATGATATTATGGAGAAGTTGTTATGATAGAAAACAATAGAAATAATATAGATAATAAACAGAATTACAGAAGTGCTGTAAATACAATGGGAAAAAAGGAATTCACATTACTAAAAATGCAGGAGTATGGATTCTGGCCTGAAAATCTTCCAACCCCTTATGAAAAGCAGTCTAATGAGAGTCCAGAAGAATTTAAAAAAAGAAAAGAGCTTTTAGAAAAATATGAAAAGATAATAAATGATATTAATGATTTATATAAAGAAAAAGATTTTATAAATAATAAGTTAACAGAACTTAAGAAAAAGTATGATGATACATGGGATTATGAAAAAATAAGAAAAGATGTATCTCAAATTATAATGAAAGAATCTATAGAAAGACGCAAAGAAATAAAGACTCTAAGAGCATTAGAAAAAAAGAATAAATCTGAAGCTTGGAGAAAGAAAAAAAGTGAAAATATAGTTTATATAGGAAACGGTTATTCTAAGGGTTTATATAAAAAAGATACAAATGAAGAAAAACTTTTAAAAATTGGACTTCCTATTATTAAAGATGATAAAGAACTTTCAGAGCTTTTAAATATTGAATATAGGCAACTTAGATTTTTAACCTACCATAGAGATGTTGTTAAATTTGATAATTATACAAGATATACAATTCCTAAGAAAAAAGGTGGAGAGCGTAATATAGCAGCACCCAAAATGATACTTAAAAATGCCCAAAGAAAAATACTTGAAGAAATTCTTTATAAAATACAAATAAGTGAAGATGCTCATGGGTTTGTAAAAGGTAAATCAATTGTATCAGGTGCTTCAGTCCATACGAAGAATTCTGATATTGAGCTTCTAATAAACATGGATTTGGAAAATTTTTTCCCAACAATAACTTTCGAAAGAGTAAGGGGAATGTTTCAGAATTTTGGTTATAGTGGGTATATAGCTTCGTTGCTTGCTATGATATGTACATATTGTGAACGTATGGAAATGAAAGTAAAAGGGGAAACTGTATATGTAAAAACAAGTGATAGAATACTACCTCAAGGATCTCCAGCAAGTCCTATGATTACAAATATAATATGCAGCAGACTTGATAAACGTCTTAATGGACTTGCTTTAAAATATGACTTTATTTATTCTAGGTATGCGGACGATATGAGTTTTAGTTTTAACAAAGGTAATATGGTTATGGAGGAAAATGAACATATTAATGTTGATAAGATACTTGGAATAATATCAAAGATAATTCGAGAAGAGGGCTTTGCAGTAAATAATAAGAAAACTAAATTTTTAAGAAATAATAATAGGCAATCTATAACTGGAATAGTTATCAATGGTACTGAAATAGGAGTTCCTAAAAAATGGGTTAAAAATCTTAGGGCAGCAATATATAATGCATCAAAACTTAAAGAATGTGGATCGAATATACCAAGTGATGTTATAAATGAGATAAAGGGAATGACTGCTTGGCTTGAATGTGTAAATAAAGATAGATATTATAAAATAATAAAGAAAAGTAAAGAATTATTTGAATAAAATTAGAAAATATGTTGAAATATACATAATTTATGATATAATAATAACATAAGTTATGTATATAAATAAATTTCTTGGCCTTTTTGCTATAGTGTTGCGCTATGGCTGTGATTTGTCAGAGATACACCATTAAGTTATGCGCAATTTAGCTCCGCGACACTAACTGTGCACATTTAAAACCTATCCTACGGTTATGTGACAGTTAGTGTGCTCCGCCTAAGTGTCATAACAGAATATTATGATTGTTAGCAGGAAATTTATAAGATGTGAAAATCGCCTTAATTAATTTTAAGGCGATTTTTTTATTTTATTTAAAACAATAAATATATATATAATATTTAGAATTTAACAGAAATTTAGATATTTATACGTTTAAATGAAAAAAATTAAAAATTTAAGTAATTGATATAAAAAATATATTGTGGTAAAATGATTTAAATTAATAAATGAGTTTCGTATAATTCCAATAATATGGTTTGGAAGTCTCTACTAGGAACCTATAATTCCTAATTACGAAGAAAATTTTATGCAAAGATGCATGTTTTTTCTTCGTAGTTAGGAATTTTTTTTATAATTAAGGAGGAAATTATGGATATATTAAATTTACCTAAAATAGAACTTCATTGTCATTTAGATGGCAGTGTAAGACCAGAAACGATGATTGATATAGCTCGAAAGGAAAATATAAAAATACCTTCTTTTGATATAGAAGATATAAAAAAAAGAGTTATAATACCAATAGAGTGTGAATCATTAAACGAATATTTAAAAGCATTTACAATCCCAAACTTAGTTATGCAGTCAAAGGAAAGTTTAAGAAGAATAGCATTTGAGCTTTATGAGGATGCGGCAAAAGAAAATGTTAAGTATATGGAAATAAGATTTGCACCAATACTTCATACAATGGAAGGTCTTAAAATTGATGAAGTGATAGAAAGTGTTTTAGATGGAATTAATGATGCAGAAAAACAATACAATATTAAAGGAAATTTAATACTCGGATGTATGAGATTTATGTCTATAGAAAAAGCTTATGAAGTTATAGAGGCAGGAAAAAAGTTCATTGGAAAAGGTGTTGTTGCAATTGATTTATGCGCAGCAGAAGAAGAAGGCTTTTGTAGAAAATTTGTAGAGCCAATGAAACTTGCTAGAAAATATGGTTATAGGATTACAATTCATGCAGGGGAAACAGGAATCGGTAAAAATGTATTAGAAGCTGTTGAGCTTTTGGGTGCTGAAAGAATTGGACATGGAGTATTTATAAGAAATTGTAAAGAAGCTTATGATATTGTAAAAGAAAAAAATGTTACTTTAGAAATGTGCCCTACAAGTAATGTACAAACAAAAGCAGTTAAAGATTTTAATGATCATCCAATGTATGATTTCTTTAAAGATGGAATTAATGTAACAGTTAATACAGATAATAGGATTGTATCAAATACAGACATGACTAATGAAATACATATAGCATTTAGCAAGTTCAACATTACATATGAAGATTATATTGAGATTTATAAGAAAAGTGTTGAGGCAAGTTTTGCGGATATCAAAATAAAAAATGAATTGTATTCAATGATATAAAATAGTTAACAAATAATTTAAAATAAAGTTTTAGATTGATTTTATATAATAAATTTATCTGAAGCTTTATTTTTATGTAAAAAGACTTAAGTAGTCGTTTACTCTTGGATATAAACATAAGATTATTAAAAATATTGTGATAAATACAAATAATATTAGATTTATTTAGTAATAATAAAAATAATTGACAAAAAAATTAAATTAATTATAATAGTTAGTATGCTACGTATTTAGTTTAATACATATATAGGTTAAATTCCAAAAGTTGCTATTATAATAAAAAAGAAAAATATAACTAAAAACTTAGTACATATATGTACTAATATTAATTAACTACTTTAAAAATATGGAGGAGAATATGAAAGAAGAAATAAGATTAAGTCTTTTATTAAAAATGGTTACTAATCTTTTTGAAAGGGAATTAAATAATAAAGTTGCACTAATGGATTTAACACATGCTCAATGCGGAATATTAGCTTATTTACACAGACATAGAAATAAAGAAATATATTTAAATGATATTGAAAAAGAATTTTGTTTAAAACGTCCTACTGTCTCTGGTCTTACAAAAAGACTTGAAGAAAAAGAATTTGTATTAATTGAACCTAAATTTAATGATAAAAGGTACAAAAGAATAAGTTTAACAGATAAAAGCGAAGAAATTCTTGAACTTATGGAAGAAAATTTATTAAATTCAGAAAAAATTTTGTATAAAGATCTTACGGATAATGATAAGAATGAACTTTATAGGATTCTTAGTATAATGTTTAAAAATATGAAAAAAGAATAGATATTTTATATTATGAGTATTTGTAAATAGCTATTAAGTTAATTAGCGGTGAGTTTATAAAAATGTTAACTAAATAAAGTATTTAGATTGGATAAGGAAAGGAGATTAGTATGATTAAAACATTAATGTCACAAGTAAAACAATATAAAAAAGATTCAATCCTGTGTCCTATATTTGTAATATTGGAAGTTATCATGGAAGTTATTATACCATTTTTAATGGCCTCAATCATTGATAAAGGTGTAGAAGCAGGAAATATGATGCATGTTATTAAAATTGGTACAATTATGATTATAATGGCAATGATGTCATTAACATTTGGAGCATTAGCAGGAAAATATGCAGCAAGTGCTAGTACAGGTTTTGCAAAAAATCTAAGAAAAACTATGTTTCAAAATATTCAAAGTTTTTCGTTTTCCAATATAGATAAATATTCTACAGCAGGTCTTGTTACACGACTTACAACGGATATTACTAATGTCCAAAATGCATATCAGATGGTTGTACGTTTATGTACAAGGGCGCCTATTATGCTTATATGTGCTATGTTTATGGCATTTAAAATTAATTCTAGACTTTCTATGGTCTTTTTAGGTGCAGCTTTATTTTTAGGAGTATCTTTATATTTAATAACTAAAAATGTACATCCATTATTTATGAAGGTATTCAAAAAATATGATGCGTTAAATGCAAGTGTACAGGAAAATATAAACGCAGTGCGAGTTGTTAAAGCGTATGTAAGAGAAGAGTATGAAATTAATAAATTTCATACTGCATGTGAGAATATATATAAACTTTTTGTTAATGCTGAAAAAATACTTGTTCTAAATATGCCTATAATGCAATTTGCTGTATATACATGTATACTTCTTGTTTCATGGATTGGTGCTAAAATGATTGTGGGTGGATCATTAACTACTGGAGAACTTATGAGTTTATTCACTTATATTATGAACATTATGATAAGTCTTATGATGATATCAATGATATTTGTTATGGTAATAATGTCTAAAGCATCTGCAGAACGTATTGTAGAAGTAATAAATGAAAAATCAGATTTAAATAATAAAGAAAATCCAGTTTATGAAGTTAAAGATGGTTCAATAGCTTTCGAAAATGTAAATTTTTCATATAAAAAAGATGGTGAAAAAGTACTTAGTAATATAAATTTAAATATTGAAAGTGGACAAACAATTGGAGTTATTGGAGGTACAGGAAGTGCAAAATCAAGTCTTGTTCAGCTTATTCCAAGATTATATGATACTGAAAGTGGTCAAGTAAAAGTTGGAGGACTTAATGTTAAAGAATATGATATAGAAACATTGAGAAATGAAGTTGCAATGGTTCTTCAAAAGAATGTCTTATTTTCAGGTACTATTAAAGATAATCTTAAGTGGGGAAATAAAGAAGCTACTGACGAAGAAATTAGAAAGGCATGTATTCTTGCACAGGCTGATGAATTTATTCAAACTTTCCCTGATAAATATGACACTTTCATTGAACAGGGAGGTTCAAATGTATCTGGAGGTCAAAAACAAAGACTTTGTATTGCAAGAGCATTATTAAAGAAACCGAAGATACTTATTTTGGATGATTCTACAAGTGCTGTTGATACCAAAACAGATACCCTTATAAGAAGAGCTTTTAAAGATGAAATCCCAAATACTACAAAGATTATAATTGCTCAGAGAATTTCATCAGTTCAAGATTCTGACAATATTATAGTATTAAATGAAGGTACAATTGTTGATTTTGGAAATCATGATGAATTGGTAGAAAGATGTGAAATTTATAGAGATGTTTATGAATCTCAAATGAAAGGAGCTGATAAAGATGAAGAAAAATAATCTTGGAAGACCAAAACAAAAGACAAAAGAAAAACCTTTAGCAATAATGAAGCGATTATTTTCTTATATATTAAAAAGATATAAAATTCATTGTATAGCAGTTATTCTTTTAATAATTATCAGTTCACTTGCGAATATCATTGGAACAATGTTCATGAAGAATCTTATAGATGATTATATTCTGCCTTCTATAAAAGAGGGTAATACTGATTTTAGACCATTACTGAAAGCATTGATTATGATGGGAGCAGTATATTATTTTGGAGCATTTTGTACATGGGTTTACAATAGAATTATGGTAAATGTAACACAAGGAACTTTAAAGAACATAAGAAATGATTTATTTAAGCATATGGAAAAGCTTCCTATAAAATATTATGATACTCATGCTCATGGAGATATTATGAGTATTTATACAAATGATACTGATGCCTTAAGGCAGATGATATCTCAGGGAATACCACAATTTATTGCTTCAGGAATCACAGTGTTTGGTGTTCTTGTTTCTATGATTATTTTAAATGTACCATTAACAATTATTACTTTAATAATGGTTGGAATAATGTTTTTTGTTACAAAAAAAATTGCACAAAAGAGTGGAGCCTATTTTGTAAAACAACAGAAATCTCTTGGTAAGGTAAATGGATATATTGAAGAAATGATGGAAGGACAAAAAGTTGTTAAGGTATTCTGCCATGAAGAGGAAAGTATAAAAGAGTTTGATAAAATAAATGAAGAACTATGCGAATGTGCAGATAATGCAAATAAATATGCCAATATCTTAATGCCTGTTATGGCTAATATAGGTAATATAAGTTATGTACTTACTGCTATAAGTGGAGCACTTCTAGCAATTTATAATGTTGGAAACTTTACTTTAGGTGGACTAGCATCTTTCTTACAATTTAACAAAACATTTAATCAGCCCATAGCACAGCTATCCCAACAATTGAATGGTATAGTAATGGCTCTTGCTGGAGCTGAAAGAATATTTGAACTTATAGATGAGGTTCCTGAATTAGATGAAGGTTATGTGGAACTTGTTAATGCAAGTATTAATGATGATGGAATAATTAAAGAAGTAAAAGAAAGAACTGGTATATGGGCATGGAAGCATTATCATAAAGAAGATAATACTACAACTTACCAAAAAGTAGAAGGTGATGTTGTATTTGATCATGTAGACTTTGGATATAATGATGAAAAAATAATACTTCACGATATAGAACTTTATGCAAAGCCAGGACAGAAAATTGCTTTTGTAGGGGCAACAGGGGCAGGTAAGACAACTATTACTAATTTAATAAATAGATTCTATGATATTCAAGATGGTAAAATAAGATATGATGGAATTAATGTAAACAAGATTAAAAAGGATGATTTAAGAAGATCTCTTGGAATAGTTCTTCAAGATACTCATTTATTTACTGGAAGTGTAATGGAAAATATTCGTTATGGTAAGTTAGATGCAACCGATGAAGAAGTTATTGCTGCAGCAAAGCTTGCAAATGCAGATTATTTTATTAAGCATCTTCCAAATGGATATGATACAATTCTTACTGGAGATGGAAATAATCTTTCACAAGGGCAGAGACAGCTTCTTTCTATAGCTAGGGCAGCAATTGCAGACCCTCCAGTTTTGATTCTTGATGAAGCAACTTCAAGTATAGATACACGTACTGAGAAAATTGTTCAAGAAGGTATGGATAATTTAATGCATGGAAGAACAGTTTTTGTTATTGCTCATAGATTGTCAACCATTAAAAACTCAGATGTTATAATGGTTCTTGATAAAGGACATATAATTGAACGTGGCAATCATGAAAGCCTTATTGATAAAAAAGGTATTTATTATCAACTTTACACTGGAGCTTTAGAACAAGACTAATTTTAGTATTAAATTAAGAAAAAATAAAGATATTAATAGAGGTCATACAAGATGTATGACCTCTATTAATATCTAACGTTCTTTTCCTAAAAAGAAAACTCCAACAGTTCCTTGTCCGGTATGGCTTCCAATGGCTAATCCGATGTAGTTTATTTTAAGATTTTTAGGTGTATATTTTTCTTTTAATAATTGACATAAATATTCAGCACCTTTATGGTTATGGGCATGAGTTACAAATATATCATTAAGTTCTTCATTTCCTAGATTTTCATCTATTTTATTAATTAACTCTTTTATTGCTTTTTTTTCACCACGAATTTTTCCAACAGTATCTAAAGTACCATCATTTTTAACTTCAAGAATAGGCGTTATATTTAGTATACTTCCAACCATTGCAGCTGCAGAACTTATTCTTCCACCTCTTTCAAGATGCTTTAAATCTTTTACTGTGAAGTAGCAATATAATCTCTTCTTTAGTTTTTCTATAGCATCCACTATTTCTGTTATTGTTTTTCCTTCTAACTTTAGTTGGACAGCTGTATAAACAAGAAGTCCATGACCACCTGATGCGGATTTTGTGTCTATTATTTCTATGTTGCAATTTGGATATTTATCAATTAGTTCATCTTTTGCAATTAAAGCACTATTATATGTTCCACTTAACATCGATGAAAATGCTATATACAAAATATCATATCCATCAATTAAATATTTTTCAAATTCATCAACAAATCTGTTTGGATTAACTTGACTTGTTTTTGGGATAGATCCTTTTGAAAGTTTATCATAAAAATCTGAGTAGCTTAGGCTTTTACCACAATCTTCAATTATATTTTCTCCATCTAAATCACATACAAGACCTAAATAGCCTAAATCTAGAGTTTTTATCATCTCATATGAAAGATCACAGCCTGAGTCTGTTATTATTTTAAATTTTTTCATTAAATTTACCTCCGGTAAAACTTAAAGTAATTATACTAAATTTTATTTTGACTTTTTTCATAATTATTACACATATGTGGTTTATACCTCATCTTTTGTAGTATAATCTATGTATTATAAAATCACAATGGACAAATGTAATCAATTCGTTACTTAGTACCCATTGTATACGTAATCTGTTACTTAAAAGGAGATTAAATTATGGAGAAAACACATGCAAAAGAAGTCAAAATAGATAAGAGAAGCCTAAAAACTAAAAAAGCAATAAAAAAAGCTCTAAAGAAACTTATGTGTAGTACAGATATATCTAAAATAACTATAAAAGAAATTGCAATTGAAGCTGATATTAATAGAAAAACATTCTATACTCATTATACAGATGTTTTTAGTGTTCTAAAAGAAATAGAAGATGATCTTACTTCAAAGCTCATCAATATACTTAATACATATGAGATATCTGAAAAGAAATATAATCCTTATCCAATTTTTGCAGAACTTACAGACGTAATTAATAAAGATATTGAATTCTATAATTTACTTTTGAGCTATAGTAGTTTTAGTAATTTGATTAATAAAATTACTTTTGTTTTGAAGGAATATATATATAATTATTGTACTGCAAGAGCTAATATTAATAACACCTCCCTTCCTTATGTTGTTAATTTTATTTCAGCTGGTGTTATATCGTCTTATCAAGAATGGCTTAATTCAGAGAAGAAAATAACATTGGAAGAATTATCAGAAACCTTAAGTGTATTAATAGCTGGCGGAATTAATTCTATTGTATAGAGTTATAACATTTTAGCTATTATTTTCTTACTAATAATAGTTTGACACTGAATATTTGATGTGATATGCTATATCACATAGTATGGAAAACTACTTATTGCGAAAGATAAATATTTTCGAAATACAAAGGAGATAAAATCATGATAAGAATAATTTCAGATTCATCTACATTATATACAATTGAAGAAGGTAAAAAACATGATATAGATATAGCACCTTTAGCAGTAACAATTAATGGAAAATCATATTTGGAAAATGAAGAAATTACATCTGACGAGTTTATAACTATGATAAAAGATGGAAATATTCCTGTTTCATCGCAGCCAGCTGTGGGGGACGTAATAAATTTATATGAAAAATATCCTGAAGATGAGATAATTAACATTACTATGGCAGATGGACTCTCTGGAACATATAATTCAGCGTGTATGGCGAAAAAACTATGTGATAATGGTGAACGTATCGAGGTTGTAAATTCAAAGACTTTATGTTTACCTCAAAGATATATTGTTGATACGGCTGTTAGTCTGTCTAAAAATGGCAAAACTAAAGAAGAAATAATAAAAATAATACAAAATTTAATAGAATCAACAAAATCATTTCTTATTCCAAAAGATTTTGAATATTTAGTAAGAGGTGGAAGATTATCTCCTTTAGCAGGAAAAATAGCAGGGGTTATAAAATTAGTACCTGTAGTGACACTTAGTGATGATTCTACATCTCTAGTTAAATTTACTACTAAAAGAACATTTAAAAAGGCTGTGGAAAAAATTTGTGATAACTTATTAGAAAACGGGTTTAATAATGCTCATAAAATATTTATTTCTCATGGTGGGGATGAAGAAAGTGCAAAATTAGTAAAAGAAATAATATGCGAAAATATAAATGAAGCAGAAGTCGAGATATATAAACTTGGTCCAGCATTTATAACTCAAGGTGGACCAGGCTGTATAGCAATTCAGACTATAAAAAAATACTAATAAGAATATATACTTTTCTATTACAAAATGTTACAATTAATAAAAGGAAATCCTTTTAAGACATCATTAGAAGTACCAGATTACATAATGATAGAAAGAGGGTGGAGCTTTATGAGAAATAAAATATTTCGTTTTACAACAGTGATAGCTTTGGTTATGATTGGTAATCTATATGCTACATTAGCAACTGGTAATTCAGTAATATCTGCTCATGCAGAAAATATTACTGAAAATATTTTAAATGTAGAGAATAAAGTATCAAGTCAAAGTGAAATGGAAGATATCGCTGTAAATCTTTTTACTAGTTATATCAAAGAAAATAGTACAGATTGGAAAAAAGTTCAATATGAAAAACTAGATAGAACACCATTAAAAACAATAGAAGACTATAAAATTATAAATGCATCATTAGTTTCTGTAAAAGAAGACAATTTTTGTGTTAAAATTATCTATGATGTAAAATGTACTGAGGAAAGTGATATGTGGCTTGCAGGAAATGGTTTTAAAGATACAGATAATTGGATTAGAAATAAAAGCAATTATGTAAGCGTTAAAAATGAAGAAAATAAATGTTTTATTATAGGTATAGATACTTAAAAAATTGCACCTGAAAACCAGGTGCAATTTTTAAAAATAATATATCTGGAAACTACAATTTATTGTAAACGTTTTTTGGAGAGTTATATTGAGGATGATATAAATAAGGTGGTATAATAAGGTAAATAGTAACTATGGGGGGAATTTGAGATGAGCAGCTTTAAGGAAATAAAACCATTAGAATTAACCAATAATCCATTTGAAATGATAAGCAAAGATTGGATGCTTATTACTGCAAAAAAGGCTTGTAAGGTAAATACTATGACAGCTTCATGGGGAGGACTTGGTGTTATATTTAACAAAAATGTAGCCACAATTTATGTGAAAAAACAATGTTACACAAAAGAGTTTTTAGATGATAGTGATAGATTTTCTTTAACTATATTTAATGATGAGTATAGAAGAGAACTATCGTATTTAGGAATAGTGTCAGGTAGGAATGAGGATAAAATATCAAAAGTGAATTTCAATATTTCTGAAGAAAATGGCACACCATATTTTAATGAAGCAGAAATAGTATTAATATGTAAAAAAATTTATTCGCAAGATTTAAGTGAAGATTGTTTTGAATACGATACCATACATTGTAAAAACTACAGTGAAAATAACATTCATACAATGTATATTGGCGAAATAGAAAAGATCTTAATTAAAGATTAATTAATTTTAGATAATTATAATTAAATAATATAAAAATAAAACTTTAGAATATTTTATATATTTATGAAGTTTTATTTTTTTATATCTTTAACGAAACTATGGTTGTTTATTTGATGTTTTTTTTATAAATTATATGCATTCACAAATCTATATCACTGAAATATTGAAAAAAGAATAATAAAATTATAAAAACTTATATGAAAAATTACTTTTATTGACATACGATGTTATTTTTAATATTATTTAAGTAGAGGTAATTCTATTTAGAAGAAAATAATGTGTTAATAGAATATATGGTTATTTTATGGAGGGGGATTGTATATTATGAGAGAACTTTTATTAAAAACAGTATTGTTATTTAAAAATGTATTTAGTAGTAATAAATTTGATAAAAAAATAATGAAAACAGATAAAAAATCAGATCCTAATGGATTATGTATGGCAGAGAAAATAGAAGCTCAAATATGTGGAATTAAAATGGCCATAAAAAATACTGAAGATGGCATCAAAATGTTAAAAAAAGCTGATGAAAGTTTGTTGCAGGTACAAAAAATACTTCATAAAATGAATGAGCTTGCTGTACAAAGTGCAAGTGGTACATATAGCAAGGAACAGAGAGAAGAAGCCAACGTAAATTTTCAAGTATATAAGGAAGAAATAAATCATATAGGAATTCAATCACTTCACAATGGAATACCAATTTTTGATCCATCTAGGAATCCCAACATAGATAATATTGATTATACTTTAAAACTTCAAATAGGTGCAGGAGCTAAAGAAACCATAATGATAAAAATAGATCCTATGAATATTTCAATAATAGGTCTTGCAGATGCATCTCTCATAACTCAAGAAGGTGCAAGAATTGCAATAGATGGAGTTCTTAAAGCAATAGATATAATTTCTAATAGAAGAATAATAATTAGTACTACACAAAGTAAATTGAAAGATATTATAGAACACCAAACTATAATGATAGAAAATCTTTCAAATACAACGTCTTTAAATAGGGATATTTCAATGACAAAAATTAATAACAAATACAGCTATAATGTAATACCTTTAATGAAAGATAAAAAAGCTAACTAAGAAGAATTATAATCAAGAACATGCTCTTAAAATTGAAATAATTTCACTAAAAATGGACCTATTGCACAAGGTCTATTTTTTATTAACTTAATTTCATATTAATCATTATAAAATATATAATATTTAATATTTTAGTTAAATTATGTGACAAAGTCACTGAAAAATTTAAGTATTGGAAATATAATTAGGACATGAAATGAGAATTATATTAATGTTAAATAATAAATATAAATTTAAGGAGGGAATTATATGTCTAAGAAAATTATTATTGTAGGTGGAGTTGCAGGAGGTGCATCAACTGCAGCAAGACTTAGAAGATTAGATGAAAATGCAGAGATAATTATGTTTGAAAAAGGAGAATATATATCTTTTGCAAACTGTGGTCTTCCATATTATATTGGTGAAATAATTAAAGAGAGAGAAAAGCTTATTGTTCAAACAGTAGATGAAATGAGCAACAAATTTAATATAGATATTAGAAACCTTAGTGAAGTGGTGAAAATAGACAAAGAAAACAATAAAATCACTGTAAAAAATCTTAAAAATAACGAAATTTATGAAGAGAGCTATGACACACTTGTTTTATCACCGGGTGCTAGTCCAATAAAACCTAATATACATGGTATAGAAGATTGTGAAAATTTATATACACTAAGAAATATTCCAGATACAGATAAAATTAAAGCATATGTGGATAATAAAAAACCAAGGAAAGCTATAGTAATTGGTGGTGGATTTATAGGGCTTGAAATGGCTGAAAATCTTAGAGAAAGAGGTCTTGATATTACACTTATTGAAGCTGGAAATCAAGTTATGGCACCTCTTGATATAGAAATGGCAGCTATTGTACATGATGTACTAATAGACAATGATGTAAAATTGATTCTAAATGATGGTGTAAAAGAGTTCAAGGATAAAGGTAAAAGAGTTGTATTAAGTAGTGGAAAAGAAATAGAAACAGACTTAATAATATTATCTATAGGTGTGCGACCTGAAACTTTTATAGTTAAGGAAGCAGGCATAGAGCTTAATGAGCGTGGAGGAATAATCGTAGATAAGCATATGAAAACTTCAGTAGATAATATATATGCGCTAGGTGATGCAGTAGAAATAATAGACTTTGTGAATAAAAAACCTGCTATGATTCCACTTGCATGGCCAGCAAATCGCCAAGGAAGAATAGTAGCAGATAATATTTGTGGAAAAAATTCTTCATATAAAGGAAGTTTAGGGTCATCTGTGGCAAAAATATTTGATTATACAGTTGCTACAACTGGAAATAATGAAAAAACACTAAAAAAATTAGGAATTGATTATAAAGCAATTCATATACATCCAGGATCTCATGCAGGATACTATCCTGGTGCATTTCCAATATCATTTAAGATGCTTTTTAATCCTAAAGACGGTAGAATATTAGGTGCACAGGGTATTGGAATTGATGGAGTAGAAAAACGTATTGATATAATATCAACAGCAATTAAAGGAAATTTAAATGTATTTGATTTACAGGATATTGAACCTTGTTATGCACCTCCATACAATTCAGCAAAGGATCCGGTGAATATGTTAGGATACTATGCTTCAAATATAATGGAAGATCTTGTGGATATAATACAATGGAATAAAGTTGATGAATTAGATAAAAATAATTCTATAATAGTAGATGTAAGAGAAGAATTTGAGCTAGTAACAGGAGTATTTGAAAATTCAATAAATATTCCTTTAGGACAATTAAGAGATAGATTAGATGAAATACCAAAAAATAAAAATGTATATGTAACATGTCAGGTTGGGCAGAGAGGATATGTTGCAAGTAGAATTCTTAGATCTAATGGTATAAATGCAATAAATATTGATGGAGGAATAAAAACTTATATATACGTAAAGAGATCACAGGAAAGTATAAAAAATCAATTTGATAATAAAAATGAAGAAACAATAAAAGAAGAGGTAGCGGCTATGAATCTAGATGATTTAGATATAACTGAAATTAATGCAAAAGTAACTTTAGATGCATGTGGACTTCAATGTCCTGGACCTATAAGAAGGGTATTTGAAGAAATGACGAAAATGAGTGAAGGTGAGGTTTTAGAAGTAAAAGCAAGCGATCCTGGATTCAGCAAAGATATAAAATCATGGTGTGAAAAAACAAATAATACCCTTTTAAAATCAGAATTTGATAAGAAAAACAAGAATCTTATTGCTGTAATTCAAAAAGGAATTAAAAGGAAAGAAAATACAACACCAATAGAAGCATCAAATAAAAATGGAGCTACCCTTGTAGTATTTAGTGGTGATTTTGATAAAGCTATTGCTTCATTTATAATAGCTACAGGAGCAGCATCAATGGGAAAAGAAGTTACAATGTTCTTTACGTTCTGGGGGCTTAATATATTAAAGAAAAAAGGAAAAGGTAAAGTTAATAAAGACACTATGGAAAAAATGTTTGATGTAATGCTTCCAAGTCATGCTGGCAAATTACCATTATCTCAAATGAATATGATGGGAATGGGACCAGCAATGATTAAACAGATCATAAAAAAACACAATGTTGATGATTTAGAGACATTAATAGCTAATGCTATAAACATGGGAGTAAGAGTAGTTGCTTGTGCAATGAGCATGGAGCTTATGGGAATTAAGAAAGAAGAATTCATAGATGGAGTTGAAATTGGAGGTGTTGCTTCTTATTTAGGTGCAGCTGATGATTCAGGATTAAATTTATTTATATAATAATATGTAAATATTATTAAAATATAAAAAAGCTTTGTAATACAAAATGCAAAGCTTTTTTATGTTTTTATTAAGGAATATTTTCAAAAAATAAATAATATAATAAACAACATATCTAGGAAGTTTATATATAAATCAATTTTTATTTAACTTTAAATATAACAGTAAATAATGAAATTTGTATAAAATAGTAACAAATGTAGTATAGGATGAATAGAATGGTATTATATTTTTTAATTCAAATCCAATATAGGAATTGAGATAACTTAAATATTCAGATCGAATATTAAATATAAACTTAGAATAGATATATAAAGAGAAGAACATAGAGTATTATATAAAAAGCAAGCTATACATAGAGAACATAGTTAACAAGTAATGATATAAATTACAATTAACAAATGAAAATATAAATTCAATAATAAAGCAATGTAAATAGGAGAAATATTATGAATATTATTGCAGCTTATGTTATAGCTAAAGAAAAAATGTGTAGGGAAATTGCCGAAAAAACTGCACAGCTTTATCTTGAAGGTATGAGTTATGAAGAAGCATTTAAAATGGCAAAAGAAATGGCAAATTATGATGATTTTATTGAAAATGAAGAATATTTAGAATAATAATTAAGTAAATATTGAGATGTGAATCGTATATGTACTTACTGAAAATATGTAAAAAAGATTATTAAAAAGCTAGAGTATGATACTGTTGACAAATAAAGTAAAAAAGAGTATATTTAATTCATACTAAATTTATCATAATTATATAAATAATATTTTTATCAAGAAAGACAGAGGGACTGGCCCTATGAAGTCTAGCAACCTGAATTATTAATTAATTTAAGGTGCTAATTCCAGCAGATATTTTATATCTGAAAGATAAGAATGTAAGTTTAAAAATGTTTAAGGCTGCTTTCTTTTAAAAGAATGCAGCCTTTTAAAAGTTTAAATAGTAAAGTATAAAAAAAGATAAGGAGAAAAAAATGACAGATATTAACATTTATAATAGAGATGAAAAAATCTTAACATCAAAAATTATTAATGAAATAGGAAAGGTTATATCTAAAAATAATACTAAAAATATAACATTTATTATTCAAGGAGGAGTTTTATTTAAATTTGAACATTAGAATTATAAAAGCTCTTTATTATGAAGTAAAAAGCTTTTATTGATAACGATAATTTCATAATGAAAATGCTGAAAAAACAGCAAAGTAAGTAGAATTACTTATTTTGCTGTTTCTCCTAGTATAAATTAAAATTATATATACTAAATAATAGATGTACATTATACAATTAATCTATATTCTTATCAATATATAGAATTACCAATTACATTTTCAGCAATATTGGTTGAGTGGTCACCTATTCTTTCAAAATCAGTTATAAGATCTAAGAAAATTGCCCCCTCATAAGCGTTACAACATCCATCATATAATCTTTGAATGTGTTTTTCTCTATATTTTTTTTGATATGAATTAATTGAATTCTCAATTTCTTTAATACTTTTAGCTTTTTCTAAATCTCTAGTTGCATAGGAAGTTATAGCTATATTTAACGAGTTAATTACTGCTGTATATATTTCATTTATTTCCTCTAGTGCATCTGAACTATATTTTAATTTTTTGTTTTTTCGTTCAATTGCAAGGTCAGCTATATTTTCTGCATGATCTCCGATTCGTTCTATGTCAATAACTATGTGAAATGTTGATGCAACAATGACTTTTTCTTTATCTGATAATGTACATTTTGATAATTTTACAAGATAGTTAGTTATAGATTCTTCTAAGATATTGATAAGTTTTTCATTTTCATAAACTTGATTGATTAATTGTTGATCTTCAGTTAAAAATGCATCCATAGATAATTGGACATTCTTTTTTGCCTTATTTGCCATTCTTATAGTTTCTTTAATTACCTGACCTGCCGCGATAACCGGAGTTTCTAAAAATCTTTCATCAATAAATTTAGGGCCTAAATTTTCAATTTTATCTTCACATGGAATAACTTTATTTACAAATTTAATTATGAGATTTCCAAAAGGAAGAAGTACTGCAGCATTAGTGATATTAAAGATAGTATGTGCATTAGCTATCTGTCTACTTATATCAGTGCTTGTTGTAGCAACAAAATCTCCTAAATAACCAATAAAAGGTATAAATATAATTGTTCCAACAACATTAAAAATTAAGTGAAGAAATGCAGCTTTATGAGCTGTTTTATTTGTTCCAATACTTGCAAGCATGGCAGTAACGCATGTACCTATATTACATCCAAAAAGAATTGGAATTGCAAGAGTAATTGTAATAGCATTTGTTGATGCCAATGCTATTAAAATACCTGTGGTAGCTGATGAACTTTGGATAATTGCAGTAAAAAAAACTCCAGTTAAAATTCCTATAACCCAGTTGTCTCCTACAGCAAGAAGAAGTTGAGTGAATTGTGGAGACGATGAAATTGGCTCCATTGCACTTGTCATTGCACCCATTCCGGTAAACAGGATACCAAAACCAAGAATTATATTACCTATTTCAACTCTCTTTTTGGCTTTTGCAAACATAACCACAGCTGCCCCTGTAAATACGAATAGGGGAGCAATTTGATCAAGTTTAAATGCAACTAATTGAGCTGTTATAGTAGTACCAATATTAGCACCCATAATAACTCCAAGAGCTTGTGATAATGTCATAAGTCCTGCGTTTACAAAACCTACTACCATAACAGTTGTTGCACTACTACTCTGAATTACTGCTGTTATAATAGTCCCAACTGCAACACCCATAATACGGTTACTGGTAACTTTTTCTAAAATATTCTTAAGTCCTTCACCTGCAGCATTTTCAAGACCATCTCCCATGAGCTTCATCCCATAGATGAATAAACCTAATCCACCCATAAGTTCGATTAAAATTTTAAATGTATCCACGAGTTTATCTCCTTTTTATATAAAAATTGTATGTATAACTAAATTTTAACTTAAATTTATCATAATGTTAATATACAAGCTTAATATTTAACTTAGATTTAATATAAAAATCTTTATATAATATGTAATACAAACTACAGAACGTAAGTTCTGAAAATAAAAGGAGGAAAATATGGCGTATATTATAAAAATAAAGTTAAATAAAATTATAAATTAAGTAAATAATTCAAAAGAAAAATAATTATTGATTATTATGAAAAAATTGTATATAATTATGTTATTAGTTAATAATTATTGTTAATTAGTATTTTTTATAATTGTTAGAATAAATGATATATACAATTATTGCTAATTATAAATATTTTATTATTTTTTATAATTCAAGGAGATGATAAAATGGGAATAGAATTTGAAGCTTCTAATTTTAGTAAAGTAGCGGACAAGCTACATGGATGTTGTTTGAGTGAAGATGTTTGTGGCAGTTGTGAAGCAAATAATTGTCTTATTAAGTACGGAAAAGATTGTATAAAGTACTGTATGATAAATAAAGTAAGTGGGGTTTTAGATGGTTATAAAAACATTCCACTTATGGATACAAAGGTATATGATGAACTTATGGTAATAGAGGGAATTGCAGATATACTTAAAACGTGTAAAAATTGTAGTGAGAACCATTATGAGAATTGTATTATTAATATTTTAAGAAATTGTTATGAAATAATATTAACTGGTCATGAACAAGAATATAAAGGAAGTACTCTTTTGTATCTTAGTGAATTAAAGGAAAATAATCCTGAACTTTCTGATAAAATTTTTGCAAGATTTATGGCTAAATAAGAAAAATTATTTAAACTAAAATAACTATGTAATTAATTATTTATTAAATGTTATTTTGAGTATTATAAATGTATATATATTCAATTTGTATACAAAAACACGAAAGTATACTATAAAAATATACATATTAACGGTATAATTAAACATATTAAATATTATAGAACATAAAAACAAAGAAGTAATTTAGTTTAATAATACTTCTTTGTTTTTATATTTTATATAGCTGTAATTTTCTTGGAAATCTTAGTTGTTGATTACAGCTATATCAATTCCGAAAAATTGTGCAATTGTAATGCATACTTTTGTACTATTCATATTTAGAATTTAAAAGTTCATATGCACATATGCTCAAATAGAGTGAGAAAACTTTGTTATAATCATTAAAATCTATATTTAAAATATGTTTGATTTTTTCAAGTCTTCCTGAAAGTGTATTTCTATGAATAAAAAGCGCATCGGATGTTTCGCTACAATTGAATTTACATCTATAATATGTTTTTAGAACCTCTACAAGGTTTGTTTCCTTTGCCTCATCATATTTAGTGAGTAGTGATATATTATCATCACATAATTTTTTAAGTTCAGCTCTTGGAAGTTTTTTTAGAACATGATAATGAATTAAATCATTGTACAAAAGGATATTTTTATTTTCAGTAAAAAGAAAGCTTAATCTTGATGTCTCTATACAATCATTAAATGCAGTTGTGATTGTTTTTATTCCTTCATGGCATCTGCTTATACTTACTGTATACTTGCAGGTTAATTTGTCATTTAATTGTTCACATAATATTTTTAGATTATCAATAGTTTTATTCATTATTTCAATATTATTTTTATCAGTAGAAAAAAATATAAATATTGTCATTATATCATTATTAGTGCATACAAATGAGTTGTGGCTAGTGCATAAAGTTTGTAATGCAGATTTATGTATTATTTCAAATATCTGCTTTGGAGTAAATTCATCTTCGGTATTGTTAACTGTAAAATTAACACATATTCTCTTTTTTGAATAATCAAATCCATAATAATTGCAGAGTTTTATTATTTCACCGTCACTTTTAGCTTCATTAGATATAAGATATTCAAAAAATAAGTTATTATAAAGAGAAGTATGTGCCTTAAAATTTTTATCTTTTTCAAGTTCTAGAGATATTATATTAATTAGTTTTTTTAAAACAGATTTATTCTCAGATGAAAGATCTTGTTGATTTAATAATATGCATAAAGATCCAGCCATGCTAGAAAGCGTTAGAGCGTAAACGTCAAATTCTACATTGTTTATAGAAAATTTTTTATAAACCTCCATAATACCATCATTAGAATTTATTGAAATAGGAAATGAAAAGTTAGAAAGCTCAAATTCATCGTTATCAGAAAAGTTTATTATCTGATTATCTTCTGGAATTAGTCTAAGTGAAATAATTTCATTATTTGAATTTGTTAATACTATTGATTTGTGAATAATTTCACTTATCTCTTTTAACATATGATCAATTCCAAGATTATTAAAATAACAGTTGGATATTTTATTTATGATTGTATATTCATTTTCAATAGAAGTTAAATTTTTATTATACAATTCATTATATATTATTTTACTTATATCCGAAAAAGAATAGTAGAAAGGGATTTCTATTATAGGTAGTCCAATATCATTTGCAGCATTTATAATATTTTCTGGGATAGTATCAAAAAATCTTTTGATTTTTATTCCTAATCCACTACATCCTATATTTTTTAATTCTCTTAATATATTGAACTGAAGATCTTCGCTATCTTTAAATATATATCCTGTAGTTATTACAAGTTCATCTTTTTTTATCCATTTAAGTACGTCAGGATTATCTAATATATTTACACTATCTATTTTAACACTCAAAATATCAGTATTAGTAAGGCATTTCAGATTGTTTAGGGAACTTCTATTTATAAGCCAATCTAAAGTTAAGGGCATAGTTATCACTCCTTATGTTTACATCTAAAATTACTCTAGACATATTTATACTTATATGAAAGTATATCATTGTAATATTTGTCAGGCAATATTTTTATATTATTATGCATTTTGTATATTATTTTATATTTTAATATGCATATTGCACTTGATGGCTGTTTTTAGATAATATATACTGGAGATAGTTCAGAAATTTAAAAAATCCATTCACAGATGAATTGGAATTGTAAATTTATTATGAGAAATTAAATATATAAACTGCAATGGTGCAAAAACAGAGAAATCTATTTTGCACTTTTTTATTTATATTGTTTTATACATAAAAAGAGTGTATATACATTTCAATTAATTGATATGTGAGGATTTTAGTATATATAACTGAATTCTTAAATAGGAGGTGAATTTGTAATAATGTTAATGAGTTTAAAAAAAGGTATCTATAGTTACAATGAAGAAATTATAGTTAGTAATATAAAAAAACACCTAGATAATTTGAAAGAATTTACATCCACAAAAGGCTATGGAGTCACAAGACTACCTTTTACAAAAGAAGCAAAGCAAGCAGTATCCTATCTTGAAAATGAAATGAAAAAGATAGGGCTTAAAACCAGAGTAGATGAGTCAGGAGCTATAATAGGCAGACTTGAAGGAAAAAAAGAAAAAAACATTATTATTGGATCTCATTATGATTCTGTTTCATATGGAGGAAGCTTTGATGGAATTGCAGGTATAGTATGTGGTATGGAAGTTGCAAAACTTATAATAGAAAATAATATATATCCTGAATACTCATTAGAGATTATTGGTACAAATGATGAAGAAGGTGCAAGATTTAGTTCTGGATTTTTTTCTAGCAAAGCAATGATAGGTGAATTAAACATTAATCTTTTAAAGAGTCTTAAGGATTGTAATGATATTTCAATTTATGATGCTATGAAAGATTATGGTCTTAATCCTGAAAATATACATTATGCACAAAGAGATCTTAATAATATAAGAAGTTTTCTCGAAATTCATATAGAACAAGGTCCAGTTCTTGAAAATCATAGATGCAGCATTGGTATTGTAGATACAATTGTAGGAATGAAAAGGGGAATAGTAACAATTAAAGGTAGGGAAGATCATGCAGGTACAACCCCTATGGATATGAGAATCGATGCTGTTGAAATTGCTTCAAAAGTAATATGTAAGATTTCTGATATAGCAAGAAAATATAAAGATGCAGTTGCCACTGTGGGGTATATTGAAACTATGCCTAATGCAATAAATACAATTGCAAAAGAAGTTAAATTCAGTTTAGATATAAGATCAACCAACAGCATTGTTAATAAAAAAATATTAAGTGAAATCATAGAAAATCTTAATGAGATAACTGTAAAGCACAATACAATCTATACTTTTGATACAACTTTACAAGTTGAACCTGTACATATGAATAAATATATAAGAAACATAATTGAAGAGTGTTGTAATAAGAGAAATTTTTCTTATGAACATATAGTAAGTGGTGCAGGACATGATTCTCTTCCAATAGGGAGAGTTATTGATACTGGAATGATTTTTGTTCCAAGTAAAGGTGGACGTAGCCATTGCAAAGATGAATTTACAGATTATGAATATCTTATGCAAGCTGTAATTATAGCCACGGATGTTATATGTAATACAGATTAAATATTTTTAGATTATTAAAATTAGTATATCTATCTATTATTACAGAAATAAATATTATGAAATTAATTTATAAACTTAAAATTGCCAATTAAAATATATTTTAGATTAGAGGAGAGATTGAAATGGGATATCCAAAGGATTTATTATCAACAAGGGCAGTGGTGAAGCCAGGATTATATGCAGTAATACCAAAAGATGGACTTGTTAATAATGTTATACCTAACATAGTGGATTGCAGAGTCAGTATAGTTGCTTCACCTAAAATGGGAGCAAGCTTTGTTCAATACATTATTGATGTTAACATAGGAGGAGGAACATCATCACCTTTTGCAACAGAAGAAAATATTGAAAGCTTTATATATTGTGTAAATGGAAAAATTGATATAAAAATTGGAGATAATACAGATATTCTTACAGATGGAGGATATGCTTTTGCACCAGCTGGATGTGGACTCTCATTTAAAAATATAGGAGATGAAAATGCAAAGATTCTTTTATACAAACAAGTGTATATTCCATTAGAAGGAAAAGAAGCAAAGATATGCATTGGAAATGTAAATAATATAGAATATAGAATATACGATGATATGGAAAATGTGTATATAAAAGATCTTCTTCCAACAGATCTTGGATACGATATGAACATGCATATTTTAGCATTTGAGCCTGGAGGATGTCATCCAATAGTTGAAACTCATGTTCAGGAACATGGAGCTTATATTTTAAGCGGGGAAGGAATGTATCTTCTTGATGATACATGGATGGGAATTAAAAAAGAAGATTTTATATGGTTTGGACCTTATGTTGCACAGTGTGCATATGGAGTTGGACGTGAATTATTTGCATATATATATTCAAAAGATTGTAATAGAGATGTTTCTTTATTATGAGTAAAATAGTATATATACACTATGTATATATTTAAACTATAATGTATAGAGTAATTATAGTTTAAATATATTAAAAAAATTTAAGTGAGAATAAAAGGAGGATTTATTAATGAAATTATCAATATTAGAACCGCTAGGAGTGGAAAAAGAAAAATTTTTAGATATGGCAGAAAAAGTTTTAGGGGACAGAGTTGAAATAACTTATTATGACAATAGAGTGGAAGATAGTGAAACATTGATTGAGAGAAGCAAGGATGCAGAAATCGTTGTTTTATCAAATTTCCAATATAGAAAAGATGTAATAGAAAAATGTCCAAATCTTAAGATGATATGTGTAGCTTTTACAGGAGTAGACCATGTTGATATAGATTATTGCAAAGATAGAGGAATTACTGTATGTAACTGTGCAGGATATTCAACAGTTGCAGTAGCTGATCTTGTGTTTGGGCTTCTTATAAATATATATAGAAATATAGTAGAATGTAATATTGTCACAAGAAAAGGTGGTACTAAAAATGGGCTTGTAGGTTTTGAACTTGAAGGAAAGAAATTTGGAGTTATAGGTACTGGTGCAATAGGAATGAGAGTTGCAAATATTGCAAAAGCCTTTGGTTGTGAGGTTTATGCATATAGCAGAACTGTTAAAGAAGGAAAAGAAATAAAATATGTAGATTTAAATACCTTATTATCTACATGTGATGTTATATCCCTTCATGTACCATTAAATGAAAATACAAAAGGTCTAATAAATGAAGAAAACATAAAATTAATGAAAAAAAATGCAATTTTAATTAATACAGCAAGAGGTCCTGTTGTAGATAGTAAAGCTCTATCAGATGCATTAAAAAACAATATAATTGCGGGGGCAGGTATTGATGTATTTGAAATTGAACCTCCAATTCCTGTAGATCATGTTTTATTTGATGCACCTAATCTTATTGTGACTCCTCATGTTGCTTTTGCAACTAAAGAATCTATGGTAAAAAGAGCAGAAATCGTATTTGATAATATTGATAAATATATTAATGGAAGTTCTCAAAATGTTATTGTGTAGAAAAATAGATATTATTATAAAATAATGAAAACCTATAATAAGGGGGCTACATATATGTTTAAAAAAGCAGATTATAAGAATATTAAAAGGTATCTTGAAGATATTGATACTTTTAATTCAACGCCTGATTTTGGTACCACAAGAGTACTTTTTACGGAAGAAGAACTTAAAGCAAGAAAATATGTAAAAAATGAAATGAATAAAATTGGATTAGAAGTTTCTGAAGATGCTATGGGGAACATCTTTGGGATACTTAGAGGTGAGGATAGTTCACTTTCGCCAGTATGGACAGGTTCTCATATTGATACGGTTTTAAATGCTGGTATGTTTGATGGCATGGCTGGAGTTGTAAGTGGTATGGAGGCCTTAAGAATTATTAAGGAATCTAACTTGAATTTTAAAAGAGATATTAAAGTAATAGTATATACATCAGAAGAACCTACAAGGTTTGGCCTTTCATGTCTTGGAAGCAGGGCAATGGCTGGAGAACTGACTTTAGAAGATATTGAAAATTTAAAAGATAAAGATGGTAAATCACTTTCGCAAGTATTAAGAGATTTAGGATATAATCTTGAAGAGTTTAATAATGTAAAAGTGAAAAAAGGAGACGTATTTGCAGCAGTAGAACTTCATATTGAACAGGGAGGAGTATTGGAACATTTAAATCTTCCAATTGGTATTGTACACACAATAGAAGCACCAACTAATTTTGATGTTTTTGTAAAAGGGAAACAAAGCCATGCTGGTGGAACTCCAATGAATCTAAGAAAAGATGCATTTTTAGCATGCTGTGATATTTCGTTAGAACTTGAGAGACTAGCAAAAGAATCCCTTTCAGAAGATACAGTTGCTACAGTCGGGGTTGTAGATATTATTCCAAATGCAGCTAATGTTATAAGTGGAGATGTTCATTTTACAATGGATATAAGGGATAGTGATTATGATATAAAATGTGATCTTATTAATAAACTTAAAGAATTTATAAAAGAAGTTGAAAAACAAAGAATGGTAGAGATTACTTTTAATATGATAAATGACGATATTCCTACCAAGTCTGATGAACAGATAGTTGAACTTCTTGAAAATATTTGTGAGTCTAAAGATATTCCTTATAAGAAAATGGTAAGTGGAGCATATCATGATTCAATGATGGTTGGGAAATTTGCACCTGTTTCAATGATTTTTGTACCAAGTAAAGATGGTGTAAGTCATAGTCCAGATGAATGGACTGACTTTGAAGACATAGCTCTTGGCACTGACATACTTGCAGAAACATTATTTACGCTTGCAAATAGTTAAAAGATTATTATATAAATTTAAAATAAGTTGCAAAGAGGCAAATATTAAAATTTTAATATTTGTCTCTTTTTGTATTCTAAAATTAATGTTTGGAGGATTTAAAATGTTTGATTTATTAATTAGAAATGGAAAAATAGTAACTAAAGATAGTGTATTTCATGGGCATATAGGCATAAAAAATGAAAAAATTTGTGCAATTTTTCATGGAGAAATAGATGAAAATGCAGAAGAGATAATAGATGTGGGTGGCAAATATATATTCCCAGGCGCAATAGACTGTCATGCGCATTTAAATGATCCTGGATATACATGGAGAGAAGATTATGAACATGGTTCAGAAGCTGCTGCAGTTGGGGGAATTACAACTATTATAGATATGCCCCTTCAAAATAAGCCTGCATTAACAGATGGAAGAATATTTGATGACAAAGAAAAAGCTGTTAAAAATAAATCAATAGTAGACTATGCTTTTTTAGGTGGGCTAGTTCATGCAAATAAAGAAAATATAAAGGAACTACATAAAGAGGGAGTAGTTGGTTTTAAATCATTTATAGGACCAGTTTCTACTGATTATAGATCTTTGAATATTGGTGAAGCGAGATATGTATTAAATATTATGAAAGAATTAAATTGTGTTACAGGTTTTCATTGTGAAGATTATTCAATAATAAAATTTGAAGAAGAAAGAGCTTTAACTGAAGGAAGAGTATCAAGAAAGGATTATCTTAATGCAAGACCACTTGAAGCTGAGCTTATAGCAACAAAAAATATTATAGATTTATGTAGAGAAACAAAATCTAAAGTTCATATATGTCATGTAAGTCATCCGGATGTTGCAGAAGAAATAAAAAAAGCAAAAGAAGAGGGGCTTAATATCACTGCAGAAACGTGCCCACATTATCTTGTCTTTACAGAAGATGATTTTTTAGAAAAAGGTACTTTATTTAAATGTGCACCACCTTTAAGAAGCAAAGATGCAAAGGAAAAATTATGGAATTATGTAGTTGATGGAACATTAGATTGCATAGGTTCAGATCATTCACCAGCAGAAAAAGGTGAGAAGTGCGAAGAAGAATTAGGTGTTTTTGGAGCATGGGGAGGAATAAGCGGTTTGCAGTCATTGGTAATGGTTATGATAAGTGAAGGAATAAATAATAGAAGATTAAGTCCAACAATAATTGCAAGGATATTAAGTTATAATCCAGCGAAAATATTTAATTTAGAAAAGAAAAAGGGTGCAATAGAATGTGGCTATGATGCAGATTTTACAATAGTTGATTTAGATAAAGAGTGGGAAATAACTGCAGATTCTTTAAAATATAAGAATAAAATATCAGCTTTTACAGGTTTAAAAGGAAAAGGTGCACCAATATGCACAATAGTTAGAGGTAAAATAGTTTCAGAAAATGAACATATGACAATTCATCATGGATATGGAAATTTAATAAAGAAATAAAATTCAAATGATAATTTAAGGATATTTGGATATAAAGTACAAATTAAAAAGAAATAAGGAGGAAATATTATGGAAAGTATAACTAATATAGATTATTCAAACAATAATGATATGAGTGAAGATTGTTTACACCCTCAAAATGAGAGAATAATGGGAAAAATTTCATATTTATTCGCATGGCTTGGAGGATGTGTTTCAATTGGTACATTTACAATGGGGTCAAGCCTAATTGGAACAATAAATATTTTTCAGGCAGTAATAGCAATGATTTTAGGATGTACTATAACTGCAATAGGTTTAATGTTAAATGGAAAGGCAGGTCATAAATATGGAATTTCCTTTACAGTACAAACAAGATCGGCATTTGGGGTAAAGGGGAGTAAAATTGCAGGAATAATACGTGCAGTTCCAGCTGTGGTATGGTTTGGTTTTCAAAGCTGGGTTGGTTCTCAAGCTCTAAATGAAGTATCAAAAAGTCTTATTGGCTATGATAATATCATAGTGTTCTTTATTGGATTTCAAATTATACAGGTAGCAATGGCGGTTGGCGGATTTAAAGGGATAAAATGGCTTGAAAATATAGGATGTATCTTCATTATTGTTTCATTAATATATATGTTTTACAGTGTAGTAAAAATGTATGGAGCACAACTTTCAAATATTCTTATAAATGTAAAAGGAACATGGGGAATGCCTTTTTTTGCAGCTGTAACTTCATTTCTTGGAATAAATACCACTATGATGCTAAATGTATGTGATTATTCTAGAGAATTGAAAACAGATGTAAAAACTAGTACAACTGGAATAATATATTGGATTGCAGTAATCCCAGCAACTTTATTTATGGGATTGATTGGTTTGATGGTATCAAGTGCAACAGGTATAGCAGATCCTATAAATGTATTTTCATCAGCTGTTGATAATAAGGGACTTGTTATTATAACTCTTATCTTTATAGCTTTTGCACAAGTTACTACAAATATTCTAAACAATATAATCCCACCTGCATATGTAATTATGGATGCGTTTAAAGTAAGTTATAAAAAATCAATTATAATTGTTGGAATATTATCATTTTTCACATTTCCATGGCTTCTTGTGAAACCAGAATCAGCAACTGGACTTCAACTTTTTGTTCAAATTTATTCAGCATTTTTAGGACCTATATTTACAGTTCTTATAGTTGATTATTTTATATTAAAAAAGCAGAATTTAGAAATAGATGAGCTTTATAATGAAAATGGGAAATTTAAAGGGGTAAATAAATATGCAGTAATATCAATTATTGTAGGAGCTGCATTTGCATTTTTAAATGTACAGATTTCATGGTTCTTAAGCATAATTCCTACAGGAATTACTTATTATATATTAATGAAGAAAAGTAGAAGTAATACTTAAATAATTTTATTCTTTAAGTACTAGATATTGATAAATAGACAGATATGTACATAATCATGTATGATTATGTACATATCTGTCTTTGTATAATTACAAGTTTAAGTTATTTATGCTTATTAAGTGGATTTAATTTTACAATATCTCTTATTTGATCAACGTCAACATGAGTATATATCTGAGTTGTAGCAACACTTTCATGTCCTAATAGTGTTTGGATACTCCTAATATCCGCACCTGCTTTATAAAGTAGTGTTGCGCATGTATGTCTTAACTTATGAGCAGAGTAGTGCTTGTCTAAACATGCGCTTTTAACTGCTTTTACAACAATATTTTCTACAGATCTTGGATTTATTCTTTGCTTTTGTTCGCTTAAAAAAAGAGCATCTTCATGACCTTCCTTTATGGGAATATATTTTTCAGATCTATATCTTAAATATACCTCTAATTGACTTAGGCATGATTCATTTAAATAGATATAACGTTCTTTATTACCTTTACCCAAAACCACAAGAGTATCATCTTTTATACTTGAAATATTTATGCTGCATAATTCAGATAGTCGTAATCCGGTATTTATAAACAAAGTAATGATACATCTATCTCTAACAATATTTCTTCCTGTAATATTATTTAAAAGAGAAACACACTCATTTTCTTTAAGATAAACCGGAAGCTTTGGCTTTGCTTTTGGTCTTTCTAAATTTTCACATAGGTCTGTATCTATCATGTGAAGTTTTAAATAAAGAAATCTAAAAAAGGATTTAAGACATGCAATTTTTCTACGTCTTGTAACATTGGAATTATTTCGTTCAAATTCTGTATAAGATAGAAATGAATAAATATCAGAACTATCGATAGATCTTATAAATTCTTTATTTATATCATAAATTTCTATTTCCTCAAAAGGAATATCTATATTAACAAGGTTTCTATCTCTTTTTAAAAAACGAAAAAACAGAATAAGATCAGTAGTATATACATGAAGCGTTTTTTTGCTAGAACCTTTAATTGATGACATATAACTTAAATAGTTTGTAACTACCCCTGGCAATCTTACATTAATCTTGTACTCCATAATATTTTAACTCCTCAATTTTTCTTATAGTTATACATGTAAAAACATGATTTGATAGTGAAATATTTATTTGAGATTTTGTAATTATTTTAAGAAAAGATATAAAAAATAACATCTAAAAGCACAAAATACTAAAAAAATATTTCATCTAAAAACCTAACATAAAAAACCTCTTAAACGCTGATGTTTACTTATATTATACCGTATTTCACTATGATTGTAAACACTTCGTAAAACTAAGGTTTTACGAAGTGTTATAAATATTAGGAATTAGAGTGTTTTAGTTTAATTTCTAATATTTTTTGTGTTTTTTATATGGTTCCCCCCTAACAGTTTCTGTTAATTTATTTAATTTCTAATTTCACAAATAAATTAGAAATTATAAAGTCAGGTCATAAAATCCTAGCTATCTATAAGAAAATAACTAAATTTAAGAACCTGACTTTTTATTTATTTTGAATTTTCAAGTATCGATTATAAGAAAAAAATGAATTTGAAAAAATGTATAAACTATATTTTCTATAACTTAATTCACGTTTAAATTCTATAAATCAACAAATAAATATCTATTAAATTTTTGTATTATTTACTTTTATAGGTAATTTCATTAACTTTAATGCTTGTTTTATTTTTTAGTTTCTTAAATAACTTATTAATTTCTTTTTTATCTTTCTCCGAAGATTTTTTCATGAATATATCACCTCTTCTTTTTTTATAATACTGTCAATAAAATAACAATAATATTTAAATAATTATTAAAAGTATTGACATAAAATATGATTTATATTCATATAATTTTACATAATAATAAAAATCTTCTTATACTCCGCTTCCCCTCTGCTATTTAATTAGATAATAAATCATTTCCGAAGGAGATGTAATGTATATGTATGAAATTATACACACAAACTTAATAAGCAAAATTACATACTCAATTTATAATTTTATAGAGTATTTTGCAAGAGATGATAAAACAAAAATCATTTCAGTTTCAATTCCTTCTGATATATTATATAGAAGTCAATTAATTTGTGAATATATCAAAGGAGAAATAGATGAAGATTTTGATCTGGATAATCTTTTGATGATACTCTATATGAATTTCATAAAAGAATGTGTAAAAAATTACAATCCCAAATCAGTATATGCCCTATTGAATAAAACATATTATGATACAAAAAATATTATAATTTCTGATGGTAAAAATGATATTTCAATAGATAGAGCTCCAGTGAAATTATCTGTTCTAGAATTAAGTATTTCTACTATGGATTTTAAAAAAGGCCAATTAATATTAGATGAAATTTATGAATTATATCATAGCCGATATTCTTTTTCAAAACTTTTAGAGTCGTTATGGATGGATTTTATTTATTCCTATAAGACAGGACAAAACAAAAGAGCTTATCATTCTATTATAAAAATGCTTGAAGAATGTTTAAGTTAAACTTTTTATATTTAATTTATAAAAAACATCCGAATATTTTATTACCGGATGTTTTTCAATGTCTTATATAATGTTCAGACTGAAACTATTATTATATTTAAAGCTTTATTCATGTAGCTCTAATGGCAATCCATCAGGATCAAAGAAAAATGTCATTTTTTTATTGGTATATTGATCAAATCTTATACTCTCTGTTATAATACCTTTTCTATTTAACTCCTTAACAGTATGTTCTACAGAATCTACTTTAAATGCTAAGTGTCTTAATCCGCATGCCTCAGGTTTTGTTACTCTTTTAGGACTATTTTCAACTCCAAAAATTTCAAGTTCGCATTCACCTAATTTTAAATCTAATTTATAATCATTTCTTTCAGGTCTATAATTTTCTCTAATAATCTTAAAACCAAGTAAATTCACATAAAAATCTTTAGATTTTTTATAATCAGAAACAATGATTGCCACATGATGTATCATATTTAAATTCATAAAACTTCCCCATTTCTTTTAAAAGTATTTTATTTACAATGTATACATTGTAATTCTTTTCCGCTTTCATCTTTCGTTCCGTTAAATATAACCTTACTTCTAGATAGAGTTCTGCACTGTTTTGATGTGTGATAGGCTTTCCCACCAGCAGTCCAATAAACTATTGCACTAGTATTTTCCTTGCTACACACATCTTTATATGATAGCTTGTCTTTATCAATACTATTATTTAATCCTCCTAATTTCTCATTACTTTCTTTAGACAATTCACTTTCTTTTAAATTTGTTTTAACATCATAATTAGATTTTTTTATTTCCATATGAATTTCTTCCCTTGAAGTTTTAACCACCTTATTTTTTAGATATTCATCTCTTTTATCAAATTTAAAAATACCAAGAGGAATAGTTATAATTTCAAAAGTAAAATGCCTTTTTTCATAAAAATACAATTTTAAAGCAAAGTATAACATTATACATAGTAATGTTATAAAAAGCAAAAAAATAAGTATTGAGTTATCATTCATTTTAATTTTCTCCTTTGTATAATAGCATATTATTACTTTAGCCCCTGATATTTAATTATAACAAAATTTTTAGCATATATGATATAAATTTATTATCTAGTCTTCATATTTTTTATAAATAATCGCAGAATAATTTTTATGAAAATATAGATACTTCATATTATTTTTTTCATGAATATAATATAGGCTTCTACAGATATTAATAGTATATATTATAAAAAGGAAGGTAAGATAATATGAATAATCATAATAATAATTATAGCAATATGTCCAAAGTAGGAAATTTCACTAAAAATGCAATTGAAAACTTTGAAGAAAACATAGTTAATCAAACAGACTATTTAGAAAAG
>ERZ1036424.159-NODE-159-length-45243-cov-5.661614_pt1 | contig 45243 bp, 43 predicted proteins | sample MGYA00514221_ERZ1036424 | MGnify/ENA primary metagenome ERZ1036424 (study PRJEB33795, sample SAMN09464939) | human gut metagenome | host: Homo sapiens | place: USA: Stanford, California | collected 2016-11 | study: EMG produced TPA metagenomics assembly of the... | reverse complement strand
CAATAATTATATTACATTACGGTTCGATCATGTGCCCTAAGGGCACAAAAAAAGGCAATTCATCACGTCCTTAAAAGAACGTGTTTCCTTGCCCGCTTTCAAAAAAAGCCCCCAGCATCTGCCGGAAGCCTTAGTAGTGCGGCGAAGAGGACTCGAACCTCCACGGTCTCAATGACCACAAGATCCTTAATCTTGCGCGTCTGCCAGTTCCGCCACCGCCGCGTCAACAAGAAGTACTATACCCGCATCAGTGAATCGATGCAAGCCCCTTTTGAATTTTTTTGACAAGGGTGGCGATTAATGTCAATCTAGTAGGGAGAAAAGGGGGAGAATAGTTTGAACGAACACCGATCGACGACGGGCCGCCCGGGGATTTCCTTACCCCACCAAGAGGGGGACATTGGTGACTTCTTGAAGGTCTTTGCCTGCACGGCGGTGATGGTCCAGCCATTGCTTGCCCAACTGGTGAGACTTTCGACTGGGCCAACGCAGCTTGGCCTAGCGATCTTTGATAACCTGGTTAAGTACACGGCACCCGCCTTCATCTTTGGCATCTTGTACACGACCATCCGTACCCATAGCGGCGCCGGCGTTTTTAATTACCGCCACTACCTGCGCCAACAGTGGGCGGCACTTTTTTGGCCCACCATATACTGGACCAGCGCCTACTTACTTTTATTACCCAAGCTCCAACAAGAGCAACACTACCATAATTGGACCAGTTTCGCCTGGCAATTCGTGAACGGTAACGCGGCGCCCCACCTTTGGTATAACACGATGATGCTCCAGTTCATCATCTTGATGCCCTGTTTTTGGGCCCTCCACCGCTTGGTTGGGAAACGTCCGCAGCGGGGGTGGGTAGTGGCTATCGGTACCGCCTTAATTACGCTAGCCTGGTTGGCTTTGTACCAACACCTAGTGGGCCAGAACCCCAGCCATTGGTATTTGCTCGACCGGGTCTGGGTGAGCTTTTTAATTTATGCGGTGGACGGGATATTATTAGTTAACTTCCGGCGCCCTTTGCTTAACGCTTTACTGCGCTTTTGGCCACAAGCAGCGGTCTTCACCATTGCTAGCCTCGCCTGGATGATCGTCCAAATGAGAGGCGAGTGGGCCAATTTAAGCGTCGTCAGTTACTACAAGCTTTCCGCCACTCTCTACGCCCTCGGGGTCATCAGCTTAGTGACCATTTGGTGGGTGGTGAACCAATTTGGCCAGTGGCGGGGGAACCTGCGGATTATGCACGGGGTGGCAACGTATGCCTACCGCGCTTACCTAGGCAATGTCTTTTGGCAGACCTTGCTTTGGGATTGGTGGGGTCGTCAATTAGCCACCACGCACCCATGGTTAGCGTTGGCGCTCCTCTGGCCGGCTACCTGGTTGTTAGCGTTTGGTTTTGCCTACCTGTTACACCTGATATGGGGGCGCCGGCCGATTAAACAAAAATGATTCAAGAACCACTAATTGATTGAAAGCGTTTAATTATCTGGTTTGGAAGGGAATAATTAAAATAGACCACTTGACGAATCGACCAAAGACCGTTATGGTGAGGGTAGTTTAGTTGCCTAGCCAGAATCGTTGGAGGGATTATGCTCAATCTTAATACAACTGCCGCCCAGGATCCCCAAGAAGTGGCCCGCTTAGACGCCACCACCCAGCGCCAGCTAAACGCCAACGCCGCGGTGCTCGTGCGGGGGCTGCGCCAGGACCTGGACATGACAACGGGAGAATTTGCGACATACGTAGGCTTAACGCCAACTTTAATTTCGTCTATTGAAGAGGTTCAGATTAACGTCTCCTACGCCCTGGTGGCCGACATCGCACACCGGGCGGGAAAACGGCTTAACATTGAGTATCGGTGATTTAAGAGAGTGATAGCAAGGGACTGGGAAAAGAGCTGTTTTTCCGGTCCCTTTTTTATATACATTTAACGATAACGACATAAAGTTATATCCTAGATGTGTCGATAACGTCATAAAAAGGAGAGATATCATGGCACAATTAAGCCACATGGATAAGCAATTTAAGACCCTCGCTGACTTTTTGGGGACCCACTTTATTTACACCTACGATAACGGCTGGGAATACGAATGGTACGCTAAAAACGACCACACCGTTGACTACCGGATTCACGGTGGGATGGTCGCCGGCCGCTGGGTGAAGGACCAAGAAGCCCACATTGATATGCTGACTGAAGGAGTATACAAGGTTGCTTGGACGGAATCGACTGGGACCGACGTGGCCTTGGACTTTGTTCCAAACGAGCACAAGCTCAACGGGACGATCTTCTTTCCCAAGTGGGTCCAAGAGCACCCGGAAATCACGGTTTGTTTCCAAAACGAGCACATTGATTTAATGCACGAAAGCCGGGAAAAGTACGCGACCTACCCGAAACTGGTGGTGCCAGAATTTGCCACCATTACTTACATGGGGGATGCGGGCCAGGATAATGATGAAGTCATCAACGAAGCCCCGTACGAAGGGATGACCGACGACATCCGTAACGGTAACTTCTTTGACCAAAACTACCGTCGTCAAAAATAGCAAAATAAGAGGAGGTCAGGGAAAAAACGATTTTTCCCGGCCTCCTCTTTGGTATAATGTCGTTAATTAACGGGGAAGGGAAGTGATGGGGGTGCCCGCCAAACGAATTTTACCCTACGTCATCTTAGGGATCATTGAAGAACATGGCCAGCTATCCGGCAAGGATATCACCAAGGAATTTACGACCGACATTGGGGAGTTTTGGAAGTCCTCGCACAGCCAAATCTACCCGGAACTGCGGCGGATGACCACCGACCATTGGCTGGCCGTGGTCCCGGACCCGGATAACGATAAGGAAATCCACTACCAACTAACTACGGAGGGGCGCCGGATTTTAAACCAGTGGTTACAAACGCCGAATCAGGCTTTGCCGGTGTCCAAGGACCTTTTTTCGCTCAAGATGTTTTTCATTAAGGACCAAGACGACCCGCGGATGGCCGTGCTGATTGAAAACCAACGCCGCTTGGTGGAAGCAAGCCTGGCCCACTTAAACGAACGTAAGAAGCGGCTGTTTAGTTCGCCCCAAGCGATTCGGGAAAGTTACGGCCACTACCTGATTCTGGAGCGGGCAATCAGCCGCCAGCAGGCTCAATTGCAGTGGCTAGCGGGGTTGACCCCGCCAAAGAAAGGATGATGACGATGGCAGAAGAATGGACCCTAGTATTAGTTAAGCCGGACGGTGTCAAAAACCGCCACGTGGGCGAAGTGATCACTAGAATTGAACGCAAGGGCTACCAGATTATTGACTTAAAGATGATTGAGCCTACCGAAAACAAGTTACGCCAACATTACGCCGATAAGGTCAACGAGCCCTACTTTGCTGGGTTAATGTCTTACATGACCGAGGGGCCAATCGTGGGCATCATCGTGGCGGGGACCAACGTGGTCAAGGCCATTCACCGGATGGCAGGGGCCACCAATCCCGTTGAGGCAGCCTGGGGGACTATCCGGGGCGACTTTGGCCGCGAATGGCCGGACGGTAACTTGCGCAACGTCGTTCATACCTCTGACAACCCGGCCAATGCGAAGCGGGAAATCGAGATTTGGTTTCCGGAGCGAACCGTGGTTGATCAATAGGATGAACAACCTAAGATTAGTTTAGAGTGAAAACATAATAAGGGGCTGAGAGAATGGCGTGTCTCTCGGCCCCTTAATATTTGCTGGTAATTCTATTTTGTAGCTGCTTCTACCCGCCGTTGGTGAACAAAGCGGGTTAAAAGTAAGATGATGACGATTAAGACAACGATGACGAGTAAGCGGGTGTAGTTTCCCTTAAACAAGGCGTCGCCCCCAAAGGCGTAGAGGGCCGAAGTTGGGAACATCCCCACGGCCACCATCAGGATGAAGTTCTTACGGGGGATTTTCATCGTCGCGCAGGCGTAGTTAACTAGCACCGACGGGATGATGGGGACCATGTACCCCACTGTCAACCCTAGGGCGGGATGGCGGTAGTGGGTTAAGCTGTCCAAAATCTTGTTTTGCTTAAATTTATGGGAGAGTTTGACGTGCGATAACAGGGCGGCGACGGCACAATTGCCCAAAATATTCCCCGCCCAGTTAACCAAGAGACCGATCCACGGGCCGTAACAGAGACCGACAAAAACGCAAATAACGGCGTTGGAGAGGCCCGGAATCGCGTTCATTACCCCCACTAGGAGTAACATGAAGATCAGGTCGCGAATACCGTTGCTGCGAATCATGGTTAAGAGCTCGGCCCGGTGAGAGGGGGTCAGGTCCATTAGGAGGCGAATTTCAGGCATGAAGTCGTGCACGAGGGCCAACACCAAGAGGATGATGGCGATCACGCCCGGCCCAATTAGCCAGTACTTATTTAAACGGTGGTTTTCCATGAACTATTTTCTTTCTAAGTTGCTGGCGTAGATGGTGGCCAGGGTGTGGTTGAGCAGGGGGTCGTGGGCGTACAGGTAGGTGCCGCGGACGCCTCGCTTTAGGATGACGTTTAACGCGTTTAGGATCAGACGTTCCTGGTAGTGCTTAACCTCTGCTGGGTCGGTAAGGTCGTCCCGACGCTTGAAGGCCTCACTGTCGGTGAAGCGGTCCAAGTTGACCTGGAGGCGGTTAGTACCGGGAACTTGGGCAATCACCGGCCCGATGATGATCCCGGCGTAATTAAGATCAAAGCCTTGGCAAGTGTAGATCGACCCCACTTCATTGATGGTGCTGGGGATTTCTGCCCAAGGCGTGGCGGTGTAATTGTACTGGTCCCAGGGCATCTTGAAGCGTCCCTCTTGGATGTAGTGCTTACCCCCATCTAAAGTGGAGGGGTACCCCGAGGTTGACAGAATCCGGGAGAGGCCGACCGCCGCGTCCTGTTTAAAGACCTGTTGGCGCATTTTCTCAGCGTCTGTAAAGACCCGGAAGTCGTAGTGGTCGCGGGCATCGGCGGGCAAGGGGTTAATAACGCCGTCGGTGAAGTCGTTCATCCACTGCAAGAGACTGGTTGAGGCGCTCATCCGAAACTGGTGGGTTAAGGTAACTTCTTGGTGAGGATAGCGGTGAGTGATCTGTTCCAAACGGTCCCTAGTCCAAAAGCTCTTCATTCGCAATACCTGGTAGGGGTCAAAGACTAAGATTACCACCCGGGCCCGCTTAATGATTTCTGCTAACTGGTTTTCGTGGTAGAAGTTATTGTAGTGATCGGGCTTGGACAAGAGGAGATGGGCCTCGTCAACGACCACCACGTCGACAGTTTGGTGCTGCTTATCCAGCTGGTTGATAAACGAGGTGGGCCGCATGAAGTTCTTCTTGAGTAGGGCGGCCTGGTCGCCTGCAATTTCCTTATAAACCTTTAAAACCTCCGGGTGATTAACCAAAAAGTAATTGGTGGTCTTAAAGAGGGGGCTGGTTTGATCATTACGCGTCCTTACCTGGAGCTCATTAAAGAGGTGGGATAAGACCACGCTTTTACCGGTACCGGCCTCACCGTAAATGGTAAAAACGGCCGGAGCCGTCCCGGTCAGGTGCTGGTTGGTAAAGTTAAGAATTTGGTGGAGGAGTTGTTCTTGTTCCGGTGTGAGGGGTAACAAGGGGGATAACTTAGCCACCGCTTGGTTGGTATCAGTTTGCATAGGGGACGTCCTTAAACATTTCTTTATGTTTACCATGGTACTGATTCTGCCGGGGAGCGTCAAACGATCGGGCTAAATTATCCCCGGTGGTTGATAAAATGGTGTAAAATAATGAATGTAAATTATCGACGCATATCAAATTAAGGGGTGTTTAATAACATGAACCTGCATCCAGATTACCTGTTAAACGAAGTCAACGAACCCGAAGACATCAAGGGGATGACTCTCCAACAGCTTCAACAGTTGGCAACGGAAATGCGGACCCTCGTCTTGGAACGCGACGAAAAGATTGGCGGTCACGTCGGTCCAAACCTGGGCACCATGGAGCTGACGATTGCCCTCCACTACGTCTTTGATTCTCCACACGACAAGGTGATTTGGGACGTCTCCCACCAAAGCTACGCCCACAAGATGCTGACCGGACGTAAGCTGGGCTTTTTAGATCCGGACCACTACGAAGACGTCACCGGGTACACAAGCCCTGAGGAAAGCGATCACGACCTGTTTGAAGTTGGTCACACCTCCACTTCCATTGCCTTGGCAGTGGGTGAGGCCGAAGCTCGCGACTTGCAAGACCCGCAGTCCAAAGACGACGTAATTGCCGTGATCGGGGATGGCTCCTTATCCGGTGGGTTAGCCTTTGAGGGACTGAACAACGCCACCAAGGTTAAGGGAAACTTGATCATCGTCGTTAACGATAACGAAATGTCGATCGACGAAAACCAAGGGGGGCTTTACCAAGGGCTCAAGGAACTGCGCGCATCAAATGGTCAAGCAGCGAACAACATCTTCACCTTTATGGGCCTTGATTACCGCTACGTAGAAGACGGTAATGACTTAGCCACCATGATCGAAGCCTTTCGGGGTGTCAAAGACGTTGACCACCCAGTTGTTTTACACGTCCATACCCTGAAGGGAAAGGGCTTTAAGCCGGCGGAAGAGGAAAAAATGCGCTATCACTGGCGCAGCCCCTTCAATCCAAAGACGGGTGCAGACCTTCAACCAGCCCCAAAGGAAACCTACTCCGGCGCCATTATTGATGAATTAGAACGTTTAATTGAAGCCGGTACCCCAATTGCGGCCATTAACGCCGCTATCCCGGGAGCCTTTGACCTCAAGCGCTTCGAAAAGAAGTACCCGGACCGCTACTTTGACGTGGGAATCGCCGAACAAATGTCGGTTTCTTCGGCCGTAGCGATGGCCCAAGCCGGGATCCGACCGGTACTGTTTGAAAACTCGACCTTCTTACAACGGGCGTACGACCAGTTAATCCACGATATGGCCCTCAACGGGGAACCGGTCGTGATGATCGTTCGCAACGGGTCCATTAAGGAAAACTCCGCCACCCACCAAGGCTCCTTTGACATTGCTTACCTGTCGAGCCTGCCAAACGTTGATTACCTAGCCCCAACCAGCGTGGAAGAGCTAATCTCAATGCTTGACTGGGCACTGACCCAGGCCGAAAACCCGGTCATCATCCGCCAACCAGAGCAAAAGCTGCTCCACCGGCCGGCCACCCAGGATAACTACGACACGATCGATTACGAAATCGCCCACCAGGGGAGCGAAGTAGCGATCATGGCCGTGGGGGGCTTCTGGGAACTAGGTGAAGAGGTCCTTGCCCAACTCAAGAGCAAGCTCAACATCGATGCCACCCTGATCAACCCGAAGGCGGTCACCAACATCGACCAACAAGACCTCCACTACTTGCAAGAAGATCACGATCTGGTGGTCACCTTGGAGGACGGGATGGTTGCCGGCGGTTTTGGCGAAACGATTTCGCGCTACTACGGACCAACCAACATGAAGGTGCTCAACTTTGGTTCCCAGCGTGAATTTGCCGATAACATACCGCTTGACGTCATGTACGAGTGGTACCACTTGACCCCTGAACAAATCGTTGACGACATTGAACGGGTCTTGCACTCAAGTTTATAAAATATTGAAAGAGGTCTGGAGAAAGCTGTTTCTCTGGGCCTCTTGTTGTATTCACGAATGTTAGACAGATAACGTACTCCTCCCTAGCTTAGCCATACGACCCGAATTGGAGGTTGGTCGCACTTCTAATAACGTGCTCTCCAACCACAGGCCTAGTGGCTAAGTCTGACCGGAGAACGATGCGTACCGCATCAACCCCCGTTCTATCCTTAGCCCACGGTCTGCCTGATGGCTGGATCGCACTCTCCCTTTTTCGTCATTTCCTCCCCTTTTCCCGTACTTAGTTAGTGAGACCAACTACGGGAGGAACAAACCATGTCATTTAAATTCCAAGCACTGGGGCTGGCCCTCACTAGCGGCTGCCTCTTAACCACTGCCACCACCATCACCACTAGGGAACCCCTGGCGCCAGCCAGTAAATCGCCAGCCATAGCGGTGCAGGCCGTTAAACCGGAGTCGGAGGTGGCCAAAGGGGTGGTTAACAGTCCGGCGCCCCAATTAAGTTCACGGGTAGCAACACCAAGTAGTGCGTCAACGCCAAGCTCGTCAGCCAGTTCTGCCCCCACTAGTGCTCCGGCTTTTTCAACTAGTACTACTAGTTCAGTCAGCGAGGTTACTAAGGGTGAGGAGGAGACGACGCCAAGCACCGCGGTATCAAAGGCGAGCGCCGTTACCGTGGCGAGTGCCGCCCCGATGCAACCGCAAGCCAATCAGCCAGAACAGGAACCTACCAGCGCCGCGACTTCAAGTGGGACCAGCGAGAATGAAGCGGCGTTGGCAAGTGATAGTTCGGCTAGTCAGGTGGCAGGGAGTTTGGTTTCTTCGTCGGCCGCCAGTGATGAGCAGGCACCTTCGTCAAACACAGCCGCCGTTAGCCAACCGAGTGGTAGTAGGTCTACCGAAGCATCCGTTACAAGTGCGGCCACTTCCTCGTCACCGGTGGTCGCAAGCTCGTCAGCAACCGAAAGTGCTGCTAGTTCCAGTGGGGCGGCAACGAATTCGACAAAGGAAGGGCGCCCGGTGAACGCAGGGACCGTTGACCAAGTACTCGCCAACATCCTGGGTAAAAAGGTGGCAAGCTCATCAAGCGCCCCCGCTGACGAACGGAGTGGGGATCACCAAGCCTTAAAAAGGGGCGGTGCTTCGTCCACCAACACCCCCCAACGCCAACTCCCCCAAACTGGTAATCAGGGAACGGGCCTGACCATCGCCGGGCTAGGTTTATTTGCAATGGTTGGTAGCGCCCTTAAACGGAGTTGGGTGAGCCAAAAAGTTTAAGAAATTCACATGATTAGCTTGCAATCGCTTAGTTCTAATGGTAATCTAATAAACATATTAAAGACCTGCAAGGAGGAGCCAACATGATTAAGCAATTATCCAACGTTATCGTTACTAGCTCCACCTCAACCACAACAACAACGCTTGTTGGTTGAGGGATTTTGACATGGTCTAATTAGTAGTCAAAAATACCAGGTCCGCTCAACCACCAACATCCCTTCGGTGTTTAATGAGCGGGCCTGGTTTATTTTTACCTGGAAATGAGGAATGCGGAATGGATAAGAAACCTGAACTAGAGCGGTCGATGACGCCGGGTCAGATGGAAATGATTGCCATCGGGGGAACGATTGGCTCGGGGCTATTTATGGGGGCCACGTCAACGATTAAGTGGACCGGGCCCTCGGTCCTATTAGCCTACGCCTTTGTCGGAATGGTTCTGTACGGGGTCATGCGGGCCCTTGGGGAAATGGTTTACCTGACGCCGGGGACCGGGTCGTTTGCCGACTACGGGTCGAAGTACATTCACCCGGTGGTTGGTTACCTGGTGAAGTGGAGCAACGTCTTCCAGTTTATTATCGTTGGGATCTCCGATATCATCGCAATGTCGCAGTACCTAAATTACTGGTGGCCCAACCTGCCAGACTGGGTGTCGGGAATCGTGATGGTCGCCATCTTAACGGCGGCCAACCTGGCCAGTGCCAAGGCCTACGGGCGCCTGGAATTCTGGTTTGCCATGATTAAGGTGGTCACGATCATCGTCATGATCATCTTAGGGTTAATGGTGATTGTGCTGGGGTTCGGGAACCACTGGCACCCAGTTGGGATCTCTAACTTGTGGAACCACGGCGGCTTCTTCACCGGCGGGTGGATGGGCTTCATGTTCTCCCTGTCCGTGATCGCCGGGTCCTACCAAGGGATCGAATTGTTGGGGATTACGGCTGGTGAATCCTCTTCACCAAAGCACGCGATTGTTAAGTCCGTCAAGTCCGTTATCTGGCGGATCCTGATCTTCTACATTGGGGCCATCTTCGTGATCGTTTCGATCTACCCGTGGAACCAATTGAGCTCGGTTGGCTCACCGTTCGTGGAAACCTTTACTAAGGTTGGGATCACCGGGGCCGCTGGGATCATCAACTTCGTCGTCTTAACGGCCGCCCTTTCCGGGGCCAACTCCGGGATCTACTCGGCTTCACGGATGTTGTTTAAGCTCTCGGTTGACGGGGAAGTTTCCAAGGTCTTCTCCAAGCTGTCCAAGCGGGTGGTGCCAAACGTGGCGATCCTGACGATTTCCGGTTGGATCTCCGTTGGCTTCATCGTTAACTTTATCCTCTCCGCCGTATCTGCCAAGACGCAAAACCTTTTCGTGATCGTGTACTCCTCCTCCGTTTTACCGGGGATGGTACCGTGGTTTGTCATCTTGATGTCGGAATTAAACTTCCGCAAGCAACACCCGGAAGCCTTGAGGGAGCACCCGTTTAAGATGCCGCTCTTCCCGGCTTACAACTACTTCTCCTTAATCGCCTTACTGTTGATCTTGATCTTTATGTTCTTTAACCCAGATACGCGGGTTTCCGTTGCCGTAGGGGTCATCTTCTTAGCACTGATGACGGCAATCTACTTCAGTACGGTGCACAAACGTAAGCAAGCTCAGGCTGAATAAAGGAGCAATGCCGTTATTAAATTCAAGGATGTGGGAAAGTTACGCTTTCCCCATCCTTTTTTATTCCATGGAATTAGCTTTAAACCGAAATTTGGTGCTTCCTTGGTAAAGAGAGTAAAATGAACCATAATAATTCCAATGAAGGGGGCCTTGAAATGGCTAGCTACAATCAAACACTTGCCATGCGCTACAACCGACAGGGGGAGGAGGCCGTCGTTGATGGGCATCTCCACTTAGCGATCAAGTACTTTACGGACGCCATCGCCCTCTGGCCAAACGCCGAGTCCTTTGGCAACCGGGCCTTTGCCTTTTTAGAGAGCGGGGATAGCCGGCCGGAGTGGCGAATGGCCGTCGACGACTTTTTAGTGGCCGCCGTGATTGCCTTTGACGATTACTGGGGCGAAGAAGAGAGTGGGTATTTAACCAACCGGGAACGTCGCGATTACGCCGATTACATTGAGCGGTTCTTAGCCGGCGCTAGCTACACCAGCCTCTTTTTAACGCTGCCGCCAATGGACGAGGAAACCCGTAGTTATTTCCGCCTTTGCTTTTTGGCGATGCTCAACTACTACGATTTCTATGAAGCCCTGCAAGAAGAGCAGGTGGCCAACGACCGCTTCGCTAGCTTCATTAACTCACTTGAGGAGCACGACTTTGATCGCGAAATGGAGATCAACACCGCCCAGATTATTCCTAATTACCGGCAAATCCTTGGCGATTCCCAGCGGGCCGGTCAATACTTGAAGAATTCCCGTCGCGAAGACGCCCGCATCTTAGCGGACCGAAAGATCGGTCAACTCTTTGATATGATGCAAGAAATGCTACGCCGCACCAAAAAGGAGGAATTCTAATGCCCTGCACCACAATTTTGGTTGGTAAAGACGCCAGTCTCGATCACGCCCCGTTAATCGCCCGTCAAGAAGATTACGGTAACGCCTTTAACCCCCAGTCCTTTCGGGTAATTTTACCCCAGGACCAACCCCGCCACTACGCTTCTAAGACCACCGACTTCATCTGTGATTTACCGGAAAACCCGTTACGCTACACGTCCACTCCTGACGTCGATAGTAGCGCCGGTGTCTTTGCGGCGGGGGGAATCAATCAGGCCAACGTGGCAATGACGGCGACCGAATCATCGACCACCAACTCGCGTATCTTAGGGCTCGACCCCTTTAACCAGGAAAGCGGGATTGGTGAAGAGGACTTCGTGACCCTGGTCCTCCCGTACGTTCAATCGGCACGCGAAGGGGTAGAGCGACTGGGTCAGTTGTTAGAACAATACGGGACCTACGAAGCCAACGGGATTGCCTTTGCCGACCAAGACGAGGTCTGGTTTTTAGAAACGATTGGCGGTCACCGCTGGGCAGCGGTCCGGATCCCCGACGACGCCTTTGTAATCGCACCGAACCGGTTTAACATCACCGACTTTGACTTTGAGAGTGCGACCACCTTGGCTAGCCCCGACCTCAAGGACTGGATTGACCAACACGACTTAAACCCAGCCGATGATGGCTACAACCTACGGCAAATTTGTGGTTCCCGCACTTACCGGGACATGCGCTATAATAACCCGCGGGCGTGGTACGTTCAGAAGCTATTCGGGGTGGAAACAGGGGCGGACCCAACCCAAATGGACCTACCCTTTATCTGCCACCCCAAGCACCGGTTGGCGGTTGAAGACATCAAACAGGCCATGTCATCACATTACCAAGGTACCCCGTATGACCCCTATGGTGGTGAGAAGGGGGGCCAGGTCCGTTCAATCGCCTTGAACCGGAACCTAGAACTACACGTCTTAGAAATCCGGGCGGGAGTGGCGCCGGAAGTGGCGGCGGTCCATTGGCTGGCCTTTGGTCCCAACACCTTTAACGCCCTGGTTCCCTTCTATGCCAACGTTACCGACACCCCGAGTGCCTACCGGGACACGAGCGGTCAGTACGACCCGACCAAGGCATACTGGCTAGCCCACACCCTGGCGGCGATTGGCGACCACCACTACCGGGCTTTGGCCCCTAAGGTTGAGGCCTACGAGCAAACGGTAACGGCGCTGGGCCGTCAATTACAAGCGGCCGCCGATGCGAAGGCGGCGGGAGAAGCAGACCTGCCCGCCTTTTTAACCCAAGTCAACGACCAAATGGCTAAAGCAGCGGTCGAGGAGGGGACTAAGCTCCTTGGTGACTGCGTAAAGGAGGCCTTTTTAAACGAGCACCTGCAGTTTTAGAATTAAGTAGCGAACAGGCGTTCCAACAGGTATAATGGGGGTGAGACAACCCAACACCTACGAGGAGGAAAATCATGAAACGCCGACGTAACAAGAAGCAGGGCTGGCGCTGGTTAATTGCCTTCGTCATCCTCTTCGCCCTTGCCTCGGGTATCCCGGGCAAGGCATCTTCTACGACCACCACTAGTTCACCGAGTGCCCAAACCCTGGTTGCCAAGGTCAACTCCCTGGTGGAAAACCTAAGCTACCGGTCGCGCTCGTCGTCAACCAGCGGCTCGAGCACGATGGTCACCCCGAGCAAGCAAAAGGCCGAGGCGGTTTTAACCGCCAACGTTAAGCAACAACTGGGGAGTTCGATCACTTGGAATGGCGATGGGGCCTTCATTATCAACAACAATAAGACCAAGCTCAACGCCAAGATCAACAACGCGCCCTACGCCGTTGACCGGCTCGACAGCCAGGGGCGTGCTTGGCAGGGCGATGCCTGGTTAAACAAAACGACGCGCCAATACAAGAATCGTTCCGAAACCGGGAACGGCGCCACTAGTTGGAAACCGGTCGGCTTTATGCAACTGACCAACTTAAAGAACGGCCCGACCCACGCTTATGACCGGGGGCACCTACTCGGCTACGCCTTGGTCGGGGGGCTCTCCGGTTTCAACGCTTCGGAGTCCAACCCGAAAAACATCGCCACCCAAACCGCTTGGGCTAACGAAGCCCGGTCAACCGATTCAACCGGGCAAAACTACTACGAAGGCCTAGTTCGCAAGGCCCTCGACCGGGGTAAGCAAGTCCGCTACCGGGTAACCGACATTTATGACGGTAACAACCTAGTTCCGTCCGGCGCCCACATTGAAGCCAAGTCAAAGGACGGGAGCCTCCAGTTCAACGTCTTTGTTCCGAACGTTCAAAATAACATTACGATCAATTACGCCACTGGGAAAGCCACCGCTACTAACTAAATTAAAGACCACTTTCAACCGTCAGGGGAGAAAGTGGTCTTTTTGCTTAGTTAACGTGATCCTCAGCTATTTTTGCTTAGTTTACGTTGCCTACTTCAAAAAGCCCGGGGCGAGAAACTCGGCGTCCGGGTAGTGGTAAAAGCCCTGGCCGGCCTCCCTGCCGTAGTGGCCAGCATCGATCATTTCCTTGAGCTTGTCGGCGACTTGCTTGGCCATTTCATCACCGGTGGCTTGGTGCTTGTTTAAAGAGATTTGGTAAGCGGTCCGTAAGCCCACCGTGTCCAAGATAATGAACGGGCCGGACGGGGAGCCGGTGGAAATCATCCAGTCCTTATCAATTTCGTGGGGGCTAGCGATGCCGTTGACCCACAACGCCATTGCGGCATCGAGAAACGGAATCAGAAGTGAGTTGAGCACGTAGCCGGGTTGCTCTTTGTAAAGGTGGATCGGCACCATTCCGATGGCCTTAGCAAAGTCAATTACCTCCTCCACCAGTTCCGGCTTGGTGTCCGGGTTACCGACGATTTCGGCGACGTTGTACTTCCAAATTTCGTTAGCAAAGTGGATGTGCAAGAAGCGGCGCGGGTCACCAAAGAACTTCACCAATTGACTAGGCATGAAGGTCGAAGAGTTGCTGGCCACGATCGTCTTATCAGGGACTACGGCCTTGAGTTCCTCGTAGAAGGCTTCCTTGACTTCCATGGCTTCCGGCACCGCTTCGATGACTAAATCGGCGTCTTCAACGGCTTCTCTTAGGTCGGTCGTGACCGCGACAATGTTGGCCAGGCCGGCATTAAAATCGGCCTCGGAAAGCTTGAGGTCACGGTGGTAAGCATCCTTTAAGGCGTGCAAACGAGTTTTGGCGCTCTCAACGTGGCGGTTCCAAACGGTGACCCGCATTCCCTTGAGGGCGGATTGGTAGGCAATTTGGCTCCCTAAGGTGCCGGCCCCGGCGATGGTTACATTTTTGATGGTCATAGTGGTCTCCTTTCTTAAAGCAAACGATTAGTTTTGTAATTAGTATATCATGAAAACGTTTTCAAGCAAACGATTAGTTTTGTAATTAGTATATCACGAAATCGTTTTCAAACTGACGTGGTTAACGGTCCGGCGCCCTGCTTGAGACGAAAAAATGATGAAATCACGATCCCACCGGGCGAGCGGGGGAGTCTTGTGGTAAGATAAAATTATCATGTGACTAAGGCAAACCACGATGTTTGTCGGTCCGCCCTTGGAAGCGACACCAAATCATCAATGATTTATCAATCGTTTAGCAACGAGGGGAGGGGGTGGCAAGGAGTAATTATGAGAATTACGGCGCCCCCCTTAACGAATCATAATTTACAACAAAGAAGGTTTATTCGATGACAAGCACCAAGACGACCCCCCAACCACGGGACCTGCACAAGATCCACGTTCTCCACGATGGGCAACCGGTTGAACTGGGGATTAAAGAGATTTTTGATCCGGAAAAGTATTCCCAGCTGATCGCCATGACCGGAGCGGTGACGCCTGACTTTATCAACACCTACTTGCCCGATTTTGTAAAGGTCGAAATCGGACTGGGCGCCCGCCAGACGGCGACCGGGTACACCGCCACCGAAACGATCACTAAAGACGCCCTGGCAACGGCGATGTTAAACGCCGCCAACAAGGAAGCGGCCAAGCTTTTTCATGCTTTAACCAGCCAAATGCAGTTAAACGCCGTGTCCGGGCTGTTAAAGCTGGACATTTCGCCAACCCAAGCGGTCCACTCCCGCTTTTACCTGCTCAGTAACCCGACTACCGAGCAAACCCGGGTAGTGTTGGGGTCGGTTAACTTGACCGAAGATTCCTTTGACCCGGCCCACAACCGCTTTGAAGAGGCCCTCATCTTTGACAACCACCCGCTTTACGAAAGCTTGAATAACCACTTTAAGGTTGACATGCTACCGGTGATGCAGCCCTACTTCACTAATGAACTACTCAACGCCGCCGAAAAGCAACTCAAGGCCCTGAAAAAGGACAAGGATGCCGACGCTAGCCAGGTGGTGATCCTCTCTAACGAAGAGACCGACCGGATCGCCCAGGTGGAGTTGACCAACCTCTTAGTCAACGACGTGCAACGTCAGCTTGACAAGGAACTGGTCGACCCGGAACTGCCGCTGGGCTTGCGTAACGTAACGGTCAATTACGCCACCGAAAAGGACGAGGCCGAGCGGGCGATTGAACAGCGTGAAATGATCCTGAAGTTGGAAAAAGAGGCCGTTTCACCGCGGGCAGCCCACCCGAAGCTACGGGAACGGGCCCAGATCAACAAACGGGTGGTGGAAGCCTTCGAACAGGCGGTGACCCCCGAGGACTTAGCGGTCGAAAAAAAGTACACCACCTTCTTGTACGACCGGCCCCTGGAACGCAACATTGCCCGTAACACCACTGGCCTCTACACCCCCAACGACACCGGCACCTACCCCTTGCCGTTTGGGAAGCTGGCAACCGTTTCTGAAATTCGGGAGGGGTTGCACCAAATTGACGCCGTGATCCAGGGCTATGCCAAGTTCGTGGTCGATTACACCCCGGAATACGGGCGCCGGTTCTTTGAGGCAATCCTCTACGGCTTTGCGGCGCCGTTTTTATGGGAAATCCGCACCAAGGCTAGTTTGAACCCCGAGGACGGTAATGACGTGCCTAACTTCTTGATCCTAGGGGCGACGGCCGGGGCAGGGAAGTCGACTCTCTTACGGATCATTAACCAGCTAACCTGGAACACCGCCAACTCGATGATTGACTTCGGCACCATTTACGACACCGATACCCCGCAGCGCAAGGCCAAGACGGTCCAGGCCCTAGAATTGTACATGAAGACGGGCTCCAGTTACCCAGTCCTAATTGATGAAATTGAACCTTACTTCTTCCAGCAACCGCAGTACAGCCGCCACTTGGTCGTCGACACGATGAACCAGTTGGTTAACAGCCCCAAGCCGATCGCACCATTGATCGGGACCACTAACTACAACGGGGGCTTTTCGATGGCCAGAGAAACCGCCCGGCGGACCTACTACCTGCAACTGGATAAGGTGATTGACGACCAGCAAAAATCGGAGGCCACCAAGTACATTTACAACGTCCGCAAGATCTTAAACAACACCCTCTTCAAGGACTTTGTCGTCCGGATGGCCAACCTCTTAGAAGACGACCAAACCCCGTGGCGGACCTACAATAAGGAAACCGGCCTGCTCGACTTCTTGGCCATGCCGCGGCGGATCTTCAAGGAGTACTACCAAATGGTCGACCAACCGCTGCCGGACTACTTCAACGACGGGATTTTCGATGACTTCCGCGAGAGCTCACGCAATCGTTGGGCTAAGCTGTACTTAACCCAAGAGAGCGACTTTGTCTACCGCAAGGAAAACGACAGCCTGCTCTTTGATATCTCCAAGCTCAACTCCTTTAACGGCTTTACCCAAGACGCCGTCGAAGAGTACCGCAACTCCTTACCAATCGAAATTTGCGTCGACGGGATCAACGGTAAAACCGGGAAGTTTGTCGAAATTAAGGCCGGCGCCTTTTACCACTGGTTGGGGATCAACAACCCTCACATGGCGTTGCCAGCCGGGGTGACCGTCCACGAAACCTATGACGTCGCAGAGACGCCACGGGTGCCGTCGGCGATTGAACACGGGCAGGTTTCAAAACCAAAGAAGAAGGGCTTTTGGGCCCGGTTGTTTGGCTAGCATAACTCAATTCAATGGTCTCCAGTCGCACGTAGCGAACCGTGCTGGGGGCCTCTTGTTGTTTGTGCACACATAATCTAACTAGCCAAGCGGAACCGGAAAGGGTATGATGGTCAAGGAAGCAAAGAGGCGGTGACCATGTTCAAGAAGGTTTTACGCCGCGTGGCCATTGGCTTAGCGGTCATCATCGTCGTACTGGCGGGGGTTCAGTTATACTTGCTGCGGGGAACCCCGGGTAAGGCCATCACCCCCACCAACTCATCGGTAAAGTATTCCGCCACGCCCACCCTCCTGATCCCAGGCTGGGGTGGAAACACGTGGACCTATACGAAATTAATTAACTACTACCAGGACCAAAACATCGCCACGAACGTAATGGTGGTCCGGGTAGCACCCACCGGAGCCGTCCAGGTTTCGGGTAGCTTGAAGGGCAAGCAAAACCCACTGATCCAGTTCATTTACGACTGGAATTATTCCACCACTTACCAGCCCCGGGTGCGGGAGCTAACCCAAGTTTTGCAGGTTTTAGCCACTAAGTATCACGTTCAAAAACTAAACGTGATCGCCCATTCCTACGGGGGAACCGAGCTTTTGCATGCCTACATCGGGTCCAAAACCCTGCAACGAGAAATCGCCTTGCAAAAGGTGGTTTTTTTAGGGGTCCCGGTTGACGAATCGTTTGGGACCAACACCAAGTACACCAAGTGGTTATTCAAAAAGTCTCACGATCAAATGTTTAAAACGATGCTCAAGGAGGTTAAGGAAGCACAGCTACCAAGGGGACTAGTCTTTTATAACTGGATGGGAAGCGACGAGGGGAAATCGACCACTGACGGCGAAGTTCCCCAAATCCAATCACTAATGTTAAAAACCCTGATTAAACACAAACACGTCCACTATCACCAACACATCTTCACCGATACGACCCACACGGAGCTTCACCAACGGGTCAAGATTATCAAGAAGATTGCCCACGTGATTTGGGGGAAGGAGTAGGTGTCTTTTGCAAAAGGAATTTCATCAAGTGACTGGGCTGTTGTGGAAGGGCGAAGAGGAAATGGCCCTTTACCGTCAGTTAAAAGCCCTCGCTGAGCAACGGGGTCAGTCGGTCAGTAAAACCGCTAAGGACTTGGTCAAAGCCGGGCTAAGAAAAGAAGTTGGCCCAACCAAAAATCAATAAGGAAGAGAGAACAACATGCTGTACGCATCCAACGTGCTGGAAGAAGATATTAAATTAAGTGAGGAAAAGAAACCTAGTCCCACTAGTTTACGCGACTGGACAATCCGCCCGTTTACGATTAACGGGATCTCAATGGTCCTCGCCGTTAATCACGAAACCCTGATGCCCGCCATCATTCCGGGAGTGGAATACCTGCGGGTCGGGGTTGAGTTTGTCTTAGCCCAAGTGGTTAAGCAAATCTGCAGCCGCTTGGCCATTAACCCGGATAAGGCGACCCGCTACACCGATCAAATCTTAAACGGCGGGGTGGCCTACCGGAACACGAGCAATGACTTCTTGTTAGAGCGGGCCTTCCGTTACTACGTGGACGCCTTTAGCAAGATCACCCCGGAAGAACTAGAAAGCTACGAGGAAAACGACCTGTTAATGGGGTTAGCGATGGAATCGGTCACCCTCGCGGACCGGGAACGGTTTGGCCGCCAGGAAACGCCGATGATCAACTTTACCGATCAAATCGTCAACCAGGTCCGGATCCCGATGATCACGAACAAGGGGAATTACTTTGTACGGCGTTGGGTGGACTTAAACAACTCCCCAACCTACTTAGCTAACTTTGACGAGCAGGCCCCGGAAGTCCAAGCGGTGTACGACCAATTGATCGACATTAACACCGAACTAATCGCTGACCTGATGACCTGGGTGGAAACCTACACCACAACGGATGAAAAGACCCGGGCCCAGATCAAGGAATTGCTCGATCAATACCTAAACGACTACTTAACCCAGCGGCGGCCGATGTGTGTCATTGATGACCTAACATCGCCCACCGACTTCCTCCTCCAGTGGGAGGCCTTCGCCCCAGACGACGCCGATCCGGAGCCGATTTTATTAGCGTTACGCTACTTGATTATGTACATGCAGGCCACCGAAATGCTTTCGATTAAGGATAGCCACGTCCTCATGCGGGCGGTCCAAGTGGTGATCGCCAACCGGTGGGGGGAATCCAACATCGATCTAAACCTGGGCTACAAGGACATGATTGCCCAACCGGATAAGACCACCCAGGAATTCATTGACCTAATGAAGAAGTTTCCGGACTCCTTTTTCGAATTCTTACGTAACCTCTCGCCTCGCGAACGCCTGACGATGATCGACCAGCTGGCGCAACTGAATAAAGAAGACGCCGCGAAAAATTGGAAGGGTGACAATCTTTGAAGAGAAGATGGCTATTCGGCACGGCTCTTGGCTTACTTGCGGGAATCGGGATCACTGGGGTTCGCCCCCGGATTGTACACGCCCCGGAAGTAATTTCAACCACCAAGCGACTTCAATTAACGCTCAAGGACGTGCTTAAATCCAACCACGTCAACGGGATTCTTTTAATTGGTAGCGATGACACACCCACCGTGATTCAAAACTCACTGGTGGGGGCCAACAGTCAACGGGCGGTCTCTAGCCACCGTTACTTCCCGACTGCGTCGCTGCAAAAACTGTTGACGGGATTAGCCATCTACACCCTCGTCAAGGAGGGCAAATTATCGGTTAACACCACCCTGGCGACTTACTACCCCCAAGTGGCCCACGCGAAGGAAATTACGATTGGGTGGCTGATGAGCCACACCTCGGGGCTTGCCGACACCCAGACGGTCGCCCCACGGGTCCTCATGAGTCAAAGCGAACAGGTCAAATACTCCTTGGCCCACTATAAGTCGAGTGGTAAAGAAACTTGGAACTACTCCAACATCGATTACGTCCTCTTAGCCGCGATCGTTTCCAAGGTCAGCGGCGAAAGCTATGATCAGTTCGTTCGGGACAAAATCCTGGCGCCGTGGGGGATTAAGGAGATTAAACCCTTTAGTGCGCTGAAGGCCAGCCAGGTGTCTAAGAGCCTTTTGCCAACGGCCTCTTGGACGAGCTTGCGGCGGGCGATGTCGGCGACCTTTGGGGCCGGGAACTACTTGGCGACCCCGGTAGGTTATTGGCAATTGATTAGCCACTTGATGGACGACCAGGCAGCCAGCACCTGGCTCCATAAGTACGCCGACCAAAAGACGGTTAGCTACTTTGGCGGGATTTACTTTAGCGGCAATAGTTTCCACGCTAACGGAGGCTACGCTGGTTACTCGGCGATTGCCTCGGGGGACTTTTCGACCCAGCAGCGGATGATCTTTTTCACTAATAACATCAACCTAGGGACCTCAAAAACAATTCGGACGCAACTGAACCGCTATTACTACAGCAAACTGGCTCAGGAACTCGATTAAGGAGGATGTAGCATGTTAAATAAAGACTTTAAGTATCCCGACACCGTTGCCTTTGACTTCGTTATTGACGGACTGAAAAAGCGCGGGGTGGACCTCCACCAGTTGAGTGGGATCGCCTATGATTTACAGCACAACTTCGTGCCCACCATTACCCAGGAGGAGTGCTACCAAGAACTGCTGAACGTGTTGCACAAACGCGAACTCTTGAACAACGCGATGGTGGCGTTGGAACTCGACCGCCTGGCCGAAGAGGGGCAAATTAAAGAGCCCTTATTGACCATCATTAGAAACGACTCCGGCGTCTTCGGGGTTGATGAAGCCCTGGCCCTGCAAACCGCCAACATCTACGGCACGATTGGGGTAACCAACTTCGGTTATCTCGACCGGGTCAAGTACGGGATCATCAAGCAATACGATGAGGATAACGACCAGGTCAACACCTTCATCGATGATTTGCTAGGGGCGATTGTCGCCGCCCTGTGCGGTAAGTTAGCCCACAAGTACGCATAGGAAAGTGATTGGGGAATAACCTTCTCGGCAGGTCGTATGACTAAGCTAGGACGAACGGTTAGTGCGGTACGCACTGTTCTTCGGCCTGCTTAGACACTAGACCTGCGGTTATTTTCCACGCTATCTGTCTAACATTCGTGAATACAGCAAGAGGCCGGGGAAAACGGAATTTTCCCCGGCCTCTTCAGTTGAGTTAGAAAATCATCTGCAACCCCATCAGGATCACAATTAAGGAAATAACTGGCTTGCAAATCCGGTCAAAGGTTGCCCGGTTAACCCGGGATAAGACCCGTGGGGCTATAAGCGCCCCGGTTACGGAGCCGATTATCAGTAACAGGGCGTAAAAGTAGCTAACGCCCCCGCCAGTCATGTGCATCACGGCACCGATTAAACTCGTCCAAACGAGGATGAAGCTAGACGTGGCCACGGTGCCCAACATATCTTCGCCCATCGCTAGCAGGCCGGCCATGATCACGCCGCCACCGGAAAGCCCACCGATGCCGATCATTAAACCGGACAAGATGGCGTAATAGGCTGCCTTGACCCGGTCGACGTGGATATCTTCCGTTTGGCGCACCTTGCGAAAGTACATTTGAACCCCTAACACCACCAAGACGAGTCCAATCAGCGGGGCGTAAATCTTTTCGGGAATGTAGCGGGCCAACAAGGAAGCTACGATCACGGTTGGTAAGGCGAAGTACAGAAACTGGCGGGCTAGTTTGACGTTGACGTTGCCGTGACGGTAAAAGGACAGGGCACCAAAGCACAGGGCGGGGATGGCGGTTAGAAGCGAGGTATCCACCGCGTGGGCGGCACTTAACCCGCACAGCCCCGTTAAAACCCCAAGGTACAAAGCGGCCCCGCCACCCCCGGTTGAGATAACGAAAAAGCCAATCAGAAAACCACACACCACTACCAACAAATTTAACGTCAAATCTGCCGCCTCCTTTAACTAAAAACACGCTTATTATACACTATCACCCCCACCTTGGCGCACTAGGGTGGGGGTGAGTTTAGTTTAATTGCCGCTTGGCAACGTCGGTTTTTAATAGTTGGTAGAAGGCCGCAAAGAGGGGCACGGTGAACATCATCCCTAGGATCCCGGAAACCCCGCCACCGACCATGACGGCCACGAAGACCCACACGCTGGGCAGGCCAATCGACTTGCCGACGATCAACGGGTAAGTAACCCGGTTATCGAATTCCTGGAGGGCTAGAATCATCACCAAGAAGATCAGGGCCTTGACCGGGGAAACGGCGAAGATCACGATGATCCCCACGCTGGCCCCCATCAAAGCCCCGATGATCGGTACGAGGGCGGTGACGGCCATCACCGCGCCGACCATTGGTGCGTAAGGGAGTTGGAGAATTAGCATCAAGACGGTGCACGAACACCCGAGCACCACGGCGTCTTTAACTTGCCCCACGATATAGCTAGAAAAGGACTGGTCAAACACCGTCAGTACCCGTAAAATCCGGGCCACTTGCCCCGGCAAGTAGGTGGTCAATAAGAGCTTGAACTGGCGGGCGAGACGGTCTTTAAAGAGCAAGAGGTAGATCGAAAAGAAAATCGCTACGACGGTCGTAGTCAGGGCGGAGGCCACCTTGCTAGCGGTGGACATGACCGTGCTAAAGGTGCCACTGGCCCCGTTTAAGAGGTAACTTTGCACCTTAGTCCAATTAATCTTAGAGAGGTCAATTTGTTGCCAGAGGCTCTTTAAAAAGCTCTCGTTTTCTAGCCAGTTGATGAACTGGGGGATGACCTTGCTTTGCCCGGAGAAGAGCAACTTAACACAAGCTACTAACTGGGGGGCCACCACGCTAGAAACCACCCCAATCACCACCACGATTGATAAGTAGGCGAGGCAAAGGGCGGTGACCCGGGCAAACCTTTGGGCCCGCTGTCCCTTAAAGACCCGGTGGTATAAACCTTCGTAGCGTACCATCAACAGGTTAACGATGTAGGCAATCACGCAACCAATCAGGAGGGGCATGGCTGCCGCCAATAATGTTTTCAACAGGCCCGCAACGTTTGGCCAATAGGTAATCGCCAGGTATAAGGCGAAAATAGCCACCACTAAGGGGGCATAAGGGAGTTTGAATAATTTACGCATACAATCCTCCTAACGGTAGACGAGGGTGGCAGCGCCCATCCCGCCGCCAATGCACAGGGTCCCCAGCCCCCGCTTGGCGTTTTGGCGCTTCATTTGGTAGAGTAGGGTCACCAAAATGCGGGCCCCGGAGTCGCCCAGGGGATGACCAAGGGCAATTGCCCCACCGTTGACGTTCACCTTGCTCTCCTCGAAGCCCAATTCGCGCTGGCAAACGATCGCTTGGGCGGCAAAGGCTTCGTTAATTTCGATTAGGTCAAGCTGGTCGGGCGTCATGTCAACCTGGGCGAGCAGCTTCTTGGTGGCCGCCAAGGGGCCGATCCCCATCAGTTCCGGCTTGACCCCGGCCAAGGTACCGGCCTGCCAGTAGCCGAGAATTTCCTTGCCTTCCGCCAGAGCCCGGCGTTCGCTCATTAGGATTAAAGCAGCGGCGCCGTCATTTAATCCGGAAGAATTGCCGGCCGTCACGTCGCCACCTTCTTTAAAGACCGGCTTTAAGGCCGCTAATTTTTCCATCGTCGTGTCGCGAATCGCCTCGTCTTCTGTAACTTCAAGTTGGTGGCGCTTGCCCTTGACGGTCACCGGCACGATTTCGTCTTTAAAACGCCCCGCGTCTTGCGCCGTCCGTGCCCGCACTTGGCTTTGCAGGGCGAAGTGGTCGAGGTCTTCTCTAGTCACCTGGTATTTTTCGACCAGGTTTTCGGCCGTGCAACCCATTGGGTAGTGGAAGAAGGCGTCTTCCAACCCGTCCTTATACAGGGCGTCGACCAGTTCGGCATTACCGTACTTGTAACCAAAGCGGCCCTTGGGCATCAAATACGGGGCCGTCGACATGCTTTCGGTGCCCCCCGCCACCATCACTTCGGCGTCCCCCATGGCAATCAGCTTGGCCGCTAGGTTAACGGCGTGCATTCCGGAGCCACACATCACGTTAACGGTGGTGGCCGGAACGGTAACCGGCAACCCGGCGGCAATGCTGGCCTGGCGGGCGACGTTTTGCCCCTGGCCGGCCTGGATGGCGCAGCCCAGGTAGACCTCATTCACTTCTTCGGGAGCAACCGCAGCCCGCTCTAAGGCGGCCTGGATGGCAATTGTTCCCAACTGGGCAGCGGTCAGTGTGGCCAGGGCGCCACCGAGCTTTCCAATCGGACTCCGTGCAGCTCCAACGAAAACAACTTTTTCCATACTTATCAACCCTCATTTGTTTAATATTAACAGTCTCATCTATTTTAACGAAAAAAGCGGGGAGTGACCACTTTGATCACTCCGCCGCCATCAATTAGTTCTCCAGGTAGTTGAGAACGTCGGCTAAGATTTCCTCGGCTTGGGCCTGGCCCTGTTCGTAGAGCTGGCGAATTTTTTTAACGTTGCCCTCTAGACGCTTGACCTTAATTGGTTCTGTCGGGGCGATCACAAAGGCTTGCCGGTCTTTTTCAAGTTGATCGAGCGTTTCGACCTGCTGGTTGTAGACGGTTGGCCGGTTAATCCCGGCATCCACGAAGGCCGGGTAGTCCTTAAAGGAGTGCTGGTACATCTCACTAAGCACCCGGCTGGTCGGCTTCTTGCGGTAGTCACGCGGCCGGGTCCGGACCACCACGATCTTGTCAAAGTCCTGCTCTTGGGCGATGTCGAAGGGGATTGAATCGGCAACGCCCCCATCTAAACAGGGACCGGCGGTGGTTACCTGGGGCTCGGAAACGAAGGGCATCGAAGAAGAGGCCTTCAGGTCGGTGATGAACTCTTCGCCCGTCGCGTTTGTGAAGGTGACGGCCTTCCCGGTTTCTAGAGCGGTGGCGACGATGGTGAAATCGGACGCCGAACGCTGGTAGGCCCGTTCGTCGAAGTTGTGCCAGTCCCAGCCGTGGTCTTCAAACAAAAAGTCCAAGTTCAAAATTTCCTCGCGCTTTAAAAGGCGCAGGGGGGAGATGTAATTGCGGTCGTGACGGTAGTGGGTGTTAACGTCAGCCATTCGTCCGTACTGCTTAGAAACGAAGTTCGCCCCGCACAGGGCCCCGGCGGAGACCCCAATTACCGATTTGAATTCAACGTGGTGTTTTAAAAAGGTATCGGTAACACCGGTGGAGTATTGACCGCGCATCGCCCCACCTTCTAAAACTAAGGCTGCGTTATATAACATGAAATTCCCTCCTGTCGACTAGATACAGAAATTATAGCACCACCGGATTGCCAACATAAGTGACGAAAACCCTAATTTTGCCTAAAAGCGCCTTCATCAATGGATTTTCATTTGGAGGTTGGCGGACTGAAAAGCGGCGATGAGGTCTCGCAGGGCGTCGGTGAGCGGACGGTCCTTTTTGGCGCCAATAAAGTAGCGGATTTGGATCAGCGAGGGGTCGAGTGGGTAGAGGTTGATCGGCGTTTCCTTAATCCGTTTGAGGATGCTGGCGGCCGAAATCGTCAAGCCCACCCCCTGAATGGCGAGGTTGGCGACCGTGATGACGCTGTTTGAGACCATCACCACCTTGGGAACCAGCTTCCGGTTTTGAAAGAGGCTGTTAACCTGGTGGCGAATTTCCGATTCGGCGGAGCTCAAGACGAAGGGTTCTTGCAAGAGGTCGTCTAGGTTATACGTTGAAGGGTCGAGGATGAAGTGACCGGGTTGGTAAAACTTGGAGGTGGCGGGGATGATGACGTAGTAGTTCTCGCCGCCGTTAATGTAGGGGTGAAATCCCGTAATTTAAGGTTTCGGGGGTTTGGCCCATGTAAAGGTCGGCCTGGTCATTTAAAATCCGCTCCTCGCTTTGGTGGGGGAAGCCTTCGACCACTTGGATCCGGACGCTGGGGTGGTCCTTTAAGAAGCGGGGGAGGATTGTCGGCAACAAGAAGGTTCCCAGGCTCTCTAAAACGGCCACCCGGATGATTTCGGTGCTGTCGTTGGTGTAGCGGGCTAATTGAAGTGCAAGGCGTTGATGTTCGGCTGACAGGTTCTCGAGGTACTGGTAGTATATTTGGCCGGCTTCCGTTAAAGAGAAGGGTAAGCGGTGGCGGTTGATAATTGGGGCGCCCAATTCCTTTTCGATCCGTTTGATTAGCTGGGTCAAATAGGGCTGGGAGATGTAAAGCTCGCTAGCCGCCTTAGTGAAGTTGCTGTGCTTAAGCAAGACCTCTAAGTAGTTGAGCATCAAATCCGGGTCACGCACGTTAACCATCCTTTCGATAACATTTTAGTTATGATCCAATAATAACACAGGTCGTTCCCATTTCCGTTCGGAAGCGCTACAATTTACTCGAACATGAGATTGATTTCACAAGGGAGCGATGAACAATGAAAGCAGGAACGTACAAAGTAAAAGCTAAGGGGCACGGCTCATCCTTCATGCCAATGGAGGTCACGCTAAGCGACGATGCGATTCAACGGATTCGAGTTGACGCCAGTGGGGAAACAAGCGGGATCGCCGACGAAGTTTTTAAACGGCTTCCGGCTAAGATTGTGAAGGGACAAACGCTAAACGTGGACACCGTTGCCGGGGCGACAATCTCCTCACGTGGGGTCGTTGACGGGGTGGCCGAAGCGATTACCCTGGCCGGTGGCGATGCCGCTGAGTGGAAGCAACGGGCCAAGCCAGAAGCAGCGACTCAGGCCGCTCAAGTTGAGGAATATCAAACCGACGTGGTGGTAGTTGGGGCCGGTGGGGCTGGCTTGGCGGCCGCTACCCGGAGCCTCCAGCACGATAAGCAAGTTGTTATTTTAGAAAAGTTCCCGCAACTAGGGGGCAACACCACCCGGGCCGGGGGACCAATGAACGCCGCTGATCCGGACTGGCAAAGGGACTTTGCCGCCTTGACCGGGGAAAAAGAGACCCTGAAAGAGTTGGCTAACACGCCATTAGAACAGATCGACCCCGAATACCGTGCCGACTTTGAACGGTTACGGGAGCAAATTAAGGAATACATTGCTTCCGGAGCCCAGTACCTCTTTGATTCCAACCTCCTTCACGAAATCCAGACTTACTTAGGGGGGAAGCGTGAAGACCTCGCCGGTCATGAAATTCACGGTCGGTACCAGCTGGTCAAGACCTTGGTCGATAACGCTCTGGACTCGGTCAAATGGCTAGCTGACCTTGGGGTTAAATTCGATCAAACCGACGTAACAATGCCGGTTGGGGCCCTGTGGCGGCGTGGCCACAAGCCGGTTGAGCCAATGGGGTACGCCTTCATTCACGTCCTGGGCGACTGGGTTACGGAACACGGTGCCACCATCCTGACCGAAACCCGTGCCGAACACCTCCTGATGGAAAACGGCCGGGTAGTGGGGGTTGTGGCCCACAAGACCGACGGGACTAAGGTGACCGTCCGTGCTAAATCCACCTTCTTGACCGCCGGGGGCTTTGGCGCCAACACGCCAATGGTCCAAAAGTACAACACCTACTGGGAGCACATTGACGACGACATCGCCACCACTAATTCACCGGCCATCACCGGTGACGGGATTAGTTTAGGCCAGGAGGCAGGCGCCGAGTTGACCGGGATGGGCTTTATCCAGTTAATGCCAGTCTCCGACCCGGTGACCGGGGAACTGTTTACCGGCCTGCAGACGCCACCGGAAAACTTCATCATGGTCAACCAAGAGGGTAAGCGGTTCGTCAACGAGTTTGCGGAACGCGACACCCTGGCCGCCGCCGCGATTGCCCAGGGAGGCCTCTTCTACTTGATCGCCGATGATAAGATCAAAGAGACGGCCTACAACACGACCCAGGAATCAATTGACGCCCAAGTCGAAGCCGGCACCCTCTTTAAGGCGGATGCGTTAGCGGAACTAGCCGGGAAGGTGGGGATGGACCCGGCCACCCTGGAAGACACGATTAACAAGTACAATTCTTACGTCGACGCGGGCCACGATCCGGAGTTTGGCAAGAGTGCCTTCCACCTTAAGTGCGAAGTGACGCCATTTTACGCCACCCCGCGCAAGCCGGCCATCCACCACACGATGGGGGGCTTGGCGATTGATGAACACGGTCACGTGCTAGACAAGGCGGAGCGAGTAATCGCCGGTTTATACTCCGCCGGGGAAAACGCCGGGGGCCTCCACGCTGGGAACCGGCTCGGTGGTAACTCGTTGGCTGATATCTTTACCTTTGGCCGCTTGGCCGCCGATACCGCCGCACAAGAAAACGGCTAGGGGGACAGGACAAATCTAAACATTTGTGCAGTCTCTAAAGCTTCCTGTCGTAAAAAACCGAAATAAAAAAGATCCTGGGAAAGTCGTTATTCCCGGGATCTTTTTTCTACTGATTACTCTTCAAATCAAACTTAACCGTCTTATCGTTCCAAACTGAGGTCTGGTATTGGAGCTGGAGCTTAGAGACGCTCGTGCTTGCCTGGCCGACCATGTTACCGGTCACCGAAGCCCCCTTGTCTAAGGAACCGGCGTTTAAGGTGTTGTCGACGTCGGTGTAGATTTCATCGAGGTCGGTGTTATTCCCGTCGGCGTTGAGCTTAAAGTCATAAGGGTTGTAGTCTTGCGATTCGTCGGTATCGTTGGTGATCGTCACGTTGACAATCACGTATTGCTTACCGGAATCGGGCTGTTCGTACTCGTTACCGGAACTGTACGAAACGCTATTGACCTTAATCTTATAACCCTTATACGAGGCGGTTTGGCCGACCTTGTACACCTTATCGAGTGGGGTGGCCGAACTGCTCGAGCTCGAGGCGGACTTGTCTGAGCTATCCGATGAACCGGAGCCACCCATCCCCGCGGCGACAATCACCACTAACACCACGACCACTAACCAGAACCAGACCCGTTTATAAAAGGGCTTCTTTTCTACGTACACGTGACCGTTATCATCCTTAATTTTTCTTGCCATGAGGCTTCCTCCCGAATAGCAGCTTTTAACGTCGATCAGTAATTGGACGTAGGGGTGCACCCATTTAACCAACCCCCATTGGTTAACGGACCCCGCATTCTTCGATCTAGATTGTCTATCTATATTATAAAGGGTTTGATAAACCGCTTCCACCCCTATTTTATTTGGCGAGGGGGGTTGCTCATTTCTTTTGGCGACTGCTATATTTAGGGTTAACACTTTAGAAGAAGAGAGGGGATTGAATGACAAAATCAAACAAGGGGATCCTCCTGGCCATTTGCGGAGCGTCCCTGTGGGGGGCCTCGGGAGCTGGCGCCCAGCTAATCTTTTCACACACGTCAATGACCGCATCCTGATTAGTGGCCGTCCGCCTGATCTTTGCCGGCTTAATCATGACGGCAATCGGTTTGGTGCGCAACCCGGGGCAAACCAAGGGGCTCTTAACTAATAGGGGCGACCTAGGGATTTTAATTGCATTTACCTTTTTGGGGATGCTGAACTCCCAGTTTACCTACATGAAGGCGGTACAAACGAGCAACGCTCCGACCGCCACGGTGATTCAGTACCTACAACCGGTGTTAATCATTGTCTGGTTTACCCTTCGTAACCGGGCCTGGCCCAGGCGGCTAGACATACTTTCGATTACAATTGCTCTGGTGGGGACCTTCTTTTTGGTCACCGGCGGACACTTGAACTCGCTATCCCTGACGCCGATCGCCCTGTTTTGGGGGTTAATGTGTGCGCTGGCGGCCGCCATCTACACCGTCTTACCCCAGGGCCTGTTAAGTCGCTACGACACGCTAACCGTCTGCGGCCTAGGAATGCTGATCGGGGGGATTTGCATGAGCCCAGTTTTGGTCCTTACGCCCTTACCCAATATGACGGCCTTCGATTGGGGAACCCTTGTCTACATCGTTATATTCGGAACGATCCTGGCCTACACCCTCTTTTTGAGCAGCATTAATTACATTTCACCAGCCGTCACCGGGATGTTGTCGGCCTTTGAACCACTGGTCGCCACAACCTTAGCGGTGGCTTTCTTGGGAACCAAGTTGACGGCGGCGAGCGTCTTGGGTTCATTATTGATCATCCTGTGCACCCTGATTCAGTCGCTGCCACTCAAACGAATCTTGGATCTTTTGCACCTTGCCAAGCACTAACCATAACCTTTGATAATGAAAGTTGCCCTTACATTAGTCCATTTAAGTAGTGATCGATAAGGAGCGATGCTCAATGTACAACCAAATTACCATTACGCAAACCAAACTGATCGTTTCCCCGGCCGGTCTCGACCGCCTCTGGGCGCTGAAGGGAGCCATTCAGGTGCCTTGGAGGCACGTGACCGGTATCCTTCGTGATCAGGGGGCCTTTGAGGAGCGCAAAGGTTTGCGCTTGCCCGGAACCGCAATTCCTGGTTTATACTACGCCGGTAGCTTTTTTTATGACGGTCAACGCCGCTTCTATAACGTTCGCCGTAATAGTCCAATCGTTGTTATAACGCTGATAAACGAAGGCTACGACCGGCTGATTTTGAGTGTTGAAAACCCCGCCACCGTTATCGAACGAGTGACAGGTCACTTGTTAAACGAGGCGTAAAATAAAATCAAAATTTTCGTTACTCAACCGACTTTTTACCCGGCAACGGCGCGAAAAGCCGGTTTTTGTGTGCTTATAAATAAACGTATTTTTCTTATTTGAAAATCTATTCGATCCATCTTGTCTATCGGGTATAAACTAAATATAGTCAAAGGGGTCGGGATGAAGGTTATTCAAGCCTCCTCATATACTACTGATAATTCACCCTTTGACCGTATTTTTATCCACTTTGATTTAGTGGATTGGGAATCTTGATCTTCACTCCGATAATTATCATGTACGATTACATATAGACTGGCGGTTAGACTGGCGGTGAATTTACATGTCGATAAGCGAAGCCCAAAAGCGTGCCAACGTGCGCTACCAAAAGAAGAACCCAGATGTTGTTCGTCGGATTCAATACAAGAGTCGGGGGAAGAACTTTATCCTTAAATCGGCAAATGAACAGGACCTTCGTCAATTTGAAGAATGGATCCAAATCCGCCAGCAACAGCTGACCAACTAACCAGGGACGTCCGAAGGGGCGTTCTTTTTTTGTGCACACAAAAGCAATTTTATTAAATTAACTGACGCAAACTAGCTCTTCATTCCAATTATCGCCCCTTTATCGACCGGTTGACTTTGTTGTTTTGACAGCGCATACTAAAAAACGAACTATTTCCCGATGAGAGAAATTATTTGCGATAAGGGTGAAGTCAGAATGAAGAACAGTACACTGAAAATTAAGCTACTGCCGGCTTGGCAACAGACTCAAAGACAATTAGTTCGCCACGACATGATAAGTGATCGATCGATAAAATCATTGCTGGGTGATGGCCCGTTAACCACTTTGGGGGAGGACCTGGTGGAGCGACTATTCATGGTGGCGCCCAAAGAGGAGTTACTGGAACGGTCACTGAAGCTGACCCTGCTTGATGACGATCGGCCCGGTGCCCCCGCCTTTACACCCCCGTTTCACTTCCAGCATAACGCTAAAACCCTCTACTTACGGTGGCTTTGTCACCGGGACCACAACTGCCTGCGGGCGGTGGTGGTGCGGGGGACGCTCAACCTCTTGCAAAAGTACGAGGACCAGTTTGGGCGCTCCCTGCTTCAATTCACGATCGCTAACACCAAGGAAGTGGTCCACCAAATCGTTAGTTCCGGCTTGACCCCGGTGATGATCCGGCGCCACCAAGATAATTTGATTGACTTTTGTGACTTTTGCCGCCTCCATACCCACTGCCGGGTGAAAAACCACTGGCAACTCTTTGAACGGGCCCTCAAGAAAACCGCCCAGTCCAACGACATCTTCTTCACCTCCTATGAGAACCTGGTTTCGCCCAAACTGTCGACGGTTTGCCTGACTGAGAAGGTAAGCACGGCTCGATCTTGCCCCAGATTATCACCCTGCTAATTTTTAAGGGGGCGGAATTGACTACGGCTTGCGCTACATTCAAAACCGTGACTTGGGCGACCACCGCCTGCGGATTACGACCCGCCACGGCGTCCGGAGCTTACGCCTGTCCGACCGGGAAGAGGAACTGCTAAAGCAACTCGTGGGGGAAAACGAGGATAAGGTCGGCTGCTATTTAATTCACGGCTGCCGGCGGGTACAAAACCAAACGATCAAGCGGTGGGCGATTAACCATAAGCTGCGCCAGCTAGCGGCTGATTTCTACGGCGATCAGGAGCTAATGAGCTACCGGACGATTCGCCGTAGCGGGATGATGTATTGGCTGACCGAGCGGGCCCAGGAACGCTTCGGGGCCGTCAGGGGTCTTTCGGTTGACCAGCGCAACGCCCTGATTGATGAGTTGATGGTAACCTGGGATTTCACCGTCGCCGCCACCAACGGCCGGGTAACCATCCAACGGGTCTGGGATCAGTACTTGGCCTCAACCAAACACGGGATTACGGGGGAATAGCCACGGGATTGACCACGTTTTCAAAGTGAGTGCGGTCTAACCTCCTCGACGGGCCGTAGGGCTAAGGATAGGGTACAGGTTAACGCCCTCGGCGGTGTTCTGTGGCCAGACTTAGCCACTAGGCCCGTGGTTGGGAGCACGTTATCTGACTAACATTCGTGAACACAACAAGAGGCTGGGAGAAAACTGTGTTTTCTCTCAGCCTCTTTAGTTATTTATGGTCAGATTTTTTGTTCTACGTCGGTTACGTGCACGACCAGGACTTTCCGCAGCCAAGGGAAGTTAGCCTTCATCTGGTCGAAGTATTCGCCGCTGGCTAAGAACTCCCCGGTTGCGTGGACGTGGTAGCCCCGCCCCATCCCTTCGGTTCCTGCAAACTTCTTGGAGCCAAAGGCGATCGTTAACGGACTGGACTTTTTCTGGACGTCGGCTTCAATTGACCGCATCCCGGCGGCCGGAATTAAGAAGGTTTGGTCATCAATAACCTGAACGTAGTCGCTCCAGGTGTTAACGACGTGCGCCGGATTACCTTCGACGGAGACGATGGTGACTGGCTGCGGATCTGGCATGATTTCTAATAGGCCCTTGGTAAGGGTGGTACTTTTTTCAAGCATTAAAATGCCCCCATTCTTTTTGATGTACTTACTTTATCGTATAATGGTGTCAGATCTTGTCACCATTGCAAAAAGGGGAAATGACCTTGCAAAAATCCGCCCGCCTCAACCAAGAATTGATTTACCTCAGCGATAAGCACTCCTTTCACTTAAGCGACCTAATGACCACCTTCAAAATCTCTAAGCGGACTGCCCTCCGCGACATTGAAAGCCTAGAACAGTTAGGTCTCGCCCTTTATTCAACGCCTGGTCCGGCTGGCGGCTACCACCTAATTCAAGAGGGGTTGTTAACGAAGGTCTACTTTAACCCTGATGAAATCCACGCCATCTTCTTCGCCCTCAAAGCGATGTCAATGATGAGCGAAACGCCCTTTAACGAACCTTTTAAACAAATTAGGGCCAAGCTCCTCATGAATTTAGCCCCTAATCGCCAAGCGGGGGTTCGGCGGCTAGAAGATGCGGTCGCCTACTACACCGTCCCTGCGGTCAAACACAACCCGTACTTGCGGAACCTATTGACGATTATCTCACACAATCACTTAGCCAGCGTCACCTTTAACGGTCAGGCTCTGACCATCCAGCCCTATCAGCTCCTTTACCGGGACGGCTATTGGTTGGTGGCTAGCTGGGACCCGACCAGTCAAACTTGCTGGAACTACCGGTGCGACTGCCTGACTAGTTGCCAAGAGCTAGCCTCGCCCCTAGCACTAACCAAACAAGAGCTCCAAGCAAAAATTAAGCTCTTTAATCACGGCGAGGGTGGGGTCAAGTTCAAGGCGTTGTTAACAGAGCATGGTCGGGACCACTTCTTGCGGAGTAATTACCCCAGCATGCGACTGGAAGAAAACGCCGGCCGCTACTACTTGACTGGCTATTATAACGAGCGGACCTTCGATTACGTCGTCGACTACCTCTTAACCTTTAGCAACCACGCCAAGCTTATAGAGCCCCAACCGCTAATTGACGGTTATTTAAAAAAATTGCGCACCCTGCTGAATCAGTATGCCGATTAAGTGGGTGGAAAATAACTTTCTCGGCAGGTCGTCTGACTTAGCTAGGGTGAGCGGTTGGTAGGGTACGTACCGTTCTTCAGACGGCTTAGACACTAGCAGGCTTGCGGTTATTTGCCACGTTTTCTGTCTAACATTCGGGAATACAACAAGAGCCTGAGAGAAAAGCGGCTCTTCTCCTAGGCTCTTGTGCTTAGTTTTTAAAGCTGTGGACGGGGGCGGGGAGTTGGCCACCACGGTGAATCATGGCGGCAGACGAGGCCTTATTGACGCCCATAATCGGGGCGTGGCCCAGTAAACCACCGAACTCGACCGTCTCGCCAACCTGCTTGCCGGCGACCGGGATGACCCGCACGGCGGTCGTCTTGTTGTTAATCATCCCAATGGCGGCCTCATCGGCAATCATGGCGCTGATCGTTTCGGCTGGGGTGTCCCCCGGGATGGCGATCATGTCCAGGCCCACCGAGCAGACCGCCGTCATTGCTTCGAGCTTATCGAGGCTTAAGGTGTGGGCGTTGACCGCGTCAATCATCCCGGCGTCCTCTGAGACCGGAATGAAGGCTCCCGACAAACCGCCGACGTGGCTGCAGGCCATGATCCCGCCCTTTTTAACGGCGTCGTTGAGCATGGCTAAGGCAGCGGTGGTCCCGTGGGTGCCGACTTGTTCCAAGCCAATTTCCTCTAGGATCTGGGCCACCGAGTCGCCAATCGCCGGCGTTGGGGCCAGCGAGAGGTCCACGATGCCGAAGGGAACCCCCAGGCGTTGGGCCGCAATCGTGCCGACTAGCTGTCCCATCCGGGTGACCTTAAACGCGGTTTGCTTGATCGTTTCGGCGACCACGTCCATGGGTTGCCCCTTGACCTTTTCCAAGGCCGCCTTAACGACCCCGGGACCGGAAACCCCGGCGTTGATGACGACGTCTGGTTCGCTGACCCCGTGGAAGCCCCCGGCCATAAAGGGGTTATCCTCGACGGCGTTACAAAAGACCACCAGTTTGGCGTTGGCCATCAGGTCCAACTCACTGGCCCTTTTGATCACCGTTCCCATGTCCTTGACGGCGTCCATGTTAATTCCGCTGCGGGTGGAACCAACGTTGACCGAGGCGCAGACCAACTCGGTTTCGGCCAGGGCTTGGGGAAGGGAGTTAATTAAAACGCGATCGCCGCTCTGGTAGCCCTTTTGGGTGAGGGCCGAGAAACCGCCGATAAAGTCGATCCCCACGGCGTGCGCGGCCCGGTCGAGGGTCTTAGCGTACTTAATGTAATCGGCGTCACCACTGGCGGCGGCAATTAAAGCGATTGGGGTAACGGTGACCCGCTTGTTAACGATTGGCAGGCCAAATTCGGCTTCAATCTGGCGCCCGACTTTAACCAGGTCCTGGGCCTTAGTCGTGATCTTGTCGTAGATCTTTTGGCAGGCCCGGTCGCTGTCGCTATCGATACAATCGAGCAGGGAAATCCCCATCGTGATTGTTCGGACGTCGAGGTTTTCGTCGGCGATCATCCGAATCGTTTCTTGGATCTTTTCGATTTCCATGGCGCCCTCCTAAAGTTGGTGCATGGCTTGGTAGAGCCGTTCGTTGCGGATGTTAATCTCCACGCCAAGCTGGGTGCCCAGGTCCTTTAAGTCGGCGGCTAGCTTAGTGAAGTCCTGGTCAGCCGGGACTTCAACCATCATCATCATGGTAAAGTAGCCGCTCATGATCGTTTGCGAAACGTCGAGGATATTAATCTGGGCGGTGGAAAGGTAGTGGCTGACCCCGGCGATGATGCCAACTTGGTCTTGACCAACGGTAGTAACAATTGCTTTCATGAAGATCACCTCAATGGTTATAATTTGCTCTAATCATACGGGCTTCCGAACGGAAATGCAATTGTTCTTCCAGACGTTCGGGTCACTTTTTTCTAAATCCCTTATTGACATACAAAAAGTAACCGGTTATAGTTAAAGCACTTTGAAAGGAGGGAACACCAATGACTAACGTATTTACTAAGCAAGCCGTATGTTGTTGTGGAGCGCGTCAATTACGCGGCTCCACTCTTTGGCGTTCCCTCAAACGGGGATAAGCTTAATCCGGAGTAAGTGTAATTGGCGCTGATTCAGCTTGAATCGGCGCCTTTTTTGTATCCTCAGTTAGAAAAGGAGTAACCAAGATGCTAGTTCACAATGTTTACCAATTAATCGGCCACACCCCGCTCTTGGAGTTGCCGCTTGACGTCCCCAACGGCAGCCACGTCTTTGCCAAGTTAGAAATGTATAACCCGGGGGGCTCGATCAAAGACCGCCTGGGGATGGCCCTGATTGAAGACGGGATTTCCCGCGGGGCGATCACGAACACGACCACGATCATTGAACCGACCGCCGGTAACACCGGGATCGGGGTCGCCCTGGCTGCCGCTAAGCACCGCCTCAAGACAATTCTGGTGGTTCCGGAGCACTTTAGCTTTGAAAAGCAGACACTGATGAAGGCGCTCGGCGCGGAGGTAATTAACACGCCGGACGAGGGCGGAATGACCGGGGCCACCGCAAAGGCCTTGGAGCTGGCCGCCAGCATTGCCGATTCCTACGTGCCTAACCAGTTCGCTAACTTCGATAACCCACGGGCCTACGAACGGACGCTGGGCCCGGAAATTATCAGTGACTTAAACGGGCAACCAATCGACGCCTTTGTGGCCGGGGCCGGCACCGGGGGCACCTTTGCCGGAACCGCTAAGGCGCTCTTAAACGTCTACCCGAACGCTTACACGGTTGCGGTTCAGCCCAAGGGATCCATTCTCGATCACCAACCCAAGGGCGACCACCGTACCGAGGGGATTGGGGTTGAACAGGTGCCACCCTTCTTTAGCGGTTTAAAGATCGACGAGGTCCAAACGATTACCGATGACGATGCCTTTGGCTGGGTTAAACGGGCGGCTAGGGAGCTGGGGCTTTTGATCGGCTCTTCCTCTGGTTCGGCCCTGGCCGCCAGTTTGAAGGTCGCCGAAAAACTACCCGCCGGCGCCAATATCGTCACCATTTTCCCCGACTCTAGCGAACGTTACTTAAGCGAAAACATTTACGAATAAAGGAGAAACATTATGAAGTTTAATACCCAATTAATTCACGGCGGCATTAGCGAAGACCCAACCACCGGGGCGGTTTCGACCCCAATTTACCGCTCCTCAACCTTCCGTCAACACGTCCTCGGCGGTGGCACCAAGTGGGAATATGCCCGGACCGGCAACCCGACCCGTGCCTCCTTGGAACTCTTAATGGCCCAACTAGAAGAAGGAGTCGCTGGCTTCGCCTTTGCCTCGGGATCGGCTGCCATCCACGCCGTCTTTTCCCTCTACTCCTCCGGCGATCACTTCATCGTTGGTAAGGACGTCTACGGGGGGACCTTCCGTTTGATCAACAAGGTCCTGAAGCGTTTCGGCCTCGAATTTACGGTTGTCGACACCCAGGACCTAGCGGCGGTCGAAGCGGCCGTGCAGGACAACACGGTGGCCATTTACTTTGAAACACCCACCAACCCGCTCTTGGAGGTTTCAGATATCGAAGCGATTGCTAAGATCGCCAAGAAGCATGGCTTAAAGACGGTCATTGATAACACCTTTGCCACGCCGTATAACCAACGCCCGCTGACCCTGGGCGCCGACATTGTAGTTCACTCCGCCACCAAGTACCTGGGCGGTCACTCCGACGTGGTGGGGGGGATTGCCGTTACGAACGACGAGGAAATTGCCGAACAGTTGGCCTTCATCCAAAACTCAATTGGCGCTGTCCTTGGGCCCGATGACTCCTGGCTTCTGATGCGGGGGATTAAGACCCTCGGCGCCCGAATGCGTATCCACCATGAAAACACCGCAGCCGTCATTGAACTGTTGGAAAAGGACCCGCGGGTTGCTCGGGTACTGTACCCGGGGCTGCCAGATTTCCCGGGACATGATATCGCGGCTAAGCAAATGGACCACTTCGGCGCCATGGTGTCCTTTGAACTGCAAGCGGGGCTCTCGGCAAAGAAGTTTGTCGAAAGCCTGCAGGTGATCACACTGGCCGAAAGCCTCGGTGGGATCGAGAGCCTGATTGAAGTGCCGGCGGTGATGACCCACGGTTCCATTCCACGTGAGGTCCGCCTGCAAAACGGGATTAAGGACGAATTAATCCGCTTGTCGGTTGGGATCGAAGACGAAGAAGACCTCGTGGCAGACTTACAGCAAGCTCTGGACCAACTGTCATAATAAAAAACCGCCAGCGGTGCAAGAGCACCACCGGCGGTTTTTATACGGAAAAGGTCAGGAAAACCCTTTTTCCTTGTCCCTTATTTTAATTTGCGTATGTTAGACAGAAAACGTGGTCAATAACCACAGGCCTAGTATCTAAGCCGGCCGAAGAACGATGCGTTCCGCCCCTAGCTTAGTCATACGACCTGCCGAGCAAGTTATTTGCCACTCCCTTTTAATTAGTCGATATCGTTGCAAATTACGACCGGCTTGATTAAGTCCGCCGGCTTGTGGTGCATCAGTTCGATGGCGTCCGGAATCTTCTCGAAGCCTTCGAAGCGATGGGTGATCATTAGTGATGGATCGATCCGGCCGTTCACCACGAGGGCGGCCAGCTTTTCCATCCGCAGGCGGCCACCAGGCATCAGGCCACCGTGGATGGTTTTGTGACCCATCCCAACACCCCAGTCACCGGCGTTGAAGGCCACGTCGTCGTGACCGTTTAAGTAGTTAACGTTCCCGATTGAGCCACCCGGCTTGAGCATCCGGACGGCTTCTTCAAAGGTGTCCTTGGCGTTCCCACCGGCAATCAGGACCTTGTCGACCCCTTGGCCACCAGTGGCTTCCAGGATTTGGTCGGAAATCCGGCCGTTGTGGTAGTCAATGATGTTGGTTGCGCCGTACTTTTTAGCCACTTCGACCGTCTTTTCCCGTGAACCAACCGCAAAGACGCGGCCAGCCCCGTGGAGCACCGCCCCGCGCAGGGCCATCAAGCCAACCGGGCCGATCCCAATCACGGCGACGGCATCCCCAAAGGTCACGCCCGCCATTTCGGAAGCGTGGAGGCCAGTTGGGATCATGTCGGAAAGCATGCAGGCCTCGGTCGGGTCAATTTCATCCGGTAGGTGAGCCAGGTTCCCGTCGGCGTCGTTAACGTGGAAACGAGTGGCGAAGACCCCGTCCTTGATATTAGAGAACTTCCAGCCGCCCAGCATCCCGTCGGAATCAGTGGCGTAGCCAGCTTGGGAGTAAACGTCAGACCAGTTTGGCGTGATCGCCGGAACGAGTACCCGGTCACCCGGTTTAAAGTCCTTGACGTCTTCACCGACTTCCACAACCACCCCGCAGGCTTCGTGGCCGAGAATCATATTCTCCCGTGGCCCTGAGGCATCTTCAAACACGATGTGGATGTCAGAAGTACACGGGGCAACGGCTAGGGGACGTACCAGGGCGTCACGGCTGCCCACCTTGGGATCTTCTTTTTCAATAAAGCCCGTCTTGTTGGGGCCCAGCATTGCAAAACCTTTCATTCATAACTACCACCTTTCTTGATTAGTTGCCGTCATTCTAACATAAATCATGTTATAACCAAGTCTTCATATGTGAGTTTAATTAATTTCAAAGAAAGCGTTCTCATTCCCTGAAAGGGTTAAAATAACAGGGATTATGATAGTTAAGAAATTGATTGGAAATAAATAAAATGACTGTGATAATCCCGTACGAGGTCACCACAGTCATTAATCATTCTATAATTAGCGGATTATTTAGCTTTTAAATTCCCAACGAAGAGGGACGCCACCCCGGCCACCAAGGCGGAGATGACCAGGCCGAAGAAGGCCGTGTCGTATGAACCGCTCAGCTGAACGATCCAGCCGATTAAGAGGGGACCGAAGAAGCCCCCGAGTTGGCCACCAAAGTTAATCGTCCCGATCTGGGAGCCATAAGTCTTTTGCGGGAAGAGTTGGGCCGCGTAGGAGAAGATCCCGGTGAAGGCTAGCGACTTGACGAAGTAGGTGGCCATTTGGAAGATCACTAACCAAACCAGGCTGGTGGACTTGTAGAGTCCAAACATGGTCAGGACCGTTAAAAAGGAGGCCAGGATAATCATCAGGCGTTCGTGATTTTTAAAGATGTGCACCATTACGTAACCGGAAATCAAGGCCGCAATCCCCCCGGCAATCGTCGGTAGGGGAACTAACCAAGCCAAGTTGGCTAAGTTGATGTGGCGGGCGTTTAAGAAGTAAACCGGCATCCAGGTTTCCATCCCCTTGGTGATAATGTTTAAGGCCAGCCCGATCACCACGAAGGCCCAGACCCGCGGGTCGATTTCCTTCCAGTTTATCTTTTGCCGTTCTTGTTTCGTTACCGTTTGTCCACCGCCGTGACCGCGGAAGAAGAGGTAGCTGACCATCAAGAGTAGGCCAAAGCCCCCCAACCAGAAGAAGGCCGAGCGCCAACCGGTGGCGGCGATGATTGGCACAATGATGAAAGGGGCCAGGGCCGCGCCGGCGTAGTTAGAGGAAATTAAGGCGGCGGTCAGTTGGGCACGCTTGTTGACCGGGAAGTCCTGGGCGACTTGCTTCATGGCGGCCGGTGGGTAAGGGCCCTCGGCGATCCCAAACAGGAACCGAATTACCAAGAGGGCGGCTAAGGACCAGGCCAGCCCGGTAAATATCGTCATCACCGACCAAAAGGCGAGGGTGGCGATGATCACCTTACGGGAAGAGAAGCGGTCGGTCAGCCAGCCCCCCGGGATTTGCATGATCGTGTAGCCCAAGAAGAAGACGGAACTAGTCGCCCCCAGTGCGGCCGGGCTAACGGAGAAATCCTTGCCGATCGCGGCCAACGATAAGTTAAGCACGGTCCGGTCGGCGAATAAGAGCATGTAACCAAGGTATAAAATCACAAAGGAACCGAGCGACAGCGCCCGGCGGTTGGGTTTTGCATCCATCATTTATTTGTATCTTTCTTTTCTCAATTGATTATTCTGTTGTGGCATGACTAAGCGTTAGCGACCAGGTCTTGTAAGCGAAACTTTTGGACCTTGCCGCTGGCGTTTTTCGGTAGGGCGTCTGTTTGCAAGTAGACCTTGGGTACCTTATAGTGGGCCAGGTGTTCACGCCCGAAGGCCTCCAACTGCTGAAAGTCGACGGGTTGTTTGCTGACGACCACGGCCACGGGAACGGCGCCCCACTGTTGATCATTACGGCCGACCACGGCAATTTCTTGGATGCCTGGGTACTGGCGCAAGACGTTTTCCACCTCGGCGGGGAAAATGTTTTCGCCCCCGGAGATGATCATTTCATCTAACCGTCCGTCAACGTACAAGAAACCGTCTTCATCAAAGTGGCCGACGTCGCCGGTTCGGTACCAGTCGCCATCGTGCTTAGCCGCAAACTTGGCCGGTTGGTTTAAGTAACCCGGGGTTAAGGCCGGGGTCTGGATCTCGATTTCGTGATGCTCACCCACCAAACGCAGCTGGGTGGTAAACAGGGGCTTACCGACCGAACCAAGGTGGTAAGGCGCCTCTTCAGCCGATAGGGCAACGAACTGCGAGCAAGTTTCGGTCATCCCGTAACACTGGACAACCGGCAGCCCACTTTCTTCGCAGGCGTTAAGGGTCGCCCGGTCAATCGTCCCACCGCCGAGTAGCACCAGGCGAAAGGCCGATGAGTAACAGTGGTCATTTGCTTGGATGTCTTCGAGCATCTTCTTTAGCATGTAGGGAACGGCCGAAATGATCGTAACCGGTTCGTCCTCCAGGATTTGGTTGACCACTTGCGCATCGAAATGGTTGACTAGGCGAACGCCCATCCCGTAAATCAGGCCCCGCATTAGAATTGAAAAGCCCGAAATGTGGAAGATGGGGGCGACGCACAACCAGAGGTCGTTTGGCAACACCCCGAGGTTCAAAGATGACGAAATGGCGGAGGCCAAGTGGTTGCCGTAGGTTTGCAAGACGCCCTTTGGCTGACCGGTGGTTCCCGAGGTGTACATGATCGAGGCCATGGCGTCTAGGTCAACCGTCGGCGTCAACACTGCCGCCGGGGCAGTGCCGGCTGTCAATTCCGAACAGAGGACCCGGTGCCCACCGTAATAGCGGTCGGCTAGTTGGTCATCGACTAAGACTAGGTCGAGCCCCGCGTCGCCGATTTGGCGACTCAGTTCTTCAGGGGCGAGGCGCCAATTTAGCCAAACGATGGTCTTGTCGGCGGCTAAGACCCCTAGGGCGGCTAAGTAACCAGCCAGGTTATTGTGGGTCATCACCCCAACCCGGGGCTGGTCCGTCTGCGCTTGAATCTGGCCAGCACGGTGGGCGACCAGGGGAACCAGCTGGGCAAAGGTGTATGCGGTGGTACCGTCGTTAACCGCCACCCGGTTAGGGTTTAGCGAAGCCTGTTTGAGGAGCCAATTTGGAATCTCCATGACGGCCTCCTACGGGAACTTCGGGAACTTATCGAAGTCGGGGTCGCGCTTTTGGTTAAAGGCGTCGCGCCCTTCCTTTCCTTCGTCAGTCGTGTAGTAAAGCATCGTGGCGTCACCGGCAAATTGTTGAAGCCCCGCTAAACCATCTGTATCGGCGTTCATGGCCGCCTTAATGAAGCGAAGGGCGGTCGGTGACTTCTTTAAGATTTCATGACACCAGTCTAAAGTAACTGATTCGACCTCAGCTAGGGGCGCCACCTTGTTAATCCAGTTCATTTGGTAAGCTTCGTCAGCCGTGTAGAAGTGGTTTAAGAACCAAACTTCCTTGGCCCGCTTGTGGCCGATCACCCGGGCTAGGTAACCCGAGCCATAACCGGCGTCAAAGGACCCCACCTTCGGACCCGTTTGCCCGAACATGGCGTTGTCGGCGGCGATCGTCAGGTCACAAACCAGTTGTAAGACGTTCCCGCCCCCGACTGACCAGCCCTTGACCATGGCAATCACCGGCTTGGGGATGATCCGAATCAAGTGTTGGAGGTCCAAAACGTTGAGCCGGGCGATGTGGTCGGGGCCCACGTAACCCCCGTTACCCCGCACGGATTGGTCACCACCGGAAGAAAAGGCCTTATCGCCGGCTCCGGTAAGAATAATCACTCCAATTGTGCTATCATCACGACAGATGTTAAACGCGTCGATCATTTCGGCGACCGTTACCGGGGTGAAGGCATTGTGCTTTTCCGGCCGGTTCATCGTAATCTTGGCGATCTTATCGTCGCGTTCAAAAATAATTTCGGAATACTCCTTAACGGGGGTCCAGTTAGCACTCGTCATAACAAACTCCTTTACAAAATCCAGAGGTACAAAAATGAATTTACTTGAAAACTTAGGCATTCACCAGGACTTGGTGACCAAAGACCGCGTTGAACTCTCCATGCCGGTCCAAGCAAAGCACTTGCAACCGTACGGGATCGTTCACGGCGGAATTAACACCGTACTGGCGGAAACCGCAGCCTCCCTAGGGGCTAACGCCAACGTAGCGCCGGGGCGAATCGCGGTCGGGGTCAATGTTACCACACAACACCTTCAAGCGATACGGGAAGGTGTAATTTTTGTCGTTGCAACTCCCGACCACGTCGGCCGCACACTTCAGACCTGGCAAGCCCGGCTGCTGGTTAACGACCGATTAACGGCTACCGCAACCATCACCCTGATGAACGTCCCAGCACCAACCAACAATCATAAACATTAATTCACAAATTGGCTACTATTATGCTTAGAAAGTTGCCGGGTGACCATTGGGGGATTACCTAAATCACATTTTTTAATTTTATATTATGTAAATCAATCGAGAAGTCGTCGGCTAACTGTTACGAAAGGGGCGCCACTACGCAGTCGATTTAAGTTGGCCCCGATTTTGTATTAGTGTTGCAACCAGTACGCAAAAGCACACATAATTTATCGAGGGGAGGACCAGATATGAGGAAATGGTGGGTGGAATTGAAACTGGTCGTCTTTTGCATCGCCGCTCTTTTCAGGTAATTACTCTAACGGCGCTACTTAGACTCACTTTGGAAAATTTACATTATGGCAGATTGTAAAATTTAAGTGGACAGAAAAACCCATCAAGGTCTTTAGTGGTGGGGATTGCCTACAAGACGGTCTATAACTGGATTGATCAAGGATGGCTTGATATACAGTTGCCCGATTTGCCTGATCATGGAATTCGTCGTCATCGTGCTAAAGAAAAGCGTGGTACGTTCAATCACGGCCGCTCCATTGAGGAGCGTCCTCATAAAGTCGAAACTCGCCAGGAATTCGGCCACTTTGAAGCTGATACCGTACTTTCTGGTAAACGTAAAGGTCAAGCTGTGGCTACTTTTGTGGAGCGTAAGAGTCGCCTGACAATTGTTAAACGGCTCCATGGTCGCGACAGTCAGTCCATGACTCAAGCCGTACTTGAACTAGCTAGTCAACTTCAAGACAAGCTCAAGACGCTTACCGTGGATCATGGTAAAGAGTTCGCTAACTATCAGACAATTGAACAGCTAACAGGTACTCAGGTTTATTTTGCCTATGCTTATTCACCACATGAACGTGGTAGTAATGAAAACCGTAACCGAGTTTTGCGACGGTTTATTCCCAAGGGACAAGCCATTGAAGAACTAAGTGATCGCCAGCTGGTTCAAATCAATTGGTATCTGAATTCACGGCCACTTAAATGTCTTAACTGGCGCACACCAATCGAGATCTTCCTGCTTAATTTACGTCATTAAATTCGTTCAAGTTATTTCTTACAATCTGCCAAACACAATTATCCACCATCCTTTTTATTAATCCTTCACGCCCATCACGGGTCAAGTCCAAAATGTTGGTGTAAATTAAATTCCGCGAATTTATCATTTCACA
>ERZ1036424.154-NODE-154-length-45902-cov-5.663140_pt1 | contig 45902 bp, 35 predicted proteins | sample MGYA00514221_ERZ1036424 | MGnify/ENA primary metagenome ERZ1036424 (study PRJEB33795, sample SAMN09464939) | human gut metagenome | host: Homo sapiens | place: USA: Stanford, California | collected 2016-11 | study: EMG produced TPA metagenomics assembly of the... | reverse complement strand
ACAAAGCCTTACAGGCGCAGAGCAAACCACCCGTTTTCACGGGTGGTCCTGATTTCAAAAAGTAAAAATTTTAATATATTACAAAAAACAATCCACAGATTAAGAAAAATATTTGTGGATTGTTTTTTGTGTTTTGTGGATATTAATCAATAAATCATATAATTAAACGAGCAATATCTTTTATATTGCCATCCATTATAGAAAATGTACTATCAATTTGATTTTCAATATTAGGAGATAAATTACTGTGTATATATAATGTATCTAATCCGACTGACTTCGCACCTTGGATATCTGCAATAGAATCATTACCTATCATTATTGACTTTTCAATATCTAATTTTAAATTATTTATTATTTTTTGATAAAATATTTTATCTGGTTTACATACACCATATGTTGATGAAAAATATATAGAATCAAAATATTTTTCTATTCCTAATATTTTTAATTCATATGATGTAAATATTTCTTGAGCATTAGATAAAAGATATATGTTTTTATTATTCTTTTTTAATAATTCTAACAGACTAATTACACCATCATATAATCTTAAATATTTAATAGAAAGTGTTCTGAAAATTTGTGCAGTCGATTTTACTAAAGTATCAGAAACCGTTCCAATTTTATCTTGAAATAAACCTCTAAATATATCTTCTAATGGAAAATCAGGATAAACTGTGTTCCGTATAGATAATTTAGTATTTTTTAATTTTTTCTTATATGCTGCTTTTAATGATTTACTGTCATAATACGCACCATTGAAAGAGTAAAATAATGAAAGTTTATCCCATAATAATTTGCTATTTTCGTTTGTTTTTATATCCACGAGTGTTCCATAAAGATCAAATATATAATTTTTGTACATAGAAGAACCTACTTTCTTAAGATAAAAATTGTGTATAATATGTATACTTCTATGGTTAATATAAATATCCTTTAGGCATATACATTTTTGTAAGAATTACCAAAATTAGTATAGAATAAAGGTTTACTAAAATTGGTGAGTAATTTTATTTAAAAACTTACAAGACAAATTAGAATTATTATACTATCTTTATGATTTTTAATATTTCCAGATATTAAAGACTACCTTCATAAATTTTCAATATTAGCATTTTAGTAATAAGTAAATGAAATATATAGCATGTATATATATATTGTTTATGATAATACTATTATTGAATAAGAGATGAGGAGTGATATAAATGGATGTAAATTCAAGTATTAAGTGTACAATTGATAATTGTAAATTCCATTCAAATGGAAAAGATTATTGTACATTACAACAAATACAAATTGGTACACATGAAGCTAATCCAACAATGGTGGAATGTACAGATTGTAAATCATTCGTATTAAAATAGTTGGTAAAAACTGAGCAGAAATGAAAAACAAAAAGGTGTTCTGAAATAATAATTTCAGAACACCTTTATAATTTTTATAAATATATCAATATAGATGTTTGAATATATATTAATTTAAATTTTATTTAATTTTGTATAAAAAAACATTGACAAGCTTAATTTGGGAGAATATACTATAAACCAGAACAAAGGTGTTCAAGAAATATTTTGAAATATATTTCTTGAATGCCTTTTTTTATTACAAAAAGGGGGATTTTATATGGAAATTAATTTAGGGGATAGCGCATTTATTCTAATTTGTACAGCATTTGTATTTTTAATGACACCTGGGCTTGCTTTTTTCTATGGAGGTATGGTTCGTAGAAAAAATGTCTTAAATACTGTAATGGCTTCATTTTTTATATGTGGATTGGCATCAGTTATGTGGGTTCTTGTAGGATATTCACTTTCTTTTGGAAATGACTTCCACGGAATAATAGGTGGATTTAATTTCTTAGGTCTTTCTGGAGTTGGGGCAGAACCTAATGCAGCATATGCTGGAACTATACCACAATTACTTTTTGCAGCATTTCAAATGATGTTTTCAATAATAACTCCAGCTCTTATAACTGGATCTTTAGAAGGAAGAATGAAATTTTCAGCATTGTTTATATTTATAGCAGTATGGCTTTTGTTAGTATATTATCCAATGGCTCATATGGTATGGGGAGATGGTGGATTTATAAAAGGATTAGGAGCAGTAGATTTTGCAGGAGGAAATGTAGTACACATAAGTTCAGGAGTTTCAGGACTTGTAGCTTGTATAATGCTTGGGCGTAGACGTGGATATGGAATGATGTCATATAAGCCACACAATATACCTTTTGTAGTTCTTGGAGCAGCATTACTTTGGTTTGGATGGTTTGGATTTAATGCAGGAAGTGCATTAAGCTCAGGTTCACTTGCAGTACATGCATTTATGACAACAAATACTTCAGCAGCTGCAGCAATGTTATCATGGATGTTAATTGAAAAAGTTAAACATGGAAAACCAACAGTTCTTGGAGCAGCAACTGGTGCTGTAGTTGGATTGGTAGCAATTACACCTGGAGCAGGATTTGTTTCTATATGGTCTTCAATAATAATAGGTGCTATTGTATCACCAATATGTTTCTTATTTATGGGAAAAATAAAATCTAAATTTGGATATGATGATTCACTTGATGCTTTTGGATGTCATGGTATTGGTGGAGTTTGGGGAGGAATAGCAACAGGATTATTTGCTCAAACTTCAATTAACTCAGGTGCTCAATGGAATGGACTTTTCTTTGGAGATGTACATTTGTTAATTGCACAAGTAATAAGTATTGTTATAACAATAGCATTTGCAGGAATAATGACCTTTTTAATTATAAAGATTATGAAAGTATTTATGGATATTAGAGTTAGTAGTTCAGAAGAAGCAGATGGTCTTGATATAGCTGAACATGGTGAATCTGCATATCCTGCATATACTGGATTAGATTAAGGAGGAGAATGATATGAAAAGAATAGAAGCAATTATAAGACCCTCAAAGCTTGAAGAAATAAAAGAAGCACTAAAAAATAAAGATATAAATGGAGTAACAATTAGCCAAGTCATGGGGTGTGGAAAACAACATGGTTGGACTGAATATCATAGAGGTAGTGAAGTTATAACTAATGTACTACCAAAGATAGAAGTCAAGATGGTTGTGGAAGATGATAAAGTAGAGAGTGTAATTGAATTAATATCATCAATAGCTAGAACTGGAGAAGTTGGAGACGGTAAGATATTTATTATTGATATAGCGGAATGTGTAAGAATTAGAACTGGAGAAAGAGGAAATTCAGCATTATAGTATTTATAAATTATGATTTAATGAAAAACAAATATAATTAAATATTATTTGTTACTAAAAATGTTTAAGCAGTATATATGTTTGTACTAATACAAATTTATATACTGCTTTTTGTTTATTCCTAATTTTATGAATAAATAATTTCCAAGGAAATAAAAGTAATAAATTTACTTATTTAAATATATTAAAATAACTTACTGCTACTAAAAGTTAAGCTATTTGCAAAAAATAATTATACGCTATAAAAAATCTTAACAAAATCTTAATGGTCAATATAAAACCCTAACACCACTCTAATTTTGTTAATGTTAAACTTATCCTATCAAAAAGGAGGGGGAAATTTAAATGAATGTGATGATTGGACTTATAGGATTGGTTTCATTCATATATTTTATTTATTTGACAGATATTTTATTAAGGGGTGACAAATAATGATAAATTTAATATTACAATATGGACTTTATCTCCTAATTTTAGTAGTACTAGCAATACCACTTGGTAATTATATTGGTAAGGTTATGAATGGAGAAAAAGTGTTTTTATCTAAAATTTTAGTTCCATGTGAAAATTCTATCTATAAAGTTATGCATATAGATAAAGATGAAGATATGGAATGGAAGAAATATTCATTTTCGGTATTAGCATTTTCTATCATTAGTTTAGTTGCATTATTTCTAATCCATATTTCTCAAAGGTTTTTGCCACTAAATCCTGAGAAGTTAACAGGAACAAGCTGGGATTTAGCATTTAATAATGCGGCAAGTTTTGTAACTAATACTAATTGGCAGGCATATTCAGGTGAAAGTACATTAAGTTATTTCACACAGATGATGGGTTTAACAGTACAAAATTTTGTTTCAGCCGCAGTTGGTATATCCGTATTATTTGCTTTAATTAGAGGATTTATAAGAGTTAAAGAAAAAGGAATAGGGAGTTTTTGGGCTGATATTACTAGAACAGTACTTTATATATTAATGCCACTTTCAATAGTTGTATCATTAGTATTAGTATCACAAGGAGTTGTTCAAAACTTTAAACCTTATGAAACAGTTTCTTTAGTAGAGCCTATTACACTTGAAGATGGAACTGTGGTCACAAAAGAAGTAGTTCCGCTTGGACCAGCAGCAAGTCAGGTTTCTATAAAACAATTGGGAACAAATGGTGGAGGATTTTTTGGAGTTAATTCAGCACACCCTCTTGAAAATCCAACTGCATTATCTAATTTATTTGAAATGATATCATTGTTATTAATTCCAGCAGCATTGTGTTTTACATTTGGTAGAAATGTAAAAGATAAGAGACAGGGAATTGCAATATTCTTAGCAATGAGTATTATGCTAGTTGTAGCACTGGGAATAATAGGAGTAAATGAACAGAATGCAACACCACAACTAGCTATGAATGGACAAGTTAATTTAAGCACTGTTAATCAAGCTGGTGGAAATATGGAAGGAAAAGAAGCTAGATTTGGAATTGCAACTTCTACTACATGGGCAGCTTTTACTACAGCAGCATCAAATGGATCAGTAAACTCAATGCATGATAGTTATACACCGCTTGGTGGTATGATTACAATGCTTCAAATGCAATTAGGAGAAGTTATATTTGGAGGAGTTGGTTGTGGGCTTTATGGAATGTTAGGTTTTGCAATATTAACAGTATTTATGGCTGGATTAATGGTTGGCAGAACACCAGAATATTTAGGTAAAAAGATAGAGCCGTTTGAAATGAAAATGGCAGTGCTTGTATGTTTGGCAACACCTATAGCAATATTAATAGGAAGTGGTATAGCTACAATATTACCATCAATAGTTGACAGCTTAAATAATTCAGGAGCACATGGATTTTCAGAGATATTATATGCTTATTCTTCAGCAGGAGGCAATAATGGTTCAGCATTTGCAGGATTTAGTGCAAATACACCATTTTTAAATGTTAGTTTAGGATTGATTATGCTATTTGCACGTTTTGTTCCTATGGTATGTACTCTTGCAATAGCAGGAAATTTAGTTAAAAAGAAAAAAGTTGCAGAAAGTGTAGGAACATTACCAACACATAATGTAATGTTTGTATGTCTTTTAATATTTGTTGTATTACTTGTTGGAGCATTAAGCTTCTTTCCAGCATTAGCGCTTGGGCCTATTGCTGAGTTCTTTCAAATGTTAGGTTAAATGAGGTGAGAAAATATGAATGAAAATAAAAATAATTTCGCTGATAAAAAAATGATATCAAGAGCACTTAAGGATTCTTTTATGAAGTTAGCACCTAAAACTCAAATGGAAAATCCAGTTATGTTCCTTGTATATATTTCATCTATATTAACAACTATTTTATATGTAGTCTCATTAGTAGGCATTAGAGATACAAAGCCAGGTTTTATACTTGGAATTACCATAATTTTATGGCTTACAGTATTATTTGCAAATTTTGCAGAAGCAATAGCGGAAGGCCGTGGTAAAGCACAAGCAAATGCGCTAAGAGCTAGTAAGAAAGATGTAGAAGCTCATAAGATTTCTTCATCAGATAAAAAGGATGAAATAACAAAAGTATCATCGGCATTACTTAAAAAGGGTGATATAGTAATTGTAAAAGCTGGAGAGCAGATTCCGGCAGACGGTGAAGTAATTGATGGAGCAGCATCAGTTGATGAAAGTGCTATAACAGGAGAATCAGCTCCTGTTATAAGAGAAAGTGGTGGAGATAGAAGTGCTGTTACTGGTGGTACTACAGTTACTTCAGATTGGCTAGTTATACAAGTTACAAGTGAAGCTGGAGAAAGTTTTTTAGATAAAATGATTGCAATGGTTGAAGGTGCTGCTCGTAAGAAAACACCTAATGAAATAGCTTTACAAATTTTATTGGTTGCATTAACAATTATATTCTTATTAGTTACAGTTTCATTATATTCATATTCAATATTCTCAGCTAATCAAGCAGGAGAAGTGAATCCGACATCAGTAACTTCATTAGTTGCATTGCTTGTATGTTTAGCACCAACAACAATAGGTGCATTACTCTCAGCTATTGGTATTGCAGGTATGAGTCGTTTGAATCAAGCTAATGTTTTAGCAATGAGTGGACGTGCTATTGAAGCAGCTGGAGATGTAGATATCTTAATGCTTGATAAGACTGGTACTATTACTCTTGGTAATCGTCAAGCTTGTGAGTTTATAGCAATAAATGGTGTATCAGAAAAAGAATTAGCAGATGCTGCTCAGCTTTCATCATTAGCAGATGAAACACCAGAAGGCCGTAGTATAGTAGTTCTTGCTAAAGAGAATTTTGGCATTAGGGAAAGAAATATTGGTGAACTAAACATGGAATTTGTACCATTTACAGCAAAGACTCGTATGAGTGGAGTTAATTTTAATGGTAATGAAATTCGTAAAGGTGCAGCAGATGCGGTAAAAGCTTATGTAACAGAAAAAGGTGGAATATATAGTAAAGAATGTGATGATGCAGTTACTAAGATTGCTAATAAAGGTGGAACCCCTTTAGTTGTTGCTAAAAATGATGAAATACTTGGAGTAGTATATTTAAAAGATATTATTAAACAAGGCGTACAAGAGAAATTTGCTGATCTAAGAAAAATGGGAATAAAAACTATTATGATAACTGGAGATAATCCACTAACAGCAGCTGCTATTGCAGCAGAAGCGGGTGTTGATGATTTCTTAGCAGAAGCTACTCCAGAAGGTAAGTTAGATATGATTCGTGATTTTCAATCTAAAGGCCATTTAGTTGCGATGACTGGTGATGGGACTAATGATGCTCCAGCACTTGCACAGGCGGATGTTGCAGTCGCTATGAATACAGGTACACAAGCAGCTAAGGAAGCAGGTAATATGGTTGATTTAGATTCATCACCAACGAAGCTTATTGATATTGTGAGAATAGGAAAACAACTTTTGATGACTCGTGGAAGTTTAACAACATTTAGTATTGCGAACGACCTTGCTAAATACTTTGCAATAATACCAGCTTTATTTATTAGCTTATATCCAGGATTATCGGCATTAAATATTATGAATTTGCATAGTGCAGAAAGTGCGATTTTTTCAGCAATAATATATAACGCATTGATAATAATAGCGTTAATTCCATTAGCTTTAAAAGGTGTAAAATATCGTGAAGTTTCAGCAGGAAAATTATTATCAAGAAATCTTCTTGTTTATGGGTTAGGTGGAATAGTAGTACCGTTTATAGCAATAAAAATAATTGATGTAATAATTACTGTAATAGGAGTTGTTTAAGAAAGGGTGAGTGTAATGAAAGATTTTAGAGCAGTATTTCCAAAAGCTTTAATAATATTCTTAGTATTTACTGTCTTATGTGGAGCAATATACACAGTGGCTATAACAGGAATTTCTCAACTATTATTTTCAAAGAAAGCAAATGGAAGTATTATAGAGATTAATGGAAAGAAATATGGAAGTGTATTATTAGCACAACAATATACAGATGAAAAACATCTATGGGGAAGAGTAATGAATATTGATACAGATAGTTTTACTGATGATGAAGGAAATAAAGTTGCCTATGCAGGGGCGTCTAATTTAAGTCCAACAGGTGAAGATTTGCAGAAAGTTATAGATGAACGTGTTAAAATGATTAAAAAAGCACATCCTGAAAAAGGAGATACTCCTATTCCTGTTGACTTGGTAACCTGTTCAGGAAGTGGATTAGATCCACATATTTCAGTAGCAGCCGCTGAATATCAAGTTGAGAGGATTGCAAAAAACAATAATATGTCTAAAGAAGAAGTTCAATCAATAATTAATAAATATACAGATAATAAATTATTAGGCGTACTCGGAGAAAAAACAGTTAATGTATTAGAAGTCAATCTTGCAATTGATGGGATCCTAAAATAGGTAATCAGAAATACTTTTTAAATATGAAACAATCATATTAACAAAATCTTAATACTATAGTTGAAATATTTATAAAATTGTCATTTCAACTATAGTATAATTTGTTTATAAAGGAAAAATGGGGTGAATAATATGTTAGAACAGCGTCCAGATCCTGATAAAATTTTAAAAAAAATCACAGAAGAGGAACAAGAGGAAAATCAAAAACGTGGAAGGCTAAAAATATTTTTTGGATATGCAGCTGGAGTAGGAAAAACATTTGCAATGCTAGAAGCAGCACAGGAAGCAAAAAAATCTGGAATAGATGTAGTAGCAGGATATATAGAACCTCATACAAGAATTGAAACACTTAGGCTATTAGAAGGTTTGGAAGTTTTACCAAGCTTAAAAGTAGAGCATAATGGCATAACTTTAAATGAATTTGATATAGATTCTGCATTAGAGAGAAAACCACAATTAATTTTAGTTGATGAGTTAGCACATAGTAATGCAGATAAATGTAGGCATGTAAAGAGATATCAAGATATACAAGAGTTAATAAATAATGGAATAAATGTTTTTACAACAGTTAACGTACAGCATATAGAAAGTTTAAATGACATTGTTGCATCTATAACAGGAGTAATAGTAAGAGAACGAATTCCAGATAGTGTTTTTGATGATGCAGATCAAGTTGAATTAGTTGATATTGAGCCAGATGATTTAATTGAGAGATTAAACCAAGGTAAAATTTATAAAACTAATCAGGCTAAACGAGCATTAGTTAATTTTTTTACAAAAGAGAAATTAGTGGCTTTAAGGGAAATAGCACTTAGACGTACTGCTGATGCGGTTAATAAAAAAATAGATAGAGAAAAAGATAATTACTATACTGAAGAACATATTTTAATTTGTCTTTCTAGTGCGCCAAGCAATGCTAAAGTAATTAGAACAGCAGCAAGAATGGCGAATGCATTTCATGGGTTGTTTACAGCACTTTTTGTTGAAACAACAAATACTAAAGAATTCGAAAAGGATAATAGAAATAGATTAGAAAAAAATTTGAAATTAGCTGAGCAGCTAGGAGCCAAAATTGCAACTGTATATGGAGATGATGTAGCAAATCAAATTTCACAATATGCTAAAATAAGTGGAGTTTCTAAAATAGTTCTTGGAAGATCAAATAATAGGAAGACATCATTCTCGAATAAAAAAACATTGGTGGATCAATTAACAGAAATTGCTCCTAATATAGATATATATATTATTCCAGATAATACTAAGTCGTATAATACAATTAAGAAGAAACTAGATGTTCCTAAAATTAATGCAATAGATATAATGAAAACATTAGGAATATTAGTATTAACAACAATAACTGGATTAGTTTTTTATGAATTAGGATTTGGAGAATCTAATGTTATAACCATATATATACTAGGTGTATTACTTACATCAGTAACAACTAGTGGGAAAATATGGGGAATATTAATGTCTATAATAAGTGTACTTACATTTAATTTTTTATTTACTGATCCAAGATTTACATTTGAAGCATATGATAAGAGCTATCCTTTTACATTTTTAGTAATGTTTATATCATCATTAATATCAAGTAAATTGGCAACTAGGGTGAAAACAGAAGCACAACAGTCAGCAAAAAAAGCTTATAGGACAGAGGTATTATTGGAAACAAGCCAGAAACTACAAATTGCAAAAACTAAAGATGAGATATTTAAAGAAACAGCGTTACAAACTCAGAAATTGTTAGATAAACCTATAATATTATATCCAGTATTTAATGATATTCTTTTAAAACCAAGAATTTTCAGAAAAAGTAATGATAAAATGGATATTAATAAATATGTATCTGAAGATGAATTTGCTGTAGCTCAGTGGGTATTTAAGAATAAAAAGCATGCAGGTGCAACTACAAGTACGTTGCCAGGTGCAAAGTGTCTTTACTTAGCAATAAGAAATCATGAAAAATCATTTGCTGTAGTAGGAATTCCAATTGATAAAGAGGAAAAATTAGATTCTTTTGAGAAAAATTTATTAATTGCAATTTTAGGAGAAAGTGCATTATCATTGGAAAAAGAAGACATAGCTGAAAGTAAAAATAAGATGTATATGATGGCGGAACAGGAAAAATTAAGAGCAAATTTATTGCGTGCTATTTCTCATGATTTACGTACTCCTCTTACTAGCATATCTGGTAATGCAGGAATTTTAATGGGAAATTCTAAAGTATTAAATGAAGAAAAAAAGCAGAGGTTATATTCAGATATTTATGATGATTCAATGTGGCTTATTAATTTAGTTGAAAATCTATTATCGGTAACACGTATTGAAAATGGAACTATGAATATAAATGTTGAACCTGAATTAATTGATGAAATCATACAAGAAGCGTTGCTTCATATTAATAGAAGAAGTAATGAATATAATATAAGTGTTAATTTAGAAGATGAATTATTGATGGCTAAAATGGATTCTAGATTGATTATTCAAGTTATAATTAATATTGTGAATAATGCTATAAAATATACCCACAAAGGAACCAATATTGAAATTCGTGCTAAGAAGCAAAGAAACATGGTATTAATTGAAATATGTGATGATGGAGATGGTATTGAAGATTCAGCAAAAAATAAATTGTTTGATATGTTTTTTACAGCAGATAATAATAAAGGTGATGGAAGACGTGGATTGGGGTTAGGACTATCTTTGTGTAAATCAATAGTTCAAGCCCATGGCGGAGAAATATATGTTAAGGATAATAAACCTAATGGAACTATATTTGGTTTTACATTAAATGCTGAGGAGGTTAGGATGGAGTGAATAAAGCACAAATTTTAGTAGTAGAGGATGATAAGGCGATTAGAAATCTAATTACTACAACATTAGAAACTCAAAATTATAAATATCATGTGGCAGAGAATGGAGAGGCTGCAATTATAGAAGCTGTTTCATATAGACCTGATATCATAATATTGGATTTAGGGTTACCAGATATAGATGGGGTAGAAATTATAAAAAAAGTTCGTACATGGTCTAATGTTCCTATTATAGTAGTTAGTGCACGAAGTGAAGATAAAGATAAAATTGAGGCACTTGATTGTGGGGCAGATGATTACTTAACAAAACCATTTAGTGTTGATGAGTTATTAGCAAGATTACGTGTCACATTAAGAAGAATAAATTATGTTAATAGCCATCAGGGAGATAATAATAGTTTATTTATTAATGGAGAACTAAAAATTGATTATGCTGCTAGATGTGTATATATAAATGATGAAGAAATTCATCTAACTCCTATAGAATATAAACTGATATTATTACTTTCTAAAAATGTAGGAAAAGTACTTACTCATAACTTTATATTAAAGGAAGTATGGGGCAATGCTCTTCCAAGTGATACACCATCATTACGTGTTTTTATGGCAACATTGAGAAAGAAAATAGAAGGAAAAAATTCAAAACCGAAATATATTCAAACTCATGTTGGAATAGGATATAGAATGATAAGAGTCATAGAGTCTGAAGATTAAATATATTTTAACGCGTTGTGCTAGTTAATAATAGTCAAAACAAACATAGAATAAATAATTGTTTCATAAAACTAGAAAAATAGAAGCAAGACTTACCTCAAAGAGTAAGTTCGAATTACCAAATGCAAGATTTGGATTCTCACTTATAATTATTTAAAGTTGCACCAAAAAAGTTTGCTCCTAAAATAATATATAAGCAAAATGTAAGTTTTTAAAGGATTATATAAATCTTATAACCTTGTTTTAGGACAAACATATTTGAACAACTTTAAATAAAGAAAGACTAACTTCTATTTTTCAATGTTTATTGCACAATTATTTATCCTATTTTGTTTTATTAATTTTTTAACTGGCACAACGGGTTATTTTAATAATATAGAAAAGAATGGAGTATGACTATAGTAATTATAAATCTAGAATTACTATAGTCATTTATTTTATAAAGATTTATTGCTTTTTTATAGTAAAAGTATTGGGATATATTTTTAAAAGTATCATTTATAGACTGTTCTGATAATTTAGGAATAACTAAATAAAATGTAGTATACTAATTTAATATATAATATATACTATTTGATTTAATAAAAATAATAGTATATAATATATCTCAATTGTATAAATGTTAATATATGGGGGATTGTTAATGAGAAATTATGATGAGAACTTAAATGATGAAAATAAAAAGATTGAAGATCTAGATATTCAAAAATATTTAAAACTATTATCTAAACAATATCCGACAATAGGATCTGCATCAACAGAAATAATTAATCTAGAAGCTATTTTAAATTTACCAAAAGGAACAGAACATTTTTTAAGTGATGTTCATGGGGAATATGAGCCCTTTATACATGTACTTAAAAATGGATCTGGCGTAGTTAAAAGAAAAATAGAGGATATTTTTGGGAAATCATTAATGGATAGTGAGAAAAAGAGTTTAGCTACATTAGTATATTATCCTGAACAAAAATTAGAGATAGTTTTAAAGGAAGAAGAAAATATTTATGATTGGTATAAAATAACCTTGTATAGACTAATAGAACTTTGTAGATATGTATCATCTAAATATACTAGATCTAAAGTAAGAAAGGCATTACCACCAGACTTTACATATGTAATTGAAGAACTATTACATGAACAAGTAGACGAATATGATAAGAAAAAGTACTATGATAGAATAATTACAACAATTATTGATATTGGTAGAGCTAATGAATTTATAATTGCATTATCAAAAGTTATACAAAGACTGGTTATTGATAGGCTACATATAATAGGAGATATATATGATAGAGGACCAAGACCAGATATAATAATAGATACTCTTATTGATTATCATTCAGTAGATATACAATGGGGAAATCATGATATATTGTGGATGGGGGCAGCTTCAGGAGAAAAAACGTGTATAGCAAATGTTCTAAGGATATCAGCTAGATACTTAAATCTAGATATAATAGAGGATATATATGGGATAAATTTATTGCCATTAGCTACATTTGCAATAAGAAATTATGAAGATGATTTATGTACATCATTTATGCCTAAAATAAATGATGATGACCTATGTAATAAACATGAATATGAGTTAGTTGCTAAGATGCATAAGGCAATAACAGTTATACAATTTAAGCTTGAATATGAAATAATAAAGAGACATCCAGAATTTGAAATGGAACATAGACTACTATTAGATAAGATAGACTATAGTAGAGGTGTAATAAATATAAATGGAAAGGAATATGAGCTTAACGATAAAAACTTTCCTACTATTGATATAAACAATCCTTTTAAACTTACAGAAGAGGAAAAAGAGTTAATCGAAAAACTACAGTCATCATTTATTAATAGTGAGAAGCTTCAAAAACATATTTTATTTCTTTTTTCAAAAGGAAATATATATTTAAAATATAATTCAAATCTTTTATTTCATGGATGCATTCCACTAAATGAGGATAAATCATTTAAAAGCATGAAAATACATGGAAAAAGTTATAATGGAAGATTACTTCTTGAAAAATTCGAAACATTAGCTAGGGAAGGATATTTTAATAAAGAAGATCCTGTAGAGAAACAATATGGAATGGATATAATGTGGTATATGTGGACAGGAGAGAATTCATCACTTTTTGGTAAAGAAGATATGGCAACCTTTGAAAGATACTTTATAATTGATAAAAGTACTCATAAGGAAAAAATGAATCCATATTATAGGTTTAGAGATGATGAAGATGTGTGTGATAAAATATTAAAGGAATTTAATATACAATCGAAAGAAGCGAGAATAGTAAATGGACATGTACCAGTAAAAAATATTAAAGGAGAAAGTCCAATAAAAGCTAATGGAAAATTAATTGTCATAGATGGAGGATTTGCTAAGGCATATAGAATGGAAACAGGAATCGCAGGATATACTCTCATATATAATTCATATGGGCTTCAACTAGTATCTCATGCTCCATTTGAATCAACAGAAAATGCAATTTTGTATGAAAGGGATATTCTTTCAACAACAATGGTTGTAGAGAAAAGACTTGATCGAAAAAGAGTTGGTGACACTGATATTGGAATAGAATTAAAAAATCAAATAAAAGATCTTAAGTTATTGCTTTTAGCTTATAGAAAAGGAATAATTAATGAAAAAAGTAGTATAGGAAAGTAAATAACTAATTATAAAAATAGAACTTAAGTAATAGGAAGTATTATATATAGCTTAAGTTCTATTTTTATTTTATAGTTTTTAATTCTTCTGGAAATTTTTTAAATAGCATACCTTATCATGCTACGATTTTAAAGGGACATTAGAGAATATAAGAGAGAATAAATACGATTTAATATTAATGGGTGTTAAAAAAGTATTTGAGATAAACTTTTTTTAGCAATTTGATTAATAATTTAAATAAATCATATAATAAATTATATAATTTAAATTAGAAGGAAGATGAATATGGACTTAAAAAGTATATTTTTTGATATAGAAGAGCATTTACTTAATGATAATAAACCATCGATACATGTTGAAAAATTATTAGAAGATGGGTTGCTTAAAGAATATCCATTTTCAATGATTGGCGATTTAAAAGAAGTGCCACAAAACCCAAAATATCATCCAGAAGGTGATGTATTCATACATACAATGATGGTTATAGATGAAGGTGCTAAGAATAGAGAAAAAAGTAAAAATAAAAGAGCATTTATGTGGGCGCTTTTATTGCACGATATAGGGAAAAAGCCAACTACTAAAAACAGAAAAGGTAAGTTGACATCATATAGTCATGATTCAGTTGGTCAAAAAATGACTAGAGAATTTTTGAATTATTTTAATGAAGATGAAGAATTTATCAATGAAGTTTGTGGTTTAGTTAGATGGCATATGCAAAGCTTATTTGTAAATAAATCATTACCATTTCAGGATATAAAGGGAATGTTAAAAGAGGTGGATAAAAATGAAATTGTTTTAGTGGCGCTTTCTGATAGGCTAGGTAGGGGGAGAATTAGGCATGGGGATGTTAATGATACACTAGAAGATATTAATAAGTTTAAAAAAATACTAAATAAGAGTGATTGTAAATCAGAAAAATAATTGTTTTATATAGCATTAAAAATTGATTATTAGAATATTAGAAACTACTGAAATCATATAAAATTTATACAGTAGTTTTTTTGTTTGAAATATTTATAGATATAGTTTAATATTTAGGAAGATTTAATATGGAATTTCATGAAAAATATTTTTGCTGATTAAAAAGTAATGAATTAGGATGAATTAAGGAAAAAGTATTGCTAAAAGAAGAATACTATAAGAAAATAGTAGAGGAGATAAAGCAAAATATACATGATTAAATAAATTATAGTCGTTTAATAAGAGATTAAATGCTTATAATTAATGAGGTGTTTAAATGAAGGATGATAACATGAAAAAAAATAAATTACTAGATGAAGCTGATAGATGTTTACTTTGCAAAAATCCAAGGTGTAAAGAAAATTGTCCAATTAAAACTCCAATTCCGGAAGTTATAAGCCTTTATAAAGAGGGGAAAATTAAGGAAGCTGGAGAAATATTATTTAAAAACAATCCTTTATCAGTAATATGTTCCCTAGTATGTATACATGAAAAGCAATGTAATGGAAACTGTATAAGAGGAATTAAAGGTACTTCAATTGATTTCTATAAGATAGAAGAAGAAATATCAATGAGATATTTAAATGAAGTAAAGTTTGAAAATTTACCTAAAACTAAAAGTAGAATTGCTATTATTGGTGGTGGACCAGCTGGAATAACTATTGCTTTTATATTAGCACAAAGGGGATATAACGTAACAATATTTGATGCCCATGAGAAGATTGGTGGAGTTTTAAGGTATGGAATTCCTGAATATAGATTAGAAAATTCAATAATAGATAAATTTGAAGATAAGCTAATAGAAATAGGAGTAAAAATAAGACCAAATACTTTAATAGGACCAGTTATAACATTAGATAGATTATTTGAAGATGGGTATAAAGCATTATTTATTGGAACTGGGGTTTGGAATCCAAAACCTTTAAATATTAAAGGAGAAACATTAGGAAATGTACATTATGCTATAGACTATTTAAGGGCTCCGAATGTTTATAGATTAGGAAAGAAAGTATTAGTAATTGGTGCTGGAAATGTTGCAATGGATGCTGCTAGAAGTGCAAAAAGAAATGGTGCAGAAAAAGTTACAATAGTATATAGAAAAGACTTTGAAAATATGACTGCTTCAAAAAAAGAAATTGAAGAAGCTAAGGAAGATGGAATTGAATTTGAACTTTTTAAATCACCAATTGAAATTAAAGAAAATGGATTAAGAGTAGCATGCACGGAAAAGTGTATATCTAGTGAAGGAAAAACAACAAGCAAGGTTATTGAAGGTAAGGAAGAATTTATAGAATGTGATTCAGTAATAATAGCAGTTAGTCAAGTACCGAAAACAAATATAGTATCAAATACAAAAGACTTAAGTACTAATAAGTGGGGACTGGTTATAACTGATGATAAAGGGAATACAACTAAAAAAGGAACATTTGCATCTGGTGATGTAGTTACTGGAGCTAAGACAGTAGTAGAAGCTGTAGTTCAAGCTAAAATAGTTGCAAATACAATAGATCAATACTGTACTAATGAAAATTAAGGAGATATACTTAAGTATATCTCCTTAATTTTTATTTAGAATTATGCTAACAATCCGCAAGCATATCCTATTATACCAAGAATGAATATTCCGAAGATAATCCATACTGCGTTAACTTTATTCTTAAGTAATTTCATACAAGCAAAAGTTAAAAGTAATGGAAGTAATCCAGGTAATAATTGATCTAAAATATTTTGAATTGTTGTAGTTACAACTGTACCATCTTGTTGTGTTATAGTTGAAACGACTACAGGTACATTAATAGTTGTCCATCTATTAACAAGAGCACCCATTACAAATAATCCAAGGATAGAAGCACCTTCAGTTAATTTTTGAAGTTTACCACCGGCCATATCACTTACTATAGTAGTACCTTTACTATAACCATAAGTAACACCGAACCATCTTATAGCAAGACGTACTGCATTAAATACAACAAAGAATAGTATTGGACCAAGGATACTTCCAGATAAAGCTATTGAAGCACCAAGTGCTGCAACAACTGGTCTTAATGTACCCCAGAATACTGGATCACCAACACCAGCAAGAGGTCCCATTAAACCTATCTTAACACCATTGATAGCACCATCATCAATATCAGCACCATTTGCTTTTTGTTCTTCCATAGCTGCTGTAACTCCTAAAATTGGAGCAGTAACGAATGGTTGTGTATTAAAGAATTCAAGATGTCTCTTAAGAGCTTGCTTTCTTTCTTCACCAGTATATAATCTCTTAATTGCTGGAATCATTGCGAAACAATATCCTAAAGCTTGCATTCTCTCAAAGTTCCAAGAACCTTGGTGAAAGTTTGAACGTATAAATATACTTGTAAGATCACTTTTAGTAAGTTTTTTTTGTTCACTCATAATTAATTACCTCCCCATTCTAGTCTAGTTCATCGTCTGCATCAGATGATGAAGCAGCTTCAACAACTACAGAATTTTGATTAAATTTAGGACTCAATTGAATGTATACTATAGCAGATACAACACCAATAATACCTAAAGCAACTAGATTTAATTGAGATATTGCAGCAACTACAAATCCTAAGAAGAAGAATGGCATTAAATGTTTTGCTTCCATCATATTAATAACCATTGCATATCCAACAACAACTACAACACCACCACCAACTTGAAGTCCTCTAGTAATAACTTCAGGAATAGAAGCTAGCATGTTTTGTACAACGTCTGTTCCAACAAAAGATGCAACGATTACAGCAGGGATAGAAACACGTAGAGCTTGAACTAATAAAGCACCAATATGACACATATCTATACCTTTTAAGCTTCCTTCTCTAGCATACTTATCTGCTTGATGTTGGAAGAATACTGTAATAGTTCTACAAAGAATTGTTAATACTTGACCAGCAGCAGCGATTGGAATTGCAATTGCTATACCAGCACTAATATCTTGTTTACCAGCTATTACGATAATAGTTGAAATGATACTTGCTAATGCAGCATCAGGAGCCATAGCAGCACCTATATTCATCCATCCTAAAGCCATCATTTCAAGTGTACCACCGATGATAATTCCAGTTTTTAAATCTCCTAAAACAAGTCCGATTAATGTACATGCGATTAATGGTCTATGAGTTTGAAATTCATCAAGAACACTACCCATACCAGCAATACATGCAATTATGAAAATAAGAATAATTTGAAATAAATTAATTTCCATAATGGTTATCCCCCTTATTAAAGTTTATTTTATATTTAATTAAATAAATATACTAAGTTAATATTTTAAATTATTTATGAAGTAAAGGCATTATATTTGATTTCGAATCAGAAGCAACTTTTCTTATTTCTAATTCTATTCCTTTATTATTTAATGCATCAAAAGCCTTAATATCTTCATCATTTACTGAGATAGCGCCATTTATTTGATTTTTTCCTTCTTTAAATGACATTCCACCAATATTAACACTCTTAATATCCACTCCAGCTTCAACTAATTTAAGAACATCTGTTGGATTAGTGAAAAGAAGTAAAACTCTATCGTTTTCATATTTTGGATTATTAATAACTCTGATTGCTTTATCTATACCAACTACATGAGATTTTACTCCTGGAGGAGCTACTTGAGTTAATAAAGTTTTTCTAATTTCATCATTTGCTACATCATCATTACAAACTATAATTCTTTGGCATTGAGTTTCCTTTGACCAACTAGTTACCACTTGTCCATGTATTAATCTGTCATCAATTCTTGCTAAAACAATTTTCATTATAATTCATCCTCCTCTAAATCTGTTTCAATATTTTTTATTAATGTCTTTATAGCATCTTTTCCAGCATTTTCTGCAATTTTTACTAATTCAGAAAGTGATGAAAAATCACGATTGCCAAAAACCTCTAATAACATTGGTAAATTAACGCCTGTTATTATTTCCATTTTTTCATTTTTCATTGCTAGTATGCTAGCTGCATTGAAAGGACTACCACCAAAAAGATCTACCATGAATAAAATTCCATCTTTACAGTCCAACTCATTTATAAGCGTATTATATTTGTTAAGTAATGTTTCTGTACCTTCACCAGGTTTGAATGTAACGTAACCAACATTTGATTGTTTTCCAAAAATCATTTCTGATGATTTAACAAGTTCTTCTGAAAACGCGCCATGAGTACCTATAATTAATGCTATCATTGCTACATCTTCCTTTCTTAATGTATTTTTATACTAATATACATAGCAATAAGCATGCCAACTAAGTGTATCAAAAGAAAAACCTCTATTAATAAAGCAATAATAGAGGCTTTAAACATATTTAAATATTTTTCAATACACTATAGACTTTAATTGATACACTTTTTGACAGTTTTAATATCCTTTATTTGTATGAGTATCAAGTTTTAATACTCATTAAGAATTTCAACCATATAATATAGTTCATCATTAGTAATAACTATTGATAATGCCTTTTGAAATATTGAACTAGCCTCTATTAATGAAGCTAAACAAGTTTGATTAAGCTCAGAAGGAGGAGCGGTGTATATTAAACCATCTTTTAGAATCATTCTTTCTAAGGCACATGCAACATGTAACATTATTCTTAGTTTTGCTGGATTTTGATACTGTACATTTAATGAACTCTCAATTGAAGATACGAAATCTTCTAATAAGGAATATATTTTATCAGGATTTAAGTAAGTTAATAGCTCTTTAAGGCTTTGCTTACAAAGATTTTTTAATACTATTTGATGCTGTTTTGTTTTATCTTGATTAATATTTTTACCTTCAATAATATTTTTTAATATCATTTCTCCAGAACCATCGATAAGTTCTTCTATTGATATAAATGGAAAGTCCATATTAGGATTTGTAATTCCAACTAAAGAAAGTATTTTTTTATCTTTTGATATATTTTTTATGGAATTATTTAAGTTCTTTAAACCAACAGGTATTATATTGATATTTCTAGTAGTAACGTTATCTATAATGTCTTGAACTAGCTCTTTAAGTTTAATTGCAGCACCTTTACCAGTAGAACATATAGTTACAATAACACTATCATCATAATTAGGATTGTCTTCAGCGCTTAAATTATTAGTATAGCCTCGGAAGTCTGTAAGCAAATAAGAATATACAGAATTTAAATCACTATCACATAAGGAACATTTCCTTACAGCTTCTAGGACTAAAGGTGTTGATACCATATCGATACTTTTAGTATTAATATTTGTTTTTTCTGTAATAACATCACTAAATGTATTTAAAGAACCCATGTCCACTAGAAGTAATACACCCTTTCCTTCATCAACTTGTGTAACCTTTTCTATTACACTTTCTAAAATATCAGATGGAGTTCTTTCAAGAGGCATATCTACAGCAAGTATATTATCTGCATCAAAAAGTTTTTTAGCAACAGCAACCATACTAGTCGCTGTACTTGTACCATGAGCAGCAACAACAATTCCAACGCGTTCTTGATATGAGGATTCTTGTATTGATGTTAAAAGTAGAGCTAAATATTCAATTTCTACAGGAGGAATAGTTAAGTTGTAACGTTTTTCTATAAGTGAATGAATTTCTTTAGCAACTTCATATTCTTTGCTATCAATTGATGTTGGAATTTCTATACTAGAAGAAAATGAAACTTTCTTTTTCTTAATACGATTAAATAATGCACTAAAATGTAGACTTGTAGCATATATAAATCTCTCATTTAGCTTTTTATTTAATCTGGTTTCAGCTAAAGACTTAATTTCTTCAGCAAAGTCAATTATATCTTTATCAACAATTTTAAGTAAGCCTTCTCTACGATGAGTATCATTTTTAAATTTAGCATAAAACTGTTTTAAGTGAATGTTTATATCTGTGGTTATGAAACTTTTAATATCCTCATCATTCATACCTTCTTCTTGAAGTGCAGAAGTTTTATCTTCTATTATATTATATATATTAAATGGTGGCTCATAAGCATCACTCTCAAGAAAAGCCTTATTGCCATCTGGTTGAATTGTAATATTATTTGGGATCATATTCCAAATAGCATTGTTATCACTGCTTGCGTTTGCGAATGTAAGAATTCCATTTTTTATATTTGGAGGAAGTAGATTTAGATTTATATCAATACATTCATCTGTATTCATACAGTTTAAAAAACCTTTTGCACAAGCAAGCTGGATATTTGATTTAAGTTGTCCAACATTACCGTAAGAAGTACTGCCGATTAAGGCTTTTATTGCTTCAGCTGATATTTTAATAGTTTTATTTACCCTTTGAGCTTCTTTTGAAATTAAAAATTGCATTAATTCAAGTTTATCTTCAAGAGTCCTTTCATCAAAGTTAGGAATAGCTATAGTTATAGGGATTCTTCTAATAAAAGTATTAAGTAAAGTTGAATTAGGATCTTCAGTGGTAGCGCATATTAATAAAACATTAGCTTTACGCTTTCTATCTGTTTCGCCAAGTTTGTTATAGGTACCAGTATCCATGAAATAGAAGACCATTTCTTGTCCTTCTGGTGGTAGCCTGTGTATTTCATCTAAGAAAAGTATTCCACCATTAGCTTTTTCAACAATACCACTCTTTTCTTTATCGGCACCTGTAAATGCGCCTTTAACATGTCCGAAAATATGAGATAAAAGAAGTTGAGGATTATTGCAATAATCAGCACAGTTAAAAACTATAAAAGGAGCATCTTCAGGTAATTTTTTTATATATTTTGAATATTTATACATAATGTTAGCAAATAAACTTTTACCAACCCCTGTACTACCAATTATTAATGTATGGAGACCATTTGGTGGATATAATAAAGCTGCCTTGGCTTGCTCAACTTGATTTTTTAGACTTGTATTATATCCTATTAAATAATTAAAAGGAGATAAATCTTCATTAGTTTCATTTGATACACTTAATACATCATTTATATCGGATATTTCTTCTAAATCATTTGGTAGTTTAATAGAAAATACATTTTCAAATGATTTTCTATCGAAATATAGAACGGGTCTATTTTTTATTTTAATTATTTTTTTATCTCTACAGAGAGTATTTAATTCCTTAGATACATTATTTCTTAAAATTTGTAGACTGTCTCCAATCTCTTGAGCACTAAAACCTTTAATTTCTAATACACTATCTCTATCTAAATTTTTAGATTTATTTAGTATGTAATCATAAATTCTATCAATACGCTTCAAATGTATTTCACCCCTTTATATAATTTTAAAGTTTAAATGTAAATTATTCAATAGTGTATTAAAAGTGTATGAAAATAGAATCGATAATAAATATTAACATTTATAAATACCTTTAAATAATATATATATAAATAGAGAATATTCGGAGGATATTATGTTTAAGATTTTTCCATTTGGATTTAGTGGAGTTTTTAATTTAGGGCAACTAGGAAATGTAGCTGGAAATTTTGGGGGGATTATAGAAACTGTTTTAAACAATATTGATATGGATTTAATCACAGAAGAAATTGAGGATATGTTTTTAAGTAATGAGGAAGATAATATAGAAAGTGAAACTGATCAATTCATTTACATTGAAGAATATGATGATATGTACTTACTAACAATAAATGTAATGGGAGTAGATTTAAGAGAACTTAGTATAAAGTATAATCCAGGAGTAATTGAAGTGAATATGAATAGATCAGAAATAGAATCAAATAATTTTGCTGGATTTACAACTAATACAGTTGTGAAAAAAAGATATAATAAAATATTTGAAAATATAGAGGAGATAGATATAAATAGCGTTATTAAGACAATTGATGATGGTTTCTTTAAGATGACGATGCCGAAACAATATGTAATAGAGGATTCTTCTAATATAGTAGAGATAGATAATTATATAGAAAGTTAAATAAAAAAAGGGAGGATAAGTTTTAGGCTTCTACCTAAATAAATCTTCCCTTGACTAGAATTCAAAAATATAATTATGAATTCAGTATATTTACTTTTTAGCGCATACTATCTTTTACGCTTATTCGCAACTTCAACATTAACTTTCTTCTTATTGATCTTTCCGCCTGGACACTTATCTAAAATTTTTCCAGAAACACTTTCATCAACTGTTACAAATGAGAAATTTTCCATAAGATCAATTTGACCAATAGCTGAAGCTTTAATACGTGTCATATCTTTAATATAGTTAATTAATACTTTAGGAGTTAAGCCATCTCTTTTACCAATAGAGAAGAATAAACGAACATCTTCTTTCTTAGGTGCATCTAATGAGTTTGAACTATAGTCAAATACACTTTCATTTTCAAATTTCATTTTCATTAGAGCGGCAATAATTGATATAGATTCATAGGATTCTGAAAGTTCTATTGCACTTGGAATAAATTTTGTAAGTTCTCCATTTGTAATAGTATTTTCAACTTCAGTAATCATATCTTTAAATTTTTTACCATTGATTTCTTCAGCTGTTGGAACTGGTTTTTGAGAAATTGTGCTCTTAGTAACCTTTTGGATCTGTTTAAGCATTGAAAATTCTTTTGGAGTTACTAATGAATATGCTGTACCAGTTCTGTTAGCTCTACCAGTTCTACCTATTCTATGAACATAAGATTCAACATCTTGAGGTAAATCATAATTAATTACATGAGTTACTCCGTCAACATCTATTCCTCTGGCAGCAACATCTGTAGCTATTAATAAGTTTAGAGTTCCTTCCTTAAACTTATTTAATGTTGTCAATCTATGAACTTGAGTCATATCTCCGTGCATTCCTTCAACCATATAACCTTTTGATTGTAATTCTTGAACAAGTTCATCAACGCCTCTTTTAGTACGGCAGAAAATTATTGCAGAAGATGGATTATCTAAGTCTAATAATCTACAAAGAGCTTCTAATCTATGTCTATTATTAATCATAAAATAGTTTTGCTCAATCTTTGATACAGTTAATGAGCTTTTCTTAATGCTAACAAGCTTAGCGTCAGGCTTCATATATCTCTTAGCAAGTCTTGCTATTGGTTCAGGCATTGTTGCAGAGAATAATAAAGTTTGTCTTTCAGCAGGAGTATGACTTAGAATTTCTTCGATATCATCAATGAATCCCATATTAAGCATTTCATCAGCTTCATCTAAAACTAAAAATTCTACTTTATCTAAATGAAGACACTTTCTCTTAATAAGGTCTAACATTCTTCCAGGAGTACCAACAACAATATCTACGTTACCTTTTTTTAAGGCTTTGATTTGTCTATCTATTGAATCGCCACCATAAACAGATAAGACAACAGTTTTTTCATACTTAGAAAGTCTTTTAAGTTCATCATTAACCTGAACAGCTAATTCTCTTGTAGGAGCTAAGATAAGAGCCTTTATTCCAGCTTTATCGCTCATTTTACTAATAATTGGGCATCCGTAAGCAGCGGTTTTACCAGTACCAGTTTGAGCTTGACCTATCAAGTCAGCACCACTAAGGGTAACTGGAATACTTTGTTCTTGTATTTGAGAAGGTTTCGTAAAACCTAGGTCTTCTATTGCTTTTACAACAGTCTCTTTAAGACCTAAAGTACTAAATTGATTATCGTTCATTAAATATCCTCGTTTCTTTATTTTAAAATTAAATATTTCTATTTTAAATATTTTATCAAATTTTTTATTTTAAATTTTGTACATAGCCAAATGAAATTATTATAACATGAATGGCTAGTATATGTCAAAACAAAAACGTAGCAATTTTAATAAGCTACGTTTTACTACTATAATTATTATTTTATATATTTACTACTTATTATGGAATGAACAGTTTCAGGTAAATTTTCTAATTCATCTTTATTTAATGCAGTTACATCAATTCCAGGGTGTATTATTAAATTTACATCCGCTGCTTTAATCTTATTATTATTTTCTTCTAATAATTTATAGGTTCCATTTATGGTTATTGGTACGATGAAACACTTAGATTTTGTAGCCAGTTTAAAACTACCAGCTTTAAATTCACCAACAGGTTTACCTTTACTTCTAGTGCCTTCAGGAAAAACTACCATTGAATATCCACTTTTTAATGTTTTAATTCCTTGTACTATAGATTCAGCTGACTGCCTTAAGTTATGTCTGTCCATAAAAATACAATTTAAATATTTCATCCAAGTACTAATTATTGGCCAGGATTCAAGTTCTTTTTTAGCAATGAATCCTTTTGGAACATCAATTACACTCATTAATAATGGAATGTCAAAATTACTTTGATGATTTGAAATAAATAATATTGTTTTATCTTTTGGAATATTTTCTAATCCTGAAACATCAATTTTTGCACCAGAAATTTTCATTACAGTGCAAGCCCATTTCTTTGTAATTTTATGAATATATTTAGCTTTTTTATCTTGATAACCCTTAAAATCAAAGTATTTAATTTTAGGTATATTAAAATAAGTAAAGATTAATCCAATTATCATACAAGGATAAAAAAATAGAGTTCTAATCATTTGATTCGCACATCCTTAATATATTAATTATTTACATAGAACAGTATATTATAAAAGTTAATTAATTGAAAGTATGAACTATTATATGTTCACAGAAACTTAAAATAATTTTTCATAAATATTTATTTTAAATTAAGAAAAAACTAAGGGAAAAAGTAAATTAGAAAATGTATAATAAATAATAAGATGAGAAATATTTGTAGAGATAAATAGATTAAATGCGAATATAGTTTATAAAGATTGGATGGTTAATAAATGAAGTTAAATAGTTCAAGAGAGATTAGAGATGAAGAAGAAAAAATACTTGGATTAAGTAATGAAGAAGTATGTAAAAGAATAAAAGATGGAAAAGTAAATTATATACCTAAAGCTCCTTCAAGAACTATATGGCAAATAATAAGAGCTAATTTATTTACTAGCTTTAATGCTATAAATTTTATTTTAGCCATTATAGTGGTCTTGGCTGGTTCACCTAAAAATGCCATATTTGTAGGTGTAATAATAACGAATACTTTGATTGGTGTAATTCAAGAAGTGAGAGCTAAAAAAATTTTAGAAAAATTATCTGTTATTAGTATGGCACATGCTAAAGTCCTTAGAGATGGAAAGATAAAAGAGATACCAATAGAAGAAATTGTATTAGATGATGTACTTTATTTAGAAACTGGAATGCAGATATTAGCAGATGGAGAACTATTATGCGGAAGTGGATTAGAAGTTGATGAATCTATGCTAACAGGCGAATCAGATGCAATTTCAAAAAATAAGAAAGAAAAACTTTTATCAGGAAGTTTTGTTGTAGCAGGAGAAGGATATTGTGTAGTAACTAAGGTAGGAAAAGAAACATATTCCTCAAGCTTAGCAGAGGAGGCTAAAAAATTCAAACTAATAAATTCAGAACTACAAACAGCAATTAATAAAATATTTAAAGTAATAATTTGGATTGTAATACCAGTATCTATATTATTAATATTTACTCAATTAAGAATAAAAGATGCAACATGGCAGGATGCTGCAATAGGAGCTGTATCAGGAATTATAGGAATGATACCAGAGGGACTAGTGTTATTAACAAGTGCAACATTTATAGTTTCAATCATAAAGCTGTCTAAATATGATACGTTAGTCCAAGAATTATGTGCTACAGAAGTTTTAGCTAGAGTTGATGTATTATGTTTAGATAAGACAGGAACACTAACTCAAGGTGATTTAGTGTTGGAAGAAGTAAAGAAAATTGGAGATAGAGATGAAAAAGAAATAGATACTATTCTTGCGGCATTAGTACATAATTTACCTAGTAACAATCCAACTCAAAGGGCGATTTTAGATAAGTATAAAACTTGGGATGATAATATTACATGTATAGAGAAAATTGCATTTTCATCTAAGAGAAAATGGGGTGGAGCTACTTTTGAAAAGTTTGGAACTTGGATACTTGGAGCGCCAGAAATAATATTAAATAAAAAATATGCATTTATAAAAGAAAAGGTAGAAGAAGAAGCTAAAAAAGGTAGAAGAGTTCTACTTTTGGCAAAATTAAATGGTGACTTAAATGATAAATTAGAAGGAGATATAGATAGTGTTGCATTAATATTAATTGAAGATGTTATAAGGGAAGCAGCGCCAGATGTATTAAAATACTTTAATAATCAAGGAGTAGATGTAAAAATAATATCGGGAGATAGTCCAGTTACAGTTTCAGAAGTAGCTAGAAGATCAGGTGTACTAGGTTGGGATAATTATATTGATGCAAGAGACTTACCAAAAGATGATTTTAAATTTAAAGAAGTAATTAGAAAAACTACAGTATTTGGAAGAGTGACACCACATCAAAAAAAGAGAATTGTTTTAGCACTGCAAGAAGAAGGACACACTGTTGCAATGACTGGAGATGGGGTAAATGATGTTCTTGCATTAAAATCATCAGATTGTGGTATAGCAATGGCGAATGGAGCAGATGCGACTAAAGCTGTAGCACAGCTAGTATTGATGAAATCTGATTTTACAGCACTTCCTAAGGTTGTTGAAGAAGGAAGAAAACAAATTAATAATTTAGAAAGAGTTGCAGAATTATTTTTATCAAAAACAGTATATTCAATATTGTTAGCAGTAGTATGTTCAATATTATTTATTCCATTTCCAATATTGCCGATACAAATGTCATTGATAGGAAGTTGTGCTATAGGAATTCCAGCATTCTTCCTAGCATTACTACCTAGTGAAGGAGGAATAAAGAAAGGATTTTTAACAAGAATACTGACAGTAAGTATTCCAAATGGAATCTTCTTAGCACTGTTTACAACTATGACATTTGTAATATCACTTCGTATTGGAATATCAATGGAGTATAGTAGATCATTAGCTCTATTAATGTTTGCTGGAATAAGCATGGTAGTTTTATTTAAAGTAGCAAGACCATTGACTAAATTTAAAACTGTACTTTGTTTAGCCATGTTTGGAATAATAGTTATCGCATTCTTAACTCCACTTGGTAGATTAATATTTAGCTTAAGTAAGATGAATTTAAAAGAATGGATAATATCATTAGCTATTATAGTCTGCTCAGGACCGATAATAACAAAATTAGTAGACTTATTTAGAAAAAAGATGAATAAGAAATTAAAAATAGAGGCTGCTTAAAATAAAAGTTACAATATATAATCATGATAAATTTGACAATATTAAAGAAGTGTAATAAACTTTATAAGTAATAATTTGTTTTAATAAGCATAATTATTACTTGAGCTCCTATAGTTAAATGGATAGAACAATCCCCTCCTAAGGGATAGATGTGGGTTCGATTCCCGCTGGGAGTACCAATATAGGTAAAAGAATAGCTCAACCACTAAGGTTGAGCTATTTTGTTTCTTTAAAATACCGATATTTTAGTGCAAAAAAATTACAAGTCATTAAATACATCATCTAATAAGTCAGCAGTCTGCTTTTTAATTGATGGAAGCACAATAGCTGTTGCACTTAATTTTACAACTCATTTACATTATGATTTAAAACTAATGTATCTTCATTTTTTATAAACTATTTTAATTATATGAAAGAAAATAAAATAGTTATTAACAAAATGTTTAAAAAAAAATTAACACTTATAATGAAGTAAACGATATAATAATAATTGAAGTATTTTAAAACATAAGGTGTATAACGTAAATAAAAGGAGAGGTGGAATATTAATGGAAGTAGTTTTAGAACAATTTATCCCATCAGACAAGCCAAAAAGAATCAGTAATATTTTTAGATACATTTCAATTGCTTTTGCAGTAGTTGGATTAATGATTATTTTTGCTTCTCTTATAATTGGGATTGCTTTAGAATTAGCAGCTTTAGCGTTTTTTTTGCTAGGATTTTTAATGTATGTAGATTTTGAGTATGAATTATTTAATGGAAATATAACAATTACTAAAGTCTATAATGCAAGTAGAAGAAAAGTTGCACAAGCAATAAATAAAGAAGATGTTAAGAGGGTATATGTTACTGATAGAAAAGATGCATTAAAAAAAGGAGTGTTGCCTTTTTATAACACAAACATACAAGGATTAAAAATTTATACTTTTGAGCTAAAAAATAATAAAATAGTTCAATTAGCTTTAAATGAAGAACTAGAAAAAATGGTTAAAATTTTTTATAAAAAAGAAATGATATTCTAGAATATAAATGAAAAAGAGGCTGACTGCAGCCTCTTTTTTATTTATAAAATAGCAAAGCTAATAGACTGAATATTTATAATAAAGTTATCTTTTTGTATTATTTATAGACAACATCATATGGAACTGATATCATATATTGCAATTTACATATATGAAATTTATATATTTTATATAATGTATAATTATATGTTTTTAGATAAAACTAGAGTAAATAGAGAATTATCAAAGAATAAAATAGAATTACATAAAAAGATATCTATAAATGTATAAAATTAATTTTAAAAATATATTGACATAGCATATATGGAACTGGTATCATAATAACATGAAAACGATTTATGGTTATTTTAAATCTAGGAGGATAAATTATGAAAGAAAACATAGTAGCAAAAGAGATTCTAAATAATATCGGGGGAAAAGAAAACATTAAATCAATAGAACATTGCGCAACTAGGTTAAGACTTATATTAAAAGATAAATCAAAATTAAATGAAAAAGCAATTGAAGAGAGATCGGAAGAGCGTCGTGTAGGGAAAGAGATTGATGGAGTTAAAGGACAGTTTTTTGCAGCAGCACAATATCAAATTATTCTTGGAACAGGTTTTGTTAATAAAGTTTATGCAGTTATGGTCGGTCAATCAAATGAGCTTGCTAATACTAGTGCAAAAGAAGATGCATACAGTCAAATGTCTTTATTACAAAAAATCTCAAGAATTTTAGGTGATGTATTTGTACCAGTAATACCTGTTCTAGTTGCTACAGGATTATTTATGGGTGTTAGAGGTTTATTAACTAATCTTGGCATAGAAATGAATGAAAATTTCCTTCTTTTCACACAAGTTTTAACAGATACAGCATTTGCATTCTTACCAGCTTTAGTTGCTTGGTCAACAATGAAGAAATTTGGTGGTACGCCAGTTATAGGGATAGTAATTGGGCTTATGCTTGTAGCACCACAATTACCAAATGCTTATAGTGTAGCAGCAGGTACTGAAACACCAATTTATCTTTCGATTTTAGGATTATCAATTCCAGTTGTAGGATATCAAGGATCTGTATTACCAGCATTGGTACTTGGAATAATTGCAGCTAAGACTCAAAAGCTATTTAAAAAATTTGTACCAGATGTATTAGATTTAATAGTTACACCATTTGCAACTCTTTTAGTATCAATGATATTAGGATTACTAGTTGTTGGACCTATTATGCATACAACAGAACTTTGGGTATTTGGAGCAATTAAGACATTTATGAGTCTTCCATTTGGAATAGGAGGATTAGTAATAGGTGGAATACACCAAGTTATAGTAGTTACTGGTATTCATCATGCACTAAATGCTTTAGAGGTTGAATTATTAGCAAGCACAGGAACTAATGCTTTCAATGCAATGATAACATGTGGAATAGTAGCACAAGGTGCAGCAGCCTTAGCAGTAGCATTAAAAACTAAAGATAAGAAAAAACGTTCATTATATATATCTTCAGCTATACCAGCATTTTTAGGTATTACTGAACCAGCGATTTTTGGAATTAATTTAAGATTTATGAAGCCATTTGTATTTGGATGTATAGGTGGTGCAGCAGGTGGTATGCTAGCAGGAATTTTAAAACTAGCAGGAACTGGGATGGGCGTTACAGCGCTTCCAGGAGCATTATTATATATGAACAACATTGGTAGTTATATATTAATTAACGGTGTAGCAATTGCAGTAGCATTCTGTTTAACACACTTCTTCTTTAAAGTAGATGAATAATATAATATGAATTTATATAGATTTAGTTAGTATTTATTTTACAAACTAAATCTATATGCATATAACTTTATAATTATTTGAATATAGACTCCATATTTAAAGCTAATAATATATAAAGACATATTATAACTAGAGAAATATATTAATATTTTTTTGCAAAATAATAATATATAATTATATTAATTAAAAGCTTATGGAGGATATTATGGAACGAAAAGTTACAATTCAAGATATTGCTAATATGGCTAATGTATCTAAGAGTAGTGTTTCTAGATATTTAAATAATGGTTATGTAAGTGAAGAAAATTCAAAGAAAATAAAAGAAGCAATTGAAAAAACAGGATTTCAAACTAACTTTTTTGCAAAAAGACTAAAGACTAAAAGAAGTAAATTAATAGGCATTGTACTTCCTAGAATAGATTCAGTTACTGTTGGAAAGTTATTGACTGGAATTAATAGAAGATTACAAGAAAATGGCTATCAAGGGATTATATTAATAAGTGATTTGGATATAAAAAAAGAATTAGAAAACATTAATAGTTTATATCAACAAGGGGTTGATGGTGTAATTATTAATTCTATGGCTATAACTAAGGAACATATAAATTTAATAAGTAAGTTAAATATTCCTACAATTTTTACAGGACAAAAAAATGAATTTACTAATTATATAAAAATAGATGACTATAAAGCAGGAAAAATCATGGGAAATTATATTAAAGAAAATGGTCATAAAAATATTGTATTTTTAGGAGTAAATGAATGGGATAAAGCGGTAGGTGTTGAGCGTAAACAGGGATTTTTGGATGCATTTAAAGACAATGATGTTTCGTATAATATTAAGTGCGTAGAAACTGATTTTTCATTTAAAAAGGCATATGAAATGGCAGAAGAAGTACTAAAATACAAGCCAACAGCAATAGTATGCGCAACAGATAATATTTGTCTTGGTATTCTTAGATTTTTACATGAAAGAAGAATAAAAGTTCCAGATGAAGTATCAGTAGCTGGTTTTGGAGGATATGATGTGGGAAGCGTCTCATATCCAACACTGACAACGGTAGGATTTGACTATGATTTAGTTGGAATGCAAACAGCACAAGGAATTTTGGATTTAATAGAAGGAAAAGACATTGAGAAAAATGATAAGCAACAACTAGCTTTAATTGAGAGGGAGAGTGTAAAAAAAATAATATAAAATAATAGGAAGAGGTAAGTATGCTAAATCAAAATCAATATAAAGAAATAGAGCAAGAATTAAATGATTATTATAATAATGAAAAAAATAGTATTTGGAGAAATAAATTTCATATTGAAATGCCCTTTGGGTTAGTTAATGATCCTAATGGACTCAGTTATTACAATGATAAATTCCATATATTTTATCAATGGAATCCATTTGGCTGTGAACATAAGACTAAACATTGGGGATTAGTTAAAACAAACGATTTTGTAAACTTTACTAAACCTAAGATAGTTTTAAAACCAGAAGATTGGTTTGATAAGGATGGATGTTATTCTGGAGGAGCTTTCGTTAAAGGTGATGTACTAAAGTTATTTTATACAGGTAATGTTAAAGGACCTAATAATGAAAGAGAGTCTTATCAGTGTATAGTAGATTATAATAAAGATGACACATTTGAAAAAAAGGGCCCTATAATTAATAAGCAACCAGATGGATATACGGCTCACTTTAGAGATCCAATGATATTTACTGAAGATGGAATATATTATATGATTCTTGGAATACAGACAACGGATTTAAAAGGAAGAGTCTTGATATATAAATCAAAAGATATTGAAAAATGGGATTTTGCAGGTGAGCTTAAAACTAATATGAAAGACTTTGGCTATATGTGGGAATGCCCTAATATGGTTAAGGTTGGAAATGATAAATATGCATTTGTTTTTTCACCACAAGGATTAGAAGCAGAAGAGTTCAAATACCAAAATATATATCAATCAGGGTATGTAATTGGAGATTTAGATTTAAATAAAATAGAACTAAAGGATCATAGCGAGTTTAAGGAAATAGACATGGGATTTGATTTCTATGCTCCACAAGTATTTAATCATGATAACAGTAATATAATGCTTGGGTGGATTGGATTACCAGATAAGGATTGTGATTATCCCACATCTGAATATGGATGGATGTACCCATTAACTATGCCTAGAGTTTTAGAATATAAAAATAATAATTTATATCAAAAACCTCTAAAAGAGATAGAAAGTTTAAGAAAGTCCAGAGAGATTGAAGTTAAAGATTTAAAATCTCAAGAATATAAGTTGAAATTAGAGTCAAGAAACGTAGAAATAAAACTAGACTTAAATATAGAAAAAAATAATTTTATTGAATTAATATTAAGATTTAAAGATGAATATATATCTTTAAGTTACAATAAAGAAACAGAAACATTTATAGTGGATAGAAATAATATGGATCTAGGAGCTAAAGGAATAAGAAAATTCAAGCTAAAAGCAGAGGATTTGTTAAAATTACATGTGTTCATTGATAGTTCTGTTATTGAAATCTATTATCAAGATGGTATAGAAACAACAACTTTTATGTATTTTCCTAAATTTGATGAGCTACAGCTTGAAGTCAAAGGTGAAAATACAGTAGAAATAGATAATTTATGTATATGGAGCTTAAGGGGGATAAAGTATGAATAAAAATATTTTTTGCATTGGTGAACTTCTAATTGACATGGTTTGTGTCGATAATAAAGGGTTAAAAAATGGAGAAAAGTTTGAAAAAAAAGCAGGTGGAGCACCAGCTAATGTAGCAGCAAGTATTTCAAAATTAGAAGGAAATGCTTACTTTTTAGGTCAAGTTGGAAATGACTTTTTTGGAAAATACTTAATTGATTTATTAAATGACTTAAATATAAATACTGAAATGGCAGTTAAAAAAGGTAGCACTACTATAGCTCTTGTTGGTATTGATGAAAATGGAGAACGTAATTTTGACTTCTTAAGAGGTAGTGACGGTGAATATTCATACGATAATATTGATACATCAAAGATTACAAGCACAGATATTATACATTTTGGATCAGCAACAGGATTTTTAGATGGAGAATTAAAGACAACATATTTTAAATTATTGGAATATGCAAAAGAAAATAATATATACATATCATTTGATCCTAATTATAGAGATACATTAATTACTTCAGATAAGTTAAATCAATTTATAGAAGATAGTATTAGTTTCTTAAAATTAAGTGATTTTACTAAATTAAGTGATGAAGAATTATTTTTATTAACTAAGGAAAAAGATATTGAAACAGGAGTTAATAAGCTTCATGAATTGGGAGTTAAAGTTGTAACTATTACTTTAGGATCAAAAGGAACTTATTTAAGTGTAAATGGAGAAAATACAGTAATTCCATCAATTAAGATTAAACAAGTTGATTCAACTGGAGCAGGAGATTCTTTTGTTGGAGCAGTTTTAAAACAAGTATCAGATTTTGAAGATAAGAAGAATGTAAGTTTTGAAGATTGGAAAAATATAATTACATTTGCTAACAAAGTTGGTGCTATTACATGTACAAATTATGGAGCAATAGCATCAATGCCAACTTTAAGTGAAGTAAAAGAATTAAATTAGTATAATAAAACATTAGTATAGAAGGGTACTTAGTAAAGAGCTTTTAACTAATGTTTTTATTATCTAAAAATTTATCCATATAGAGTTATAAATTTTTTGAATTAGGACAATATTACTTTTGAAGATAACTATGATATAATTAAAGATAATATATTTAAATTATTAGGAGAGTGATTATTTTTGGACCCTAGTTATACGTGGCAGATAGTAACATTAATAATATTAATTATGTTATCAGCCTTTTTTTCAATGTCAGAGACAGCTTTAATGTCAATAAATAAAATAAGATTAAGGCATATGGTTGAGGAAGAGGTACCAGGCGCTAAGCTTGTAGAGAAACTTGTAGAAGATCCAAATAAGCTTTTAGGAGCAATATTAATAGGAAATAACATAGTAAATATAGGAGCGTCATCATTAGCAACAGTTTTAGCTACAAAAATTTTTGGAAATAGTGGAGTTGGAATAGCAACTGGAGTTATGACTATATTAGTACTTATCTTTGGAGAGATAACACCAAAATCTATTGCTAAGCAAAAATCAGATGAGGTTTCATTAAAGGTAGGCAGACCTATACAGTTCTTCGTGTTCATTTTTAAGCCATTTGTATATATTTTTACAACTATTTCATCATTATTTATTAAGATTTTTGGTGGAGATCCAGATGTCACACAACCATTTATAACAGAAGAAGAATTAAAAACAATGGTTGATGTAAGTGAAGAAGAAGGGGTATTAGAAAATGTTGAAAAGGAAATGATTTTTAACGTTTTTGATTTTGCTGATTTACAGGTAAAAGATGTAATGGTACAGAGAGTTGATATAGTTGCAATAGATAAGGATGATACATATGATGAAGTTATGGAGACTATCAAAAAGGAACAGTTCTCAAGAATTCCAATTTATGATGAAACTATTGATAATATTATAGGATTTTTAAATGTTAAGGATCTTGCAATGATAGAAAATCCAAGAAAAGACTTTAATATAAGCAAATACATAAGAGAACCTTTTTACACATTTGAATTTAAAAAAATAGTTGAATTATTTAAGGAAATGAAAAAAACAAGAAATCATATTGCAGTTGTACTGGATGAGTATGGTGGAACTGTTGGAATAGTTACAATAGAAGATTTAGTAGAAGAAATAGTAGGAGAAATTGAGGATGAATATGATGAGGTAAAGGAATCTATTGAAACTATTGGAGAGAATGAGTATGTAGTTGATGGAAGTGTTAGAATTCATGATATAAGTGAATTAATAGGAATTAATATAGATTCAGAAGAATTTGATTCTATTGGTGGACTTATGATTGGTGAACTAGGAAGAATGCCTCAAAAGATGGAAGAAGTTACAATAGGAACTATAAAACTTATTGTTGAAAGTATAGATAAAAATAGAATTAAAAAAGTTAGAATATTGACCAATGTTAATAATGAAAAAGTGGATGAATAAATCTAAAACATTTAGGACTATCTTAAAATGTATGTATACAGATTAAGTAGTCCTTTTTAATTATAAATTATATGTTTAATTATACTTAATAAGAATGGAGGTTGATTTATGGATTTTATGGAAGTGGCTAAATATGAAGCAAATTTAGCAATTGAAAAAGGTGAAATTCCAGTTGGAGCAGTTATTATAAAAAATGGAATTATTATAGGAAGAGGACATAATTTAAAAGAAACATTAAAAGATAGTACAGCTCATGCTGAAATAATAGCCATTAAACAAGCTTCGAATTATATAGGAGATTGGAGACTTAATGGATGTGAAATGTATGTTACATTGGAACCATGTCCGATGTGTGCAAGTGCAATTGTTCAAAGTAGAATTTCGAAAATATATATAGGAACATTTAATAAGGATATGGGTGCTTGTGGATCTATAATAAATATTTTAGATAGTAGAGCTTTAAACTCATTTATAGAAGTAAAGTGGAGATATGATGAAGAATGCTCAGATTTGCTTACAAAATTTTTTGACAATAGGAGAAAAAAAGAATTGTAAAAAAGTACCTGGTTGAATTAGAATGTTTTATATGATATCATAAGTAAGCAATAAAATATAATATAGAAAGTTAATGGAGAGATGTCCGAGTGGCTGAAGGAGCACGCCTGGAAAGCGTGTATAGGAGCAATTCTATCAGGGGTTCAAATCCCCTTCTCTCCGCCAGATAGTTAAAAATCCCTTTCTAATTTGAAAGGGATTTTTTGATTATTAGATCTACATTACTTATTAAATTAAAAAAGAATATGTTTACAAAAACTATTGACTAATTTTAATAGAGGATTTATCATATAACTTATAAAACAAGTTTTAAAAAGTGTTTTTAAATTAGTTAAAATAATATTTATACAAGTAAAATATTTTTAGGAGGGAAGTCATGAGATATTTATTAGGGTTAGATATTGGAACATCAGGAACCAAGACTGCATTATTTGATGAAAGTGGACAAACTATATCAACTGCAACTTATGGTTATGATTTATTTCAACCACAAGCAGGATATGCAGAGCAAAATCCAGAAGATTGGTGGAATGCTTGTGTTAATGGAATAAAAGATGTTATAGATAAAAGTGGTGTGAAATCAGCTGATATTAAAGGTATAGGACTAAGTGGACAAATGCATGGCTTAGTTTTAATTGATAAAAATAATAATGTAATAAGGAATTCTATAATATGGTGTGACCAAAGAACTGAAAAAGAATGTGAAGAAATAACCAATGTCATAGGTAAAGAGAGATTAATACAGATAACAGGAAATCCTGCACTTACTGGTTTTACTCTTTCTAAATTATTATGGGTTAGGAATAATGAGCCAGAAAATTATGAGAAAATATATAAGATTCTATTACCTAAAGACTATATAAGATTTAAGTTAACAAATGTATTTGCAACTGAAGTTTCAGATGCTAGTGGTATGCAAATGCTTGATATAAATAAAAGAGACTGGAGTGATGATCTTCTTAAAGAATTAAATATAGATAGATCAATACTCGCAGATGTCTACGAATCAGTCATTGTAAGTGGAAGAGTTACAGAAGATGCTGCTAAATTAACAAATCTTGCATCAGATACACCTGTAGTCGGTGGTGCAGGGGACCAAGCTGCTGGAGCAATAGGTAGTGGAATTATAAAAGAGGGTGTAATATCAACTGTAATGGGAACATCAGGAGTGGTATTTGCATCAACAGATACACCTAAATTTGATAAATTTGGAAGAGTTCATACTCTATGTCATGCAGTACCAGGTAAGTGGCATGTAATGGGGGTTACTCAAGGGGCTGGATTATCACTTAATTGGTTTAAGAGGACATTCTGCCAAAAAGAAATTGAAGAGAGTGAAAAAGCTGGTGTAGATATTTATGACTTATTGACAGAAAAAGCATCAAAATCAAAACCAGGTTCAAATGGAGTTGTTTATTTGCCATATTTAATGGGGGAAAGGACTCCTCACTTAGATCCAAATGTAAAAGGTGGTTTCTTTGGAGTATCATTAATTAATAATCATGACGATTTTGTTAGGAGTATTTTAGAGGGAGTTAGCTTTAGCTTAAAAAATTGTTTAGATATAATTGAAGATATGAATGTCAAAATTGAAGATATACGAGTTAGTGGTGGTGGAGCTGAGAGCGCAATATGGAGACAAATTTTAAGTGATATTTTTCAATACCAATTATCTACAGTAAAAGCTTCAGAAGGGCCAGCGCTTGGAGTTGCAATACTTGCAGGAGTTGGAGCTGGTGTATATGAATCTGTTGAATCTGCATGTGAAAGAATTTTAAGTGGAAATGATAGTGAGAAGGTATATCCAAATAAGGATTTAAAAGATGATTATTTAAAAGTATATGAAATTTATAATTCATTATATCCAAGAATAAAGGATATTTAACTAGCCCTCTAATAATGTTATCATATTAAATATAATATGATTATTAAGTGCTAGAGAGGAGCAATTTTAAAATTGATAGAAGTAAATCATAGCAAAATAAAAGAAACAAATAGAAAAAAGATAATTAAACTATTACTAGAAAAAGATGAAATAACTAAATTAGATATATCTAGAGAGTTAGACATAAGTATAACAACAGTATCTACAAATATTTCAGAATTAAAGGAATCTGGAGTAGTTGAGGATGTTAGATCATTGGAATCTACTGGTGGAAGAAAAGCTATGGCTATTAAGCTAAACGAAAATTGCAAGTATGGATTAGGAATAGCATTAACACCAAGACATATTAAATTATCATTGATAAATATTAGAAGTGAGGAAATAGATTTAATTAGAATTAGACATGATAATAGTAGCATAGAAGATATAATTAACATAGTAAATGATAATATAAACGCTATATTAGAAAATAATAATGTAAAAACTGATCAATTACTTGGGATAGGGATATCAATACCAGGTACAGTAGATACGAAAAATGGCGTAATAAAAAATTGTTATTTATTAAATATAAAGGATTTCAATATAAAAGAACGATTTAAATATTTAAATGCTCCTATTTATGTAGATAATGAAGCAAATTTATCAGCATATTATGAATATTTAAATAAAAAAGATGTTACAGATAATCTATTATATGTATCCATAACAGATGGATTGGGACTTGGAATAATTATAAATGGAAGAATTTATAGGGGGAGCAATAATTCATCTGGTGAAATGGGACATATGAAGATAGATTTAAATGGGAAGCAGTGTAAGTGTGGAGCTAAAGGATGCTTAGAAGCATATGCATCTAAAAATGCAATTGTAGATGCATATAATAATGAAGTAAAAGATAAAATTAATGACATTGAAGAATTTGAGGATTTATGTAATTCATCAAATGATATAGCATTAAATGTACTTAGAGAATATATTTCTATTCTGGGCGTAGGAATTAGTAATCTTACAATGATCTTAGATCCTAGAAGTATTGTTATAGGTGGAGAAATAAATAATTTAATAGGTAGTAATTTTGAATATTTAAAACAAATAATATATAAGGACAATTTATTTACAAATAAAGATAATTGTAAAGTAGAAATTACTAAATTCAAAGAATCATATTTACTAGGAGCTGCAAGGATTCCAATAGAAGAGTTTTTAACAATAAAATAGTAGCTTATATCTAATTTAACATTAAGATTGTAAATTAGATATATAAACTTTTTAAAATAATTTTAAAAAGTATATTTAAAATATATTTATATTAATTGGCTTAATATAGATAGAAATTTTAAGGTTTAGGTTAAAATTGTAAGCATAAATACTCTTTTACATAAATATATTAATGATTTTATAACAGTAAAACAAAGGAGATGCAAAGAAATGAGATTTTTTTTAGACACAGCAAATGCTGAATATATTAAAGAAATAAATGAAATGGGAGTAATATGTGGTGTTACCACAAATCCATCTTTAGTTGCCAAAGAAGGAAGAGATTTTAATGAAGTCATAAAAGAAATAACTGAAATAGTAGATGGACCAATAAGTGGAGAAGTAGTAAGTGAAGATGCAGCTAGAATGATAAAAGAAGGAAGAGAAATTGCTAAAATCCATAAAAATATGATAGTAAAAATTCCAATGACAGGTGAAGGACTTAAGGCGGTAAAAGTATTATCAAGCGAAGGGATAAAAACTAATGTAACATTAATATTTTCAGCTACTCAAGCATTACTTGCAGCAAATGCAGGAGCAACATATGTAAGTCCATTTCTAGGAAGAGTAGATGACATATCAATGATAGGAATGGATTTAGTTAGAGACATAGCAGAAATTTTTGGAGTTCATGGAATAGAAACAGAAATAATAGCAGCAAGTGTAAGAAATCCAATACATGTAATCGAAGCTGCGAAAGCAGGAGCAGATATAGCAACAGTTCCTTATGATTTAGTTAAGCAAATGTTAAAGCATCCATTAACAGATCAAGGATTAGAAAAGTTTAAAGCTGACTGGGCAGCTGCATTCGGAGATAAATAAATTTAACTATAAAAATATTAGATGTAATATAATTTAAAATTAAAAATAGTTGCATAAATATTTTGGGCAAAGTAAAATGGCCAGAATTTAAGAATTTAAGAATTTAAGAATTTAAGAATTTAAGAATTTAAGAATTTGCTTATTTAGTAGGCTTTACAAGCATATGAATAAAAAATAAAGAAAGAAATGAGGATAACAATGAGTATAGAATTAGATAAATTATCCATAAATGCAATAAGAATCTTATCAGCAGATGCTATACAAAAATCAAATTCTGGACATCCAGGTTTACCACTTGGAGCAGCAACAATGGCTTACACATTATGGACAAAGATGAATCATAATGGAAAGAATCCTAATTGGGATAATAGAGACAGATTTGTATTATCAGCAGGACATGGCTCAATGCTTGAATATTCATTATTACATTTATTTGGATATGGAGTAACTATTGAGGATATTAAGAATTTTAGACAAGTAGGAAGCTTAACTCCAGGACATCCAGAGTATGGTCATACTAAGGGAGTGGAAATTACAACAGGACCACTTGGACAAGGTATCTGTAATGCAGTAGGTATGGCTATTGCAGAAAAATTTAATAGACCAAATTATAATATAGTAGATCACTACAGCTATGCAATAGTCGGTGATGGCTGCCTTATGGAAGGTATTTCAGGAGAAGCATCATCACTAGCTGGAACTTTAGGACTTGGAAAATTAATAGTTTTATATGACTCAAATAATATATCAATAGAAGGAAATACAGATATAGCATTTAGAGAAGATGTAGCTAAGAGATATGAAGCTTACGGCTGGCAAGTAATTAAAGTTGCAGATGGAAATGATATTGATGCTATATCTAATGCAATAGATGATGCTAAGAGAGAAACTTCTAAGCCATCAATGATAATCGTTAAAAATCAAATAGGTTTTGGATGTCCAGCTAAACAAGGAAAAGCATCAGCCCATGGTGAGCCATTAGGTGAAGAAAATATTAAAGCTATGAAGGAAAACTTAGGCTGGAAGTTAGAACCAGAATTCTATGTTCCAGATGAAGTATATTCTAATATGGACGAGTACATAGGAAAAAATGCTTGGAAGGAAGAAGAATGGGATAACTTATTCAATGAATATAAAGAAGAATATCCAGACCTTGCAGAAGAATACACTAAATGGTTTAGTGGAGAGATTGATGAAGAAGCTCTTAATAGTGAAGAATTCTGGAACTTTGAAGACAAGCCTATGGCTACAAGACAATCTTCAGGAATTATAATCAATAGATTAGCTAAAATAATCCCTAACTTTATAGGAGGTTCAGCTGACTTAGCACCATCTAACAAAACTTATATGGATGGAAAAGGAGATTTCTCAGCAGAAGATAGATCAGGATCAAATATGCACTTTGGAGTTAGAGAACATGCAATGGGAGCAATAGCTAATGGTATGTATGCTCATGGTGGACTTAAGGTATTCTGCTCAACATTCTTTGTATTTAGTGATTATATGAAGGGTGCTATGAGATTATCTTCATTAATGAAGCTTCCAGTAACATATGTATTAACTCACGATAGTATCGGAGTAGGAGAAGATGGTCCAACCCATCAACCAATAGAACAATTAGCAGCTCTTAGAAGTATGCCAAATATGACAGTATTTAGACCAGCAGACTCAAAAGAAACAGTAGCAGCTTGGTATTATGCTGTAACTAATGGAGAAACTCCAACATCATTAGTATTAACAAGACAAAACCTACCTTTATATAAGGAAAGTGGAAAAGAAGCTTTAAAAGGTGGATATATTTTAAAAGATTCAAAGAAAGAAACACCAGATGTACTTCTTATGGCGTCAGGATCAGAAGTAGAATTAATCTACAAAGCAGCTGATGAATTAGCAGCAAAAGGAATTGATGCAAGAGTTATAAGCATGCCATCATTTGAATTATTTGACGCACAAGATGAAGCTTATAAAGAAAGTGTTATGCCAAAGACTGTTCGTGCAAGAGTAGCAGTTGAAGCATTAACTTCATTTGGATGGCATAAATATGTAGGACTTGATGGAGATGTGATTTCATTAGATCACTTTGGAGCATCAGGAAATGCAAATGAGTTATTTAAACAATTTGGATTTACTGTTGAAAATGTTGTTGAAACAGCAGTTAAAGTTGTTAACAAGTAGGTAATTAAAACTACTAATAGATTAAGCTAAAAAGATATTTATTGATATAAAGCAAGTCTATTTTGGAAGTGGCAACCCCTTTGCTACTTCCAAGAACAAATAATATTAAATATAGTTAACCTAATTTCAAAATCTCATAAAAACCACAATATTTTAATAAATAAGACTTTAAGAAAGGTGTGATTAAATGATTATTAATAAAGTTAGTGATTCAAAGTTTAAAAAGTATGGAAGAATATTAGAAAATTATGATTGCTCTGAAATAATAGAAAAAATGAAAAATACACCACTTCCTAATGATGTAATATATGAACCATCAATAAAAGAGCTGGAAGAACTAAAAATTTATAAAGATTTAAAGTATAGAGAATTTGGTGAACTTCCAATTCAAATAGGATATTGCAATGGTAACAATTATATGTTGAATGCTGTTGAGTATCATAGATCTTCTGAAATAAATATAGCAGTTACAGATCTTATTTTATTAATAGGAAGTCAACAAGATATTAGCGATGATTTTTCATATGATACATCTGAAATAGAAGCCTTCTTAGTTCCGGCAGGAACAATAATAGAAGTATATGCAACTACACTTCATTATGCTCCATGTAATTCTGATGAAAATGGATTTAAATGTGTTGTTGTATTACCAAGAGATACAAACTTTCCATTAGAAAATGATACTAAAAAATATGGAGAGGATAGATTATTATTTGCTAAAAATAAATGGTTAATTGGTCATAAAGATACTGACTTGGGTGGTCAAGGGGCATTTATTGGATTAATAGGAGAAAATATATCATTAAAATAGACTATTTTAAATGAGTATTTATAATCATTTAAGTAATTGTTTTCAAAATATTCAATGTGTATATTTTTGAAATTAGATAAATGTAAATATGATTTGGAGGAATTAAATATGAATAATATACCAAAAATTAAATTAGGAATAGTGGCAGTAAGTAGAGATTGTTTTCCAATGGAGTTATCAACTAATCGCAGAAAGGCTGTAGTTAAGGCTTATGATGGAGAAATTTATGAATGTCCAACAACTATAGAAAATGAAGTGCATATGAGGAAGGCTTTAGCTGAAGTTAAAGAGGCTGGAGTAAATGCGTTAGTAGTTTATCTTGGAAACTTTGGACCAGAAACATCAGAAACATTACTTGCAAAAGAATTTGATGGACCAGTTATGTTTGTTGCAGCAGCAGAAGAAACTGGTGATAATTTAGTAGGTGGACGTGGAGATGCTTATTGTGGAATGCTTAATGCAAGTTATAATTTAGCACTTAGAAATATAAAAGCATATATACCAGAATATCCAGTAGGAACAGCAATTGAAGTTGCAGATATGATTAAAGAATTCATTCCAGTTGCAACAGCCTTAATTGGACTTAAAAATTTAAAAATTATTTCTTTTGGTCCAAGACCTCAAGATTTCTTAGCTTGTAATGCACCAATTAAACAATTATATAATTTAGGTGTGGAAATAGAAGAAAACTCAGAATTAGATTTATATGCAGCATTTAATGATCACAAAGATGATCCAAGAATTCCAGATGTAATAGCTGATATGGAAAAAGAATTAGGTGAAGGAAATAAAATGCCAGGTATCTTACCTAAACTTGCACAATATGAAATTACATTATTAGATTGGATGGAAGAACATAAAGGATCTAGAGAATTTGTTGTATTTGCTAATAAATGTTGGCCATCATTCCAAACTCAATTTGGATTTGTACCATGCTATGTTAACAGTAGATTAACAGCTAGAGGAATTGCTGTATCATGTGAAGTTGATATTTATGGAGCTTTAAGTGAATATATTGGAACTTGTATAAGCCAAGATGTAGTTACATTATTAGATATAAATAATACAGTACCAGCTGATATGTATGAATCAGAAATCAAAGGAAAATTTGATTATACATTAAAAGATACATTTATGGCATTCCATTGTGGGAATACAGCAGCATGTAAGTTAACAAGCTGTACTATGAAAAACCAAATGATTATGGCTAGAGCTTTAGAACCAAATCAAGAACCAAACATTACAAGAGGAACACTTGAAGGGGATATAGTACCAGGAGATATTACATTTTTTAGGTTACAAAGTAATGCAGATGCTGAGCTTACTGCATATGTTGCAGAAGGTGAAGTATTACCAGTAGCTACAAGATCATTTGGTGCTATAGGAATATTTGCAATTCCTGAAATGGGAAGATTTTATCGCCATGTATTAATAGAAGGAAGATATCCACATCATGGAGCAGTTGCTTTTGGTCATTATGGAAAAGCAATCTATAATTTATTTAGATATTTAGGTGTTAAAGAAGTTGGATTTAACCAGCCAAAAGGAATGCTTTATAAAACAGAAAATCCATTTATAAAATAATTATAAAAATTTAAGTAGTTTTATGTAAAATTAGTAAATAATATTTTGTTTAAAGTAAGGTTAAAAATATAAATTTAACCTTACTTTTATATGGATTTAGTTAATGTGTGATTTATATGAGATAAAAAATATTTCAATAAATTAGTCATTATGTTTATTGAAATATTTTACAATAAAACATGTGTATAACAATTTTATAAATGCTTAAAAATCCATTCTATTTGTAGTAATATAAACACTTGAATTTAGGTATGTTATATGTTATTATTAACAAGTATCTAATGAAGGTAGATGTAATTAGATTTATTAATAATTTATTAGATACTTGAATATAATAGAAATAAGCAGAAATTACTTATTTCAAGATACTTTTTTGTTAAAGGAAAATGAGCAATGATTTAATATGGTTTGACGTCCAATGGGGACGAAAGATTTTTTATAAATAAAATCTATATTGAGGTTCAACCCCTCATCAATCCACCATTGCCATGCTAGATGGGGAGTTAGCGGTGCCCTGTAACCTGCAATCCGCTATAGCAGGATTGAATTCCTCGCTTAGGTATCAGCTATTCATAGTCTGACTTTTGTAAGTGGTGTTGATGACTGGGTCCCACGCAATGGAAGCC
>ERZ1036424.152-NODE-152-length-46454-cov-5.300718_pt1 | contig 46454 bp, 42 predicted proteins | sample MGYA00514221_ERZ1036424 | MGnify/ENA primary metagenome ERZ1036424 (study PRJEB33795, sample SAMN09464939) | human gut metagenome | host: Homo sapiens | place: USA: Stanford, California | collected 2016-11 | study: EMG produced TPA metagenomics assembly of the... | reverse complement strand
AACCACCGCAGGATTTTAAGTCCTGTGCGTCTGCCAGTTCCGCCACTTCGGCACGCCAATTGACTATATTCGTCAACAACAAAATTAATTATAATGTATAATTTTAATACTGTCAACAAAAATTTCATTATATATTTTTTCTTATAAAAATATATAATAAAATTTCCATAAAAACCAAACATTTTATAAATTCACAATGTAGAATAAATAATAAACATCTAAAAAAGATTTATATATTCATTCTACATTTTTAACTTTCTAATAGCTTTAATATATTATTAAACTATTATCTTTTTTAAGACAACTTTTTAGTAGCCTTTTTTACTACCTTTACCTTTAAACTCTTGATGTTTTTTTACATCTTGCATTCTATCTTCACTATCTTTTAAGAATTTAGACATTATATCTTCGAAATTTCCTGCAGCATTTTTCTTTTTGTCAGGTGTGCTCCAATCAATTTCAGCTGGTTTAACTGATTTTTTTTGAACGTTTGCTTGCTTAATTGAAAGGCTTATTTTTCCGTTATCATCTATTGAGATAACTTTAACCCTTACTTTATCTTGTTCACTAAGATGTTCTCTAATATCTTTTACATAAGAATCTGCAACTTCTGAAATATGAACTAATCCAGTTTTGCCTTCAACTTCGATAAAAGCTCCAAAATTTGTGATGTTTATCACTGTGCCTTCTACTATGTTTCCTGCCATTAAGGTCATGTTTAAAAGACTCCTCCTTAAATTTTAAAAATATATAAATTTATAAGAACAAATTATTATATGTATATGTCCTTTAAATTAAAATACAAATTTAATTAATAAAGTAATTATTAATTTTAAGCTTATTTATAAAATAGAAACTAATTAGACTTGCTTTCATCAGTACTACCACTAACTACTTTTTCGCCTGGTTTGATCATTCCAAGCCTCTCTCTTGCTAACTTTTCAAGATATTCCTCTGAACCAGAATTGATTTTTTCAACTTCATCTTGTAATCTTTCATTCTTTTGCTTTACATCCTCTAATTGAGATTGTTTATTTGCAATTTCTTTTTCAATTCTATTCATAGTTATTCCTTGTCTTATATATCCCAAAATAAATATAGCAATGAGTCCAATGATTATTAACTTTTTAACTGTTAACTTCTTTTTCATCCATAGAACCTCTATTTTACAAATTCTCTTAAGTATATTGTAAACACTATGTTGCTATTATTCAAGTAATTTTTTATTATTTACTTTTATCTGTAATTTTATAAGCTATTATTTTTAATGGATAAGATATATTTTTTAATAATACTCTTATAAACCTAGTAAATATACTAGCTATTTTTATTTCAACAAAATAAAAATAGCTACTAATAAATTTAAAATAGAATAATAATGAAATAATTATAAATGTATATACATAAGGGGTTAAAAAAGCATAATTAGTATATAATAAGAATGTAAAAATAATTAAAGAGGTAAGTATCCAAAATAGAATATCTTCAATAACAGTTAATATTTTTATTGTATTTAGACCTCTTATTATCCTATACATATCGAACATTATACCTGTTATCATTCCTGATATAATACTATAAATAACAAGATTAAACTGCATATTTAACGCTAATGGCATAACATCACCTATTTAAATAATCGACTTATTATACTTTCTTTGCTTTTCTTTACATAAACCCCGTTATATACCATAGACGAAATATTTCCTATAATTATAACATCCCCATTTTGTACATCTAATTTATTCATTTTTAAATCTTCACCTTTGATAGTCAAGTTTCCTAAGCTAGTTGTTAGATCTATTTTTTGTTCATCAAAGCTTATAACTTCAACCACACCACTTAAACTTAATCTTCTTCTATTTTCCAATATTAAATTAGATTTTTTTTCATCTATTTTATTTTCCACTTTTTTCTCCATGAAAAATTCCTCCATTTATTCTTCTTATACAATATATGTATGTTTGTTGAAATTTAGAATGGAGATTTTTAAAGTAAGAAAAGTAGATATTACTATTATATCTACTCTTTATCTTCTTCACCTTCTAGGATTATATACATATCTTTTGCATCTTCTTTTCTTACATGCTCTGTAATATTTATTATTCTAGCCTTTAATATTCTATTTGCAAATGTTATTTGAATTATATCTCCTTCTTTAATTTCTGTAGAAGGTTTTGCAACTTTATCATTTATAGATACACGTCCACTTTCACAAGCTTCTTTAGCTATAGTTCTTCTCTTAATTATGCGAGATACTTTTAAATACTTGTCTAATCTCATACTAGCTCCTTTACAAAAAGAACCCGAGAAACCTCGGGTTCATATTTATTGGTTAATTTAAAATTACTTATTAACCTTATCTTTGAATTCTTTACCAGCCTTAAATACTGGAACTGTTGTTGCAGGAATGTTAATAACTTCCTTAGTTCTAGGATTTCTTCCTTCTCTAGCTGCTCTTTCTCTTGTTTCAAAAGTTCCAAAACCTACTAATTGAACCTTTTCTCCAGCTTCAAGTGCTTCTTCAACACTTTCAATTAAAGCTTTTAAAGCTAATTCAGCATCTTTTTTTGTTAATTTACTCTTTTCTGCCATACTAGTTATTAATTCTGCTTTATTCACAATAACATCCTCCTTAAAAATCCAGTTATATTTTATATTAACTGTTCTTGTATGTACTAAATTACACCTCTTTATTATATAACCTCTTAGCCTCGTCGTCTATAGAAAAAGCCTTACTTTTCCTATATATAGTTAAACAATATAATAAATCTTTGCAATATAGTTTCTTATAAACTATAATTCTTCAAAAATTAGAAAATTCCTTTATTTTAATTTAGATTAATCCAGTTTTTTTGATTCTTCCCAAAATTTATCAATTTCATCTAAATCCATGTCATTTAAATCTACCCCTTTTTTCTTTGCACATTCTTCCATATAAGAAAATCTTTTTATAAATTTGTCCACAGAAGCATTTAGAGCAATTTCTTCATCAACTTTTAAAAATCTAGCAACATTAACACATGAAAATAATAAATCTCCAATTTCATCTTTTATTCTATCCTTATTTTGCCCACTATATACATCTTCTACCTCTTTTAATTCCTCTTTTACTTTATTTATTGCACAAATTACACTTTCTAAATCAAATCCAACTTTTTTTGCTTTCTCTTGTATCTTATGGGCTCTTAAAAGAGATGGCAGTCCCTTAGCTACCCCTCTCATTTCTTCAGTCAAACTACTATATCCCTTTTCCCTTTTCTTCACTTCATCCCATTTTAATATTACTTCATCAGAATATTTTAATCTATTATCATCACTAAACACATGTGGATGCCTGTTTATCATTTTATTACATATTCCTTCAATTATATCTTTTATATCAAAATATCCATCCTCTTTACCAATAGATGCATGCAAAACTACTTGAAGTAAAACATCTCCTAGCTCCTCTATTAATCCATCATCATCTTCATTATCTATAGCATCAATGACTTCATAGCTTTCTTCTATTAATGCTGTTTTAAGAGATTCATGTGTCTGCTCTCTATCCCAAGGGCATCCATTTTCCCCTCTTAAAATTTCTATTATTTCTAAAAGATCATTAAAATCTTTCTTATTCTTTAAGTCTTTAGGTATATATATTGATGTTAGATAATCTATATCTTCTTGCATATCTAATTCAAAAACAGGAATTTTTCTAATACTTTCCTGTCCTTCTATTCCTGCTGCTCTTACATAAGTGATTTCTGTATCATCATCATAACTTTCCAAAAGCTTAAGTTTAACTTCTGATGCTATTAAAGGATTATATACTTGAGTAATTATCGTCCCTATTCTTTTATCTAAAATTTGATTATTTATATCAAATGCATCAATTACTTTTAACCCCTCTATAGGATCTATCATAAGACTTTCCATCATAGCATCAATAAAGCTTACTGCTGGTATAACTTTATACTCTATATTTTTCTCTTTACATAAATTAACTAAATTAAATACAGATTTCTCTGCTACTAATGGATGCCCTGGCACTGCATAAATTATATCTCCAGACTCAATTTCTTTTTTAATTAAATCATTTGCTATCTTTAGATATACATCATCAAAACTTTCTTCAGTCTCATAAACATTATCATAAGTTTCAAACTGAATATTTTTTTCTTTTAAATAATCTACAGTAGGATGTTTTTCAGTTCTTAAAAAAACTCTATTGCTCTTTTTAAGTTCATTTATAGTCCCTATTGTTAATGCTTCTTTAGCTCCTGGTCCTAATCCAACTATTTTAATCATTAAGTAAATCTCCTTTTATCTTCTTTTTAGTCTATATTTAATATCCTCTATTTTAAATACTTTAAAAGCAATTATTAATGTCATATATACTATAATACCTAAAAATATTGATATAAGGCAAGATATACTATTGCTTATAGTAATATAATACGTAATATTATAACTAATTAATACAAATATCATCATAATTATAGATGCATACATTGGCTTAATTAAAATTTCATATAAATTAAGTTTTATCCTTAAAGTAGCTTTCATCGTTATTAAGTTTAATATTGTTGACACTACATAAGCTCCTATGCTAGCAATCACTGCTCCATATATATTTATAGATTTTATTGGAACTAGCGTCCAAGTCAAAACTATTTTAACACTACACCCAATAAGTAAATTGATTACTGGTTTAATGTAATTATTTGTACCTTGAAGTATAGATGTTGTAGTTTGAGTTATTATAATAAATGGAATTGATAATGATAAATATTTTAGTATCTCTATCCCTTCAAATCTTCCCGGAAATATAAACTTCATAATAGGTTCTGCTAAAAAGAAAATTCCGAACGTACAAGGTATTGCTATTATAGATGACATTTTCATAGAAATATTTATCTTGTTAATTAATTCACTATGCTTTTTCAATATAAAATTTTCAGCAATTATAGGTATTAAAGATGTACAAATCGCCATTGATAATGTAAGTGGAATATTAACAATCACTGAAGCTTTTCCTGTTAGTTGTGCATATAGAACTGTTGATTGTATATTTGTAAATCCTGCTTCTAATAATTTTTGTGGAACTAATATTGAATCTATCAAACTCATAATTGTTCCAACTGTCGCTCCAAGAGAAATTGGAATAGCTATTTTTAATATATTGTTAAGAATTTCTGGATTACTTCCTATTTTTTTTATATTGCAAGATTTTTTTAATTTTTTATATTTAGAATATAAATATGATCCTCCTAAAACAGCACCTGCTGTTGCCCCAAAAGCTGCCCCTCCAGCTGAGTATTCTATTCCTTTTGGCAATAGTACTATTGCAAGACCAACCCCAAATATAACTCTCCCAACTTGTTCTATTATTTGAGATATAGCAGATGGTGTCATATTCTGTAGTCCTTGGAAGAACCCTCTAAATATAGTCATATAAGATATCACTAATGGTGCAAATGATATTCCTATTAATGAATAATATGATTTAGGATCCCATCTTAAAAATGAAATTATAGGTTTTGCAAATAAAAATAAAGTTAAGGTAGTGCCTGTACCTATTATTGTCATCAATATAGCAGATTCTTTCATGACTTGAAAGCTACCTTCTATATCATTAACAGCATTGTTCTCAGATATCATCTTAGAAATTGCTACTGGAACACCTGATGCCATAGCTACAAAAAACATATATAAAGGATATGACATCTGATAATATCCTATGCCTTCATCACCTATTAACATTATTAATGGCCATCTAAAAAATAATCCTAAAAATCTAGTTAGTATTCCTGCTACACCAAGAATTAAACTTCCTTTTATTAAGGATTGTTTTTTCATAAAATACCTCCAAACTTACATATTACTAATAATTATTATTGTAAGCCTGGAGGTATTATGACTCTTATTTTTTTATTTATAAAATATTTTACTTAAAAATTAATTATAAGTAAGTAATTCATATTTATAAATTCTATTGTTCCATTTGTTTTCCTAAAAATGCTGCAGCAGTTTCTGCAAGTTTTGTTTCTACTTCCCCTAATTCTACATCATCTTCTTTTGATACTATAACTACGACTCCAATTTCATCACCTTCTGCTATTATTGGAGAAATAACTTGGCTATTGTATGATTCATCGTCATCATTATGTAATGGTATTACTGTTCCAGCAGTTTTATTTAATAATACAGTTTTTCTATCATCCATTATTTTTTCTAATTCACTGCTGACTTTTCTTTCTATGTATTCCTTTTTAGGTGCACCACTAACTGATACAAATGCATCTTTATCTGCAATTAAAACAATATGACCTATTACTTGTTGTAGACTCTCACAATATTCCTTTGAAAAATCAGTAAGTTCTTCAATTGGCGAATATTTCTTTAAGATAACACCACCATCTCTATCTGTAAAGATCTCTAATGGATCTCCTTCTCTTATTCTTAAAGTTCTCCTTATTTCCTTAGGAATTACTACTCTTCCTAAATCATCAATTCTTCTAACGATTCCTGTTGCCTTCATTGGTTATATAACCTCCTTTAAAATTCTATTATTAATAGATTCAAGATTATTATTTGGATTTATAGAAATTTTATACACTTATAGACAAATTTTATATAAGAATTATTTTTAAAATAAAAATAAAGTAGAGTCCTACATGAGAAACTCTACTTTATTTAAGTAATGTTACTTAATTCTATAATCTATCTTCATAAGTTTTTACATTTAATTCTTTTTTCCATTCATCTATTTTATTAGTAAATGCAGTATTTTTCTTTTGTTGCTCTAATTGTCCTCTAATATCTTCTTTTACATCATCTAATGATGTTACTACAGATTCCCCTCTATCAGCTACTAATATATGAGATACATCTGCTCCTTTATCAGTAACTCCAGTAACCTTAATTATATGATATCCATAATCACTTTTTATAGGCTCTGAAATTTCCCCTTCTTTTAGGTTCTTGAATCCATCCATAAATTCTTTAACATATTTCGTTGAGTCATATTCTATAAATCCTAAGCTTCCACCATTATCTTTTGTTCCAGGATCTTCAGATTTTTCTTTTGCAAGTTCAGCAAAATCTGTTCCAGAATCTAATTGACTCTTTAGGTCCTTTGCAGTTTCTAATGATTTATTGTAGTCTATTTCTCCTTGTTTTGTGAATTGACTATCTTTATTTTCATCATAATATTTTTGTATATCATCATCTGTTACTGTAGCATCTTTTACTATATCATTTATAACAGGCTTAACTATAGCTTGATTTGTTAAAAATGTTTTTAATTCATCTTCTGTAAAGCCGTTTTGTTTTAAGAAATTATCGTATTCCCCTTCTCCTGAATACTGAGTTTTATATTGATTTATCTTGTCATCAACTTCTTTGTTTATATCGTCATCAGATGGCTTTAGGTTTAATTCTGTTGCTTTTTGTAACATTATTTTTTCACTAATAAGACTATCTAATGTTTGTTGCTTAAGTTGTTTTAATTGACTACTAATTTGTTCATTATTTTCATAATCAGCTCCATATTGTTGTTCAAGCTGATCTGTGTACATCTTCATTTCTTTGTCTATGTCACCTTTTGTAATTTTCTCATTTCCAACTTTCGCCACAACTGTATTTTTTATTGCTTCTGGTGTCTTTTCAATCATTTTACAGCCCATAACTGACACTGAAATTGTGCACATAGCTAATACTGCAATAATCTTCTTTATTCTTTTCAAAATTTTCCCCTCACTTACTTCTATTTTTTCTAAATTCAATGTAAAAAGCCATAAAACTAGTATATCAATATTATTTTTACAATTCAATTTTTTTGAACACTTTTGCTTCTATATTTTTATATCATATATTTGTTACAATATTATGTCATCAAATAATTCTTTTAAAAATTCTAGTTTATTCTCTTTCCTTATATCCTTTATTCTAAATAAGAAATAAGGTTTAGTTCCAAATTTTAATACCACAATATCCTTATATTTTTCAGTTAAAGACTTAAATACATTCTTATACTTACTTTCTCCTTCTGCAAATTTGAATATTATCTCCTTTGAATTTTCCTTTATCTCTTCTATAAATATAGATTTTGCTTTACTCTTTATATAAGCAATATCCATAAGATTATAAACCGGTTCTGGAATTTTAGAATATCTATCTTCTAGTTCCTCTTTAATGTCATTATAATCATCTATACCTTCAATAGATGCTATCTTTTTGTATATTTCTATCTTTTGAATTTCATCATCTATATAATTTTCTGATATAAATGCATCTACCTTTAAATCAACAGTTGTTTCTATAGGTTCTTTTTGAATTTCACCTCTTATTATTTTAACAGTATCCTCAAGCATTCTACAATAAAGATCATATCCAACAGATGCCATATGTCCATGTTGAGATGATCCCATCATATTGCCTGCGCCTCTAATTTCTAAATCTCTCATAGCTATCTTAAATCCTGACCCTAATTCAGTAAAGTCTTTAAGTGCTTTAAGCCTTTTTTCAGCAACTTCTGTTAAGACTTTATCTTTAGTATATAAAAGGTAAGCATATGCAATTCTATTAGATCTACCAACTCTACCTCTTAATTGATAAAGTTGTGATAATCCCATTTTATCAGAATCATAGACTATTATAGTGTTTACATTTTGAATGTCCATTCCTGTTTCTATAATTGTTGTGCAGACTAATACATTGTATTCCCCTGACATAAAATCAAACATTTCCTTTTCTAGCTGTCTCTCAGCCATCTGACCATGAGCAATTCCAACTTTACTTTCAGGTACTAATCCTTGAATATATTTAGCCATTCTTTCAATATCTTCTACTCTATTATAGACAAAATATACTTGGCCTCCTCTTCCGATTTCTCTAAGTATAGCGTCTCTAATAAGCTGATCATTTTGCTCAACAACATATGTTTGTACTGGGTATCTTTCTTCTGGAGGTGTTTCTATAACTGATATATCTCTAACTCCAGTTAATGACATATGAAGTGTTCTAGGAATTGGAGTAGCACTTAAAGTTAATACATCAACATTTTTCTTTATGTTTTTTATTTTTTCTTTTTGTTTTACTCCAAATCTTTGCTCCTCATCAACTATAAGAAGTCCTAAATCTTTAAATTGAATATCCTTTGATACAAGCCTATGAGTCCCAATTAATATATCTAAATTCCCTTCTTTAACCTTCTGTAGAGTTTCTTTTTGTTGCTTTGTAGTTCTAAATCTACTTATCATATCTATTTTTATTGGAAAATCAGAAAATCTATTTTTCATATTTTTATAATGCTGCTCTGCTAAAATGGTAGTTGGAACTAATAATGCAACTTGTTTTCCATCCATAACAGCTTTAAATGCAGCTCTTAATGCAACTTCTGTTTTTCCATATCCAACATCACCGCATAATAATCTATCCATTGGTTTATCAGATTCCATATCTATTTTAATTTCTTCCAACGATGTCAATTGATCTGGTGTTTCTTCAAATGGAAATTCATCTTCAAATTGCTTTTGCCATTCTGTGTCCTTACTGAATCTATGTCCTTTAACAGTACTTCTCATAGCATATAGCTTAACTAAATCCTCTGCAATTTCATTAATAGATTTTCTAACCTTTGCTTTAGCTTTTTGCCATTCCGCCCCTCCAAGTTTGTTGACTTTTGGAGATTTTCCTTCACTTCCAATATATTTTTGAATTAAATCAAGCTGATCTACAGGAACATATAATTTATCTCCTTTATCATATACAATATCTAAGTAGTCTCTTTTATGTCCTCCAACTTCTATTTGCTTTATTCCTTTATATACACCTATTCCGTGATTTGCATGAACTACATAGTCTCCAAGTTTTAATTCAGCAAAGCTTTTTATCTTAGAAACTCCTTTTTGTTTTTTCTTTCTACTAGTTAATTTTCTCTTTGCTTCTCCAAATACTTCCTTATCTGAAATAATGCAAATTTTATAATTTGGATATTCAAACCCCTTTAACTGATTACCAAATGTTATTACAACTTCACCAAATTGAATATTTTCAATATTATCTCTATAAGAGCTCTCTATTCCTCTATCTCTTAATGTTCCTACAAGCCTTTCTCCTCTTGCCCTAGTACCCGATAAAATTAAGGTCTTATATCCTAAAGATTTTTTACTTAATATATCATCAATTAACAAATCTAATTGACCTTGATAATTATTTAATGTTAATTGCACTATATTTACAATTTCCCTTGGTTTTATCCAATCAGAAGATTTAAGTAATGATTCTAAAAATACTAGATCCTTTTCAGCAAATGTATTAAGCACTTGCTCTTCATCAACTAATAGATTTCCTTGTCCAGGGAATATATCTCCTCTTTGAGAAAATGCTGAAAAATTTTCTTCAAACTCTAAATATGTTGAATCTAATTTACCTTTACATCTTTGTAAATCATCTACAATAAAAAAGTAGTCATCAAAATAATCAAATAAACTCTCGGTACTGCTACAAAAATATGGTAAATAACTATCAATTGTTTCAAAAGAAGATGTTTCTTCTAACGCCTCTAAGTTTCTCTTTAATAAATTTTTTAATTTATTAACCCTATCTTTATCTTTATTCTTAGATTGTATCTCTTCTAATTCATCTTCTAATTTTTCTTTGCCTAACTTCAAATTATCTTCAGTTATTATTATTTCTTTTGCTGGAAATATATCTACACCACTAACCTTTTCAATACTTCTTTGAGATTCAGTATTAAAAGTTCTAATAGACTCTATTTCATCACCAAATAGTTCAATCCTATATGGATATGTTGAGCATGTTGGAAACACATCTAATATTCCACCTCTTAGTGAAAATTGTCCTTTTCCTTCAACCATCTCTACTCTTTCATACCCAGATTGAACTAATTTTTTTGATAATTCAATAATATTAATTTCATCGTTTTCCTTTAGACACATCCTATAGTCTAAAAATAACTTATGTGGTGTATATCTTGCTGCAAAAGCATCTATTGATGTTACTACTATTTTCTTCTTATCATTTAATATTTCACTTATTACTTTTAATCTAGCCCATCTTAAATCTCCTGAAATAGCTTCAATATTATAGAAAACTACTTCTTTGGCTGGAAAATAGTATACTTCATTTGTATATAATATTAAATCTTCATAAAGATTTTTTGCCTCCATATCACTTTGAGTTACAATTATCATCGATCTATCGATATTTTCAAATATACCATCTATAATATATCCTCTACCTGATTCCGATGCACCATATACTCCAATTGGATACTTTTTATTATTAATACTTTTTATTATATTTTCAAATTCAGTACTAGTTTCTAAGGGCTCTAATACCCCCTTTAATCTCATTGCATGCACCATCCTTAAATAGTTGTATTGGCTACAAACCCATTAAAATCATTCATAGCGGTTTTTATATCACCCTTTATTATTTCCTTTGTTGCTTTTGTTGATGCATCTATGCTTTCATTTAAAACAACCATTTCTTCTTTTGTAAACTTTCCTAGTACATAGTTAACCAGATCAACATTGGGTTGTCCTACGCCAACTTTTATTCTCGGAAAAATATCTGTTCCGAGGCTTTTTATTATACTTTTTATTCCATTATGGCCTCCTGCACTTCCTTTTTCCCTTATTCTTAATCTTCCTACATCTAAACTTATATCATCATATATAACTAACACTTGTTCTCTTGTAAGTTTATAAAAATCTACTACTTCTTTTACACTTTCACCGCTTAAGTTCATATATGTTGTAGGTTTCAATAAAATAACTTTTTCATTATCAATAAATCCTTCTCCATATATACCTTTAAATTTTTGCCTGCTCACATCAATATTATACTCTTTAGATATATTATCAACAACTTTAAAGCCTATATTATGCCTTGTTTGCTCATATTCCTTGCCTGGATTTCCAAGTCCAACTATTAAAAACATATTAATTATCTCCTTCAATAAAATTTCTTAAATACATACAAAATAAGACCTATTTATAATTAGATCTTATTATATGATTATAAATCCTATAATTTAATTTTACTATTTATATTTAGAAAGTGAAAAGATAAAAGAAACACCTTTATCTACATGATTCTTAACCCAAATTTCTTCTCCTTGTTGCATTAAAAGCATTCTCACTATAGGTAACCCAAGCCCTGTGCTAACTTTATTAGTTCTAGACTTGTCAGATTTATAAAACCTATCCCATATATGCCTTAATTCCTCTTCTGCTATCTTAGGCCCATCATTATATATTTCTACAAATACCTTTGATCCCTTAAAATATGTGCTTATATTTATTTTACCATTTTTTTCACAATATTTAATGGCATTATCTAACAAATTAGTAACAACTTGAATCATCTTATCTTCATCAGATTTTATATAACAATTTTCTCCTTGAAGCTTTACATCTAACACTATATTTTTTTCTTTTATCTTTCCCTCATTATTAATAACACATATCCTGATTAATTCATTTATATCAATTTTTTTCATATGAAATTTCAATTTGCCAGATTCAATTGCAGACAAATCTAATAAATCATTAATTAATCTTGTAAGTCTTTGTATTTCATTATATACCCTTTGTAAATAATATCCCTCTTTATCTTTAGGAATAACCCCATCTATTATACCTGCAATAAATCCTTTTATCGATGTAATAGGTGAACGTAATTCATGAGAAACATTTGATATAAACTCTCTTCTATTATTTTCAACTTTCTCTAATGATTCAGCCATTATATTAAAAGAATTTGCTAGTTCACCAATCTCATCTTTTGATTTTATATAAACCCTTTTTTGCACTTCTCCATTTGCGAACCTTTTTGCGGCATTATTTATTTCAGAAAGTGGATTAACAAGTATTCTTTTAGAAAACAATGATAGTACAGCAGATGCAAATATCATAGTACATAAAGCTGATATCCATATGATTAAATATATCTTATGCAACTGAGCATTTATTGTAGATAATGGTGATGTCATTATTACAATTCCATCAAGATCACTATCTTTTTCTATTGGATACATATATATATAATTATTATTAATATATTCAACTGATATTCCATTCTTTAAACTTCTTATATTTCCTTCTGAAATATAAAATTCTGAATCCCAATTTTTATTTTGAGAATTCATGTATATATTTCCTTTGTAATCTCCAACTAAAATATCAGCATTAATAGCTATACTAGACATATCTACAATCGCTTGTAGCTTATCCATGCTAATTTCTCTTCCCTCATTTTTGTAAGAATCAACAGTTTTAGAAATATACGATCCACATTTTTCAAATTGAGTTCTTTTTTCAGTGAAAAAGTTGCTTTTAAACCACATAGACAAAACCCATGCCAGAAAAACTAAAACCATTCCCAAAATCACAGTGAATGTTAATATTAGTTTAGAAAACAAACTACCTCTTTTCATACTAATTCACCTCAAATTTATATCCAACACCCCATACTGTCTCTATTTGCCAATTTTCTCCTCCACTTAGCTTTTCTCTTAATCTTTTTATATGTACATCAACAGTTCTAGAATCTCCAGGATAATCATATCCCCATACTTCACAAAGCAACTGCTCTCTTGTAAAAACCTTATTTTTATTGTTTGCTAAATAATACAATAGTTCAAATTCTTTTGGTGGCATTTTTATATCTTCTCCATTGTATATTACTTTATAAGATGTTGAATCTATTGATAAATCACTTAGCTTTATTATTTCACTCTTTACATTATCTGATGAATATCTTCTAAGGACTGCTTTAACTCTCGCTAAAAGTTCTTTAGGCTCAAACGGCTTAACTATGTAGTCATCTGCACCAAGCTCTAATGCTAAGACTTTATCGAACGTGTCACCTTTTGCTGTAATCATTATTACAGGAGTTTCTCCTTGCTTTCTAATCCATTTTAAAATATCAATTCCATCTATATATGGTATCATTACGTCAAGTAATACTATGTCTGGCTTATATTCCAAATAGACTTCTTCAGCTTGTTTTCCATCTAATGCTACTTTAGTATTATACCCTGAGCTTTTTAAATACATATTTATTACTTCACTAATATTTTCATCATCGTCTACAATTAAGACTTTACCTGAAAATCCATCCATATTTTATACTCTCCTTAATAACTAATTGAATTTTTAATTTTATTTATTATACTATATTATTCCAAAGTATTAACTATTTAATTAAAATTGAAATATAAATCTATTATAATCTTAATAAACCCTTTATGGCTATATCCATAAAGGGTTTATTAAGTATTTATTTTTGATATTCAAATAACTTACTTATTGGTTCATCATTGTAAATTCTTTTTATTGCTTCTGCAAATAGTGGTGCAACTGAAAGTGATTTAAACTTAGCAGTGTCATTATCTTCCTTTAATGGAATAGTATTTAACATAACTAACTCTTCAATTGCAGAATTATTTATTCTTTCCAGAGCTGGTCCTGATAATACTCCATGAGTACAACAAGCATAAACATTTTTAGCCCCTAAATTTTTAAGAGCATTTGCTGCATTTGCAATAGTTCCAGCCGTATCTATCATATCATCGATCAAAATACATCTTTTACCTTCTATATCCCCTATTATATTCATAATCTCAGAAACATTAGCTTTTGGTCTTCTCTTATCTATTATAGCTATCGGTGCATGTAAATTATCTGCAAATTTTCTTGCTCTAGTTACACTTCCTAAATCTGGTGATACCACCACAACATCATCTTGATCTGCTAACCCCATTGATATGAAATGTTCTGCAAGTATTGGCGCACCAAGTAAATGATCTACAGGTATATTAAAATATCCTTGAATTTGTGCTGCATGTAAATCCATAGTTAAAACTCTATGTGCTCCTGCAGCCGTTAAAAGATCTGCAACTAATTTAGCTGTTATAGGATCTCTCGATTTAGCCTTTCTATCTTGTCTAGCATATCCATAGTATGGCATTACTACTGTAATTCTTCCTGCTGATGCTCTTTTAAATGCATCTATCATAATAAGTACTTCCATTAAATTATTATTGACAGGTGAACAAGTAGATTGGACTATAAACACATCATTTCCTCTAACAGTTTCACTTATATCGACAGATATTTCTCCATCACTAAAAGTTGAAACTTTAGATTTTCCTACTGGAACTCCAAGTATATCAGCTATATCTTGTGCTAGCTTAGGGTGCGAATTCCCAGTAAAAACTTTTATATTTCTTCCATGAGTTATCATAATTAAGAAGACCTCCTTAAAATTTTAAGCTAATTTATACTAAATTTTTTATTTTTTTAATCCTTTTTTTTCTACCCATCCTTTAATATTTCTTTGTTTAGCTCTTGCTATTGCAAGATCTCCCTCTTTAACCTCAGATGTAATAGTTGATCCAGCAGCAATATAAGTATTATCTTCAACTTTCACAGGTGATACTAGGTTAGTATTACATCCTATGAAGCTATTATCTCCAATTATAGTCTTATGCTTAGTCTTTCCATCATAATTTACAACTACTGTACCGCATCCAAAATTACATCCTGATCCAACTTCTGCATCTCCAATATAAGTTAAATGAGACACTTTAGTACCATCACCAATTGTAGATTTCTTTATTTCAACGAAATCACCTATTCTAGCATGTTTACCAACCTTAGTTTCAGGACGTAAATATGCAAAAGGTCCAACTGTAGTATTATCGCCAATAATAGCATCTAATATAACTGAAGATTGTATATCAACTTCATTACCAATAACACTATCCTTAATTCTTGAATTTTGGTAAATCAAACAATTTTCTCCAACTTTTGTATTACCCTCTAAAATATTATTAGGATATATTATAGTGTCTTTTCCTATTTCAACATCAATACCTATGTATGTGGTTTTAGGGTCTATTAATGTTACTCCATTCTCCATATGTTTAAGATTTATTCTATTCTTAAGTATTTCTTCTGCTTGTGCTAATTGAATCCTTGAGTTAACCCCAATAGTTTCTTCATAATCAGTTATCACAGCTCCTATTGGTTTATTTTGAGATTTTAGTATTTCTATTATATCTGTAAGATAATATTCTCCTTGTTCATTATTGTTGTTTAATTTTTCTAAAGCATCCACTAGCAATTCAATATCAAAACAATAAATCCCTGAATTCATTTCATTAATTTTAAGTTCTTCTTCATTACAATCTTTATGTTCAACTATCTTTAAAACTTGATTATCTTTTCTTACAATTCTTCCATATCCAGTTGGATCCTCTACAAGTGCAGTTAAAATAGTAGCTGCATTTTTATTATTTATGTGATTTTCAACTAATCTTTCTATTGTTTCTTGCTTTATTAAAGGAGTGTCACCTGTAAAAATTGCAACTACTCCTTTTTTATGTTTTAAAAACTCTTTTGCACATATAACTGCATGACCTGTTCCTAATTGTTCGGCTTGAAGCGAATAAGACACTTTTCTACTTTCTGTCCCAACTTTTACAAGTTCTGCGCCTTTACCTATTATTATATTTATATCATCTATCTTTGATTTTCTTATTGAATCTATTACATGGTTTACCATTTCTTTTCCACAAACTTTATGTAATACTTTTGGTAAATTTGATTTTATTCTCTTTCCTTGTCCAGCCGCTAATACTAATGCACATTTATACACTCTATACACACCTCATTCATAGGTTTATTAAACCGATTAATTCAACTAATTATACAATTAATATTCATTTAAATTAATTATATTTGAAAGATGATTTTATTTCAAGCTATAACACTTTAACCTTTTCTTCTTAATTATGTAACTACGAAATAAGAGGAAGTTTAAACTTCCTCTTATCCTCACTTTTATTATTCTTCTACAACTTCCTCTGATACTGCTTTTTCATAAGCTTCTAAAATTGCAGATTGAATTTTTTCTCTTGCCTCTGTGTTTATTGGGTGTGCTATGTCTTTAAATTCTCCATCTGGTGTCTTTCTGCTTGGCATAGCAATAAATAAACCCATTTGACCTTCTATAACCTTGATATCATGAACTACAAATTCATTATCAAAAGTAACAGAAACTATTCCCTTCATTTTGCCTTCTGATGCTATTTTTCTAATTCTAACATCTGTAATTTGCATCTGACTACACCTCCAAGTTGCTTATAAAATGTTTAATATTATATAATTTCTCCACAAATTGCTAAATTCCTTTTAAATATGTTGAATTATTTGAAAATTTATTTTTTTATTACAATTTATATAAAATATTACACAATTTCATTATCTTTTATATTGATTTTAATAAATAGGTATATAAAAAGAGTACAACTAAAAAATTTAATAGCTCTACTCCCATGTATTTTTAATTTTAAAATTTATAGTTTAAGAAAAAAACTTTGAAGGTTGTATTTCTGTTATTGCTGACTTATCTACAGCTTTTAATTCAACTATAGAGACATACTCATCAACTAACTTTTTTTCTATTTGTTTATTATCAACTAAAACTCCAATTCCAACTAATTCACTATCAAATTCCTTTAACAGATCCTTAATTCCAACTGCTGTTCCTCCGCCCTTCATAAAATCATCAATAAATATGCATTTACTAGATGTCTTCATTGATTTTTTAGATAAAGCCATTTGTTGCAACCTTCCATTGCTTCCTGATACATAATTTATAGTAACTGTTGGTCCCTCTGTTGCTTGACTATCCCTTCTTGCAATAACCAATTGTACTCCTAAGTTTCTAGCTACTTCATAAGCTAATGGAATACCTTTTGTTTCAACAGTTATTACATAATCTACCTCTCTGCCTTGAAAACATGATGAAAGCATAACTCCAGCTTTGCTTATTATTTGAGGATTATACATAAGATCAGTCATGTATATTATATCCCCAGGAATTACTCTGCCATCATCACCTAACTGTTCACATAGCTCTAATGCAAATTCCTTTTTCTTTTCAACACCATTTCCTGGAATATATTTTATTCCTCCTGCAACCCCTGCAATAGTCTCAATTTTACCCATTTCTAATCTTTCTAGTACTTCTCTTACAACAACTATATCTTCACTTATTGTAGATTTGGCAGCATTTAATAATTCTGAAAATCTATTTAATCCTATTATTTTATTGGGACTTTCTAGTAGTATCTTAGTTATAGCGACCACTCTCTTGTTTCTTGTAAACTTTTCCATATATATCACCTACACGAATTTTTTTTTATTAAATCCCTTTAATATTCATATTTTATTCTAATTTCATTTTAATATCAACATTTTTAACCATAAACTTAAAGATATCTATAAAATTTATTCAATATTTATAATAAAATAGCATAAAATATAATGTATTTATCTTTTTATATGGTTCATTTCTTAAAAAGTGTATATAATTATAAGTGCAGTCCAAATATAATTTGGAATTTTAACTGTATCATGCTATTTTATTATAGCTAGATAACTGTATTAATTAAAAGGGGTTGGTCACTTGTCTTTCGATTTTATTAAAGATAAAGATAAAAAGGTTCATTTTATAGGTATCGGCGGCATCAGCATGAGTGGTCTTGCTGCTATTTTATTAAATAGTGGATTTAAAGTATCAGGATCAGATTTTAAAAATTCTAATATAGTTGAAAAATTAAGATCTGAAGGTGCTGAAATTTACATAGGACATAAAAAAGAAAATATAAAAAATGTAGATTTAGTTGTTTATACTGCTGCAATTCCATCAGATAATCCTGAAATTTTAGAAGCTAAAGCTCAGAATATAAAATTAATGGATAGAGCTGAATTTCTTGGTCAAATTATGAAAGGTCATAAATACAATGTTGCAATTTCAGGTACTCATGGAAAAACTACATGTACATCTATGCTTTCTTACATCACATTAGAAGGAAATCTAGATCCAACTATTTTAGTTGGTGGTGAGTTAGATGCAATCAATGGAAACTTTAAAATTGGAAATAGTGAATATTTCTTAACAGAAGCATGTGAATATAAGCGTTCATTCTTAAGCTTCTTTCCTTATATAGGAGTAATCTTAAATGTTGATGCTGATCACTTAGATTATTACAAAGACATAGATGAAATTGAAGATACATTTTTAAAATTTTCCACTTTAATACCAAAAGATGGTTATCTTGTAGGCTATGCTAATGATCCTAGAGTTAAAAATATATTAAGAAAAGCTGAGTGTAATGTATTAAGTTATGGTTTTGAAGATGCTGATATAACTGCTAAAAATATTATTTTTAATAAAAATGGTTGTGCTACATTTGATGTATTTAAAAATAATACAGCATTATTTAATCTTACTTTAAATGTACCTGGTAAGCATAATATTTTAAATGCTCTTGCTTCAATATGTGTATCTATAATATTTGATATTTCTTATAAAGATATAACTTCTGGTTTATCAAAGTGTAAGGGTGCTCATAAAAGATTTGAATATAAAGGTGAGTTAAATGGAGTTACTGTAATAGACGATTATGCTCATCATCCTACAGAAATTACAGCTACACTAAGTACTGCAAAACAAATACATCATAATAAAATGTATTGTGTATTCCAGCCACATACTTATACAAGAACCAAAGCATTATTTAATGAATTTACAAAATGTTTTTCAGATACAGATGAACTTATTTTAATGGACATTTATGCTGCACGAGAAAAAGATACTGGTTTAGTATCATCTGATGAACTAGGTGATGCAATTAGAAAAGCAGGCATAAAATGTACTAATGTTCATTCTCATGATGAAGCATTAAGCTATGTTAAGTCAAAACTTACTAACGGAGACCTACTTTTAACAGTAGGTGCTGGAGATGTAGTTATTGTTGGAGAAAAATATTTAGAAAATAAATAAATCTATATTAAAAGAGTTATTACACGGTTTAAGTTTGTAATAACTCTTTTAATCATAATCTAATATTGCTAAATATTAGTTATTGTAATCTTTAAACAAGAATTTATTTTAGTTTCTCAGAAATATCATATTATTTAATAATAGTAACATCTTTTGACACTGAATTTAAAACTTCAACACCATCTTTTGTTACAAGTACTAAGTCTTCTATTCTCACTCCAATTCTATCAGGTAAATAAATACCTGGTTCAATAGAAAATATCATTCCTGCTTTTACTTCATCATGGTTAATTGAACTTACATCACCTTTGTCGTGTATTTCTAATCCAACACTATGTCCTGTTCTATGTGTAAAGTATTCTCCATATCCTTTTTCTTCTATATAACTTCTAGCAGCCGCATCTATTTCTGAGAATCTAGCTCCCTCTTTAACCTTTGAAATAGCATTTAAATTTGCATTCCTTACGATCTCATATATTTCTCTATCGTCTTTATTAGGTTCTTCTCCGAAAAATACAGTTCTTGTCATATCAGAACAATAATGATTATAAACTCCTCCAATATCTATTACTAAGCTTTCTCCCCTTTTTAGTTTTGTTGTATCAGGTTCATGATGTGGATCTGCAGCATGTGCACCAAAAGCTAATATTGGCTCAAAAGAAAATCCTTGAGCTCCTTCTTCCTCATATAGTTCTGCCAATAATCTTGCATAATACTTTTCAGTATATCCTTCTTTAAGCTCACCCCAAAGTTTCTTCATTACTCTGTCATTAATTTGTGAAGATTTTCTCATTAAATCTTTCTCTTCTTCATCTTTAACCATTCTCAATTCATCAATTATATTAGAAGAATTAACAAAGCCTTTTACAGCATTAAGGTCCATTAACCTTATAACAAATTGTGCTGGCCAAAACTTATCTATACCTAAAACTTTATTTTTTTCTACAATATCGCTTAAAATCTTAATTGAGTCATCACTATCTGTAAACCAAACTATATCTATTCCTAAATCCTCTTGTATAGGAAACAATTTATTTACAACAAATTTATGGTTTCCATTTATATTTAAATAAAGAGCTATCATTCTCTCTCCTACTGACATCCACTTCCCAGTTAAATAATATATTGAAGCTGGTGATGTAACTACCATTTGAGATAAATTCATAGACTCCATTCTCTTTATAACATTAAGTACTCTTTGTTCTTTCATAATGCTAACCTCCTTATTAATTTCCATATGAACATTATATAACTTTTCTGACAAAAATAATATTCTTTGTGTTATATTAAAATGCTATAATATATTGTGGTTAAAAATATAAATAATATTATTATATATGATGGAAGCTTTAGGAGGAATGCTTATGAAGATAGCAGTAATTTCAGATATACACTCTAATATTTATGCACTTATTAATTTATTAGAAAATATAGATAATGAGAAAGTAGATACAATAATTTGTCTAGGTGATCTAGTGGGATATGGTCCTCATCCAAATGAAGTAATTTCAATGATTAGAAGAAGACATATACTTTGTATAAAAGGTAATTATGATAATTCAGTTGTTGATAATGAATATTCTTACATAAGAGAAACTCCTATTAATACATTTTCATTACCTTGGACTGTTAATGAATTAAGAGCAGAAAATAGATTTTTTCTTGAAAATCTACCTTCAACATTATCTTTGAATATTAATGGTAAAAAACTTTTATTTACTCATGGAAGTCCAGATAAAATTAATGAATATTTATTTCAAGATGCAGAAAATACATTAAGTATAATGAATTCTCTTGAAGAAGATATGTTAATTTGTGGACATACACATATTCCTGCAATAAAAGAATTTTCTGGGAAAGTATATGTAAACTCAGGTAGTGTGGGTAAACCTAAAATCGGACGTCCAAATAGCACTTATTGTATATTAAATATAACCAAACAAGATGGTATACAGGTTCAAATCAAAGAAATTTCTTATGAATATAAACGTATTATTAAAGATATGACTATGCTAAACTTTCCTCCACAATTAATTCAAAGCTTTGAAAGTGGATTAGAATAGCTATAATCATAGTTTAAGTTGTACATGACTAAGTTGCATTAAGCAAGAAAGTATTGTAAAATTTATTTAGCATAAAATCGTAATAGTATACATTGCTAAAATCTCTAGCATAAGTTTATTAAAATAATTTATGCTACTGTATGACGATTTAAGTAATAAACTGAAAATAATTCTTTTTTATTCATTGAAACTTATGAATGAAAAATTTTTTTCACAATTTTAAGCAAAATGGAGGTCATATATTATGACAAAATCAACCTTAATCAAGAGCCTTTATAGAAATACAGATGATTTCTTATCAAAGGAAATAACAATATCAGGATGGATAAGAACTTTAAGAGCATCTAATGCATTTGGATTCATAGAAATTAATGATGGTTCTTTCTTTAAAAATATTCAAGTAGTATTTAGTGACTCACTATCAAACTTTAAGGAGATATCAAAATTACCTATAAGTTCTTCACTTACAATTACAGGTAAGTTAGTTGCTACTCCTGATGCAAAACAACCTTTTGAAATTCAAGCTAAAGAAATAATTATAGAAGGGATGTCAAATTCTGATTATCCACTTCAAAAGAAAAGACATACTTTTGAATACTTAAGAACAATAGCACATTTAAGACCTAGAAGTAATGCCTTTTCTGCAACCTTTAGAGTACGTTCAGTTGCAGCATATGCTATACATAAATTCTTCCAAGATCAAGACTTTGTATACACTCACACTCCAATAATTACAGGCAGTGACTGTGAAGGTGCTGGAGAAATGTTTAGAGTAACAACTCTTGACCCTAAAGCTCCTGAACTAACTAAGGATGGAGAAGTAGATTATAGTAAAGACTTTTTTGGCAAAGAAACTAATCTTACTGTTTCTGGACAGCTAAATGCTGAATGTTTTGCTCTAGCTTTTAGAAATATATATACTTTCGGTCCAACATTTAGAGCAGAAAATTCTAACACTACAAGACACGCTGCTGAATTCTGGATGATAGAACCTGAAATAGCTTTTGCTGATTTACAAGATGATATGGAACTTGCTGAAAGCATGTTAAAGTATGTAATAAATTATGTTATGGAAAATTGCCCTGAGGAATTACAATTCTTTAATCAATTTGTGGATAAAGGTTTATTAGAAAGATTAAATCATGTAGTTTCATCTGATTTTGCTAGAGTTACATATACAGAAGCTGTTGAAATTCTAGAAAAATGTGGAAAAGAATTTGATTATCCTGTATCTTGGGGTATTGATTTACAAACAGAACACGAAAGATATCTTACTGAGGAACACTTTAAGAAACCTTTATTTGTAACAGACTATCCTAAAGAGATTAAAGCATTCTACATGAGAATGAATGAAGATAATAAAACTGTTGCAGCTACTGACCTTCTTGTTCCTGGAATAGGAGAAATAATTGGTGGTAGCCAAAGAGAAGAGAGACTAGATAAGCTAAAAGAAAGAATGGCTGAACTAGGTCTTAAAGAAGAAGACTACTGGTGGTACTTAGAATTAAGAAAATATGGAGAAACTAAACATGCTGGATTTGGTTTAGGTTTCGAAAGATTAATCATGTATATAACAGGCATGACAAATATTAGAGATGTAATTCCATTCCCTAGAACTCCTGGAACTTCAGAATTCTAAATTTGATTAAAAGCATCTAATATTTTATAATTGTAAAATATTAGATGCTTTAATTTATAGGATTATCCAATCATTACTTTTCATAAATAAAGCTCAATTAATATATAATTTATTTTTTAGAAATATATTTATTATCCTTTATATAAAATCTCCAAGGAAAATTTATTGCCTCTTCTGCATAATCAATTCCTATTCTTGTAGTTTCAACTATACTAAAATTAGTATCCTCTGAATCCTCTATATAAAAATCTCCTTTTTCATATAATTTCCTATAATTTTCAGATTTATCTATAGAAAAGGCCATACACAATTTCGATGGTCCATTAGCTATATTTTTTTTCTTAGTTAAAGTTAATTTATCATAACTTTCTTTAAACCTCTTTTGTGATAAGTATTCAAATTCATTTAATGGTTCCAAAGCTCGTATAAGAACTCCTTCACCTTTATTCTCTTCTCCACTGATAACATTAAAGCAGTAATATAATCCATAAATAAAATATACATATGCTATTCCACCTTCTCTAAATAAAGGTTCTGTTCTATCAGTTCTTCTGCCATTATACGCATGTGATGCCTTATCTATTTCTCCTATGTAAGCTTCGGTTTCTACTATTTTTCCCTTTAATGTTACATTATCAACTTTTCTTACAAGAATTTTTCCTAAAAGCTCCTTAGCTAACTCTAATGCTCCTTGTTCATAAAATTCCTTTCCTAATATCAATTTTACCACCTATCCTTTTACACTAAAATAATGTCAAAAACTTATTAATTTAGTCAGGATCTTAAAAAATAATCCACATAAAAAATAATTAATCCACAGTTTTTATAATATAATTAATTCTAATGTGAATAATTTATATTTAATATTTTAAAGTTACTATTTTGCCACTTTTTAAACTTTCTTTAACATCTATAATTCTTTGATTAGTTGATCCTCTAAATTTAATACCATCTTGCATCTTGTCTTTTTCAAATTTTCCATCAACTAATACATCAAGATTATATAATAGATCCTTCCATCCTTTATTTTTATCTAAATTACTGATTATATTCTCAAAAGTATATCCTGTATAACTCCAGATATTTAATCCTTTTTCTTTAAAAGCCTTAGCCATATATGCAAAATCATCTGCTCTTTCAAAGGGATCTCCTCCACTAAATGTAACTCCTCTTAAAATTGGATTATTTATCACATCATTTATTAATTCATCCATGTCTCTTTCTTCTCCACCATTAAAATCATGGGTATCCTGATTAAAGCAGCCTTTACAATTATGCTTACATCCTTGTGAGAAAAATACTCTTCTCATTCCAGGCCCATTAACTAGACTCTCATAAGCTATTCCAGATAATCTTATAGTTCTTCCCATTATAAAATTCACTTCTTTCTAAATAAATCTATATTTTTTTAAACAATAGAGTTCTTTATTAATTATATATCAACCAAAATATGTTTTCTATATATAAAGAGCGTGTATATGGCTTTAATAGCCATATACACGCTTTATTTTTTCTATATTACAAATACATACTGTTTTAATTAACTAATATAATATTTTTCTATTAGTTATTAGATTTCACATAGTTTAATCTTCCACCAGCTTTAATAACAGCAATTTCTTTTTCTGTTAATGCAACTATAGCTTCAAATTCAGTTCCTTTAGTTAAATTCTTAACTTTTGCCACACCTGAATTTAATGCATCTTGAATTCCTTCTATTTTCAAATCATCTATTAATTCAATTTTTTCATAGTCAGCTTCATTTTTAAATTCCATTGGAATTATTCCATTGTTAATTAAATTAGCTTTATGAATTCTTGCAAATGACTTAGCGATAACTGCTTTTACTCCTAAATATAGTGGTGCTAAAGCAGCATGTTCTCTACTTGATCCTTGTCCATAATTGCCACCAGCAATTATAAATCCTCCATTGTATTCTTTAGCTCTCTTAGGGAATTCTGTATCTACTGTATTAAAACAAAATTCTGAAAGATAAGGAATATTAGATCTAAATGGCAATAATTTTGAATTTGAAGGCATAATATGATCTGTTGTAATATTATCTTCAACTTTTATTAATACCTTTCCTTCAACTTCTTCACCTAATGGATTATTAACTGGGAATGGTTTAATGTTTGGTCCTCTAACAACTTCAACTTCAGCATTAGTTGGTGCTGGTGCCAAAATCATAGAATCATCTATTAAAAATTCTTTAGGCATATCTATTGTTAAATCCACATCCATTTCTGTTGGATCAGTTAATACTCCTTTTATAGCTGAAACAGCTGCTGTTTCAGGACTTACCAAATATACTTGTGCTGATAATGTTCCACTTCTACCATAGAAATTTCTATTGAAAGTTCTAAGTGATACTCCATCAGTTCCTGGTGCTTGCCCCATTCCAATACATGGTCCACAAGAATTTTCAAGTATTCTTGCTCCTGAGCTAATTATATCTGCTAATGCACCATTTCTAGCTATCATTTCCATAACTTGTCTTGATCCTGGTGCAATTACTAAACTTACATTTGGATCCACTTTATTACCTTTTAATATTTTAGCAACTTTCATTAAATCTTCATAAGAAGAATTTGTACAACTTCCTATAGCTACTTGATCAATTTTAATTTTTCCAATCTCACTAATAGAGGCCACATTATCTGGGCTATGAGGTTTAGCTGCAAGAGGTTTTAATTCATCTAAATTAATAGTTACAACTTCATCATATACTGCATCTGCATCTGGTTTAAATTCTATCCAATCTTCTTCTCTTCCTTGAGCTTTGAAAAATTCTAATGTTCTTTCATCACTTGGGAAAATTGAAGTTGTTGCTCCAAGTTCTGCTCCCATATTTGTTATAGTAGCTCTTTGTGGTACTGAAAGAGTTTTAACACCTTCACCAGCATATTCAAATACTTTACCAACTCCGCCTTTTACAGTTAACTTTCTTAAAACTTCAAGAATAATATCTTTAGATGCTACCATTTTATTTAGCTTTCCTGTAAGCTCTATCTTAACAACTTTTGGTGTATTAATATTGTAAGCTCCACCTCCCATTGCAAGAGCAACATCTAATCCACCTGCTCCCATTGCAAGCATTCCAACTCCACCAGCAGTTGGTGTATGACTATCAGAACCTATTAAAGTATCTCCTGGAGTTGAGAATCTTTCTAAGAAAACTTGATGGCAGATTCCATTACCTGGCTTTGAAAAATATACACCATATTTAGATGCTACTGTTTGAATAAACTTATGGTCATCTGCATTTTCAAATCCTTGTTGTAACATATTATGATCTACAAAAGCTACTGATTTCTTTGTTTTTACTCTATCTATTCCCATAGCTTCTAATTGAAGATATGCCATTGTTCCAGTAGAATCTTGAGTCAATGTCTTATCTATTTTTAATCCTATTGGTTCACCAACTTTTAATTCTCCTTCAACAATATGGCTTTTTAAAATCTTATAAACTAAATTATCTCCCACTTGTCATCCCCCTACTTCATCGCTTATTTTATTTGTTAATTTCTATATTTAATTATATACTATTTAATCTCACTAGTCATTTTCTTCTAACAATCTCTTATATTCTTTATATAATTGAACAACTTCCTTATCAAATAAACTTCTCTTTAGTCTAACTGATGTGGCTCTTACAAGTTCTAATATTCCTTTAGCTTCATCATCAGTAATATCCATATTATATTCTTTAAATTTATTTACTATAGCAGCTCTTCCTGAATGTTTACCTATAACAATTTGTCTCTCAAGCCCAACTATTGCTGGATCAAATGCTTCATAGTTTTTAGGATCTTTTATTGCGCCATCAGCATGGATTCCAGATTCATGAGCAAACATGTTACTCCCAACTATAGCCTTCCATTTTGGAAGTTGTCTTCCTGATGCTCTTGATACATATTCTGATAATTCTCTAAACATTTTAGTATTTATATCACCTTTATACCCATAAACAAGCATAAGTGCCATAAGAACTTCTTCTAGAGCTGCATTTCCTGCTCTTTCACCTAATCCATTTACAGTTACTCCAACATGAGAAGCCCCACCTTTAATACCAGCTACTGCATTTGCAGTTGCCATACCAAAGTCATTATGTGTATGCATTTCTATATCAAATTTTGTATTATCATGAAGAAACTTTATATCATCTCTAATTTTAAAAGGTTCCATTATTCCAACTGTATCACAATATCTAAATCTATCTGCTCCTGCCTGTTTAGCTGCACTTATAAATTCTATTAAAAAATCTTTATCTGCTCTAGATGCATCTTCTCCATTAACCGATACATAAAGACCATTCTTTTTTGCAAACTCTACAGACTTAACCATATTGTCTAAAACCCATTGTCTAGAGGTTTTAAGTTTATGTTCAATATGTATATCTGATACTGATATAGAAATTGCTACTGCATCAACTCCACAATCTATTGATTGTTCTATATCGCTAATAACCGCTCTATTCCAAGCCATGATGCTAGATTTTAAATTTCTTTTTACTATTTCTTTAATTGCTTCTTTTTCGTCTCCACCCATTGTAGGAATTCCTACTTCTAATTGATCTACTCCAAGATCACTTAACATTTCCGCTATTGCGATTTTTTCTTCATTTGCAAAAACAACTCCTGCAGTTTGTTCTCCGTCTCTAAGAGTCGTATCTACTATAGTAACTTTATTACCATTCTTTGTATTAGTAATAGCCATTGTAATCCCCCATTTTCATTATTAACTTATTGCTTAAGTTTTCAGCAAAATAAACTTTTAAATATACAATTATAATATCATATGAATATTGTATTATACAAGACCTATTATTATTTTTTTGCAATAAATTTTCATCCTTCCTTCAAGTATTTTTAAATTAAACATAATTTAAAGTACTATAGGTTTAAATATTGCAAGTTTTTTTATCAATATTGCAATACATAAATATAAGACTAATTATATTAGTTTAATATTTATGTATAAAAATAACTTGTTTTTCAATAAAAATATTTTTTATGTCGAAAAACAAGTTATAATTTTATTCAAATATTAATTTTAATAGTGATTTTCATGACTTTCTGTATGTGAAAGTCTATCATCTCTCTCTTGAGCCTTTCCAGGTCCAAATCTTTCATCTAAACTCAAATATCCTGTTACTCTTGATATACCTTGTATATTTGTGCTTCCACAACTTGGGCAACTACTTTCATTATTATGCAAATAAGTTCCACAATCTTTACAATACCTTATATGGAAATTAATTCCCATATAGCTAATGTTTGTATTTTTATATGCATAATTAATTATATCCATAATAGCTTCTTCATCAGGACAGTCATCTACCTCGATGTAACTAATATGACCTCCATTGCACAATTTATGGTATGGTGCTTCAATATCAATTTTATCCTTTATTGATATTGCATATCCCACTGGAACATGGAAACTATTTGTGTAGTACTCCTTATCAGTTACACCTTTTATAATACCAAATATTTTTTGATCTTGCTTTATAAATTTCCCTGAAAGTCCTTCTGCCGGAGTAGCATAACAGCTCCAGTTTAATTTATACTCTTCTGTAAGTTTATCACAATATTCTCTTATATGTTCTATAATTTTAATTCCTAATGCTCTAGCATTTTCATCTTCTCCATGATGCTTACCAACTAAAGCTACCAACGCTTCTGATAAACCAATAAATCCGATTCCCCATGTTCCTTGCTTTAGTATAGGTTCAATTGAATCATCTGGTCCTAATCCTTCTGAGCCTTTCATTAGCCCTTGACCTGCTACAAAAGGTAAATCCTTAACCTTTAAATTTTTTAATACTCCATATCTATGCATTAATGATTCTTTTGCTAAATTTAACCTTGAATCTAATATTTCAAAGAATTTATCTATATCACCTTTAGATTGAAGACCTATTCTTGGAAGATTGACCGTTGTTGGTGCAATATTTCCTCTTCCCTTGCACCCTGGTTCTCCATTTACGTTTTTCATTAAATATGTTCTACAACCCATAGTTGCAGGAACATACCCTCTATCATAATATTCCTTATTGAAGTCTGAATCTATATTCATAAATGTTGGATTCATTCTCTTAGCTGCAACTCTACACGCTAATTTATATAGATAAAAATACGGATCATTTTCTTCTCTATTAACGCCTTCTTTTACTCTAAAAATTATATTAGGGAAAATTGGTTGTTCACCTTTTCCTAATCCCTTTTCATATTCTAAAAGAAAAATTTCACATACTAGTGCAGCATCTTTATTTTTAGGTAATCCTATATTAATAGAACTAAATGGTACCTGAGATCCAGCTCTTGAATGCATTGTATTAAGATTATATACAACGCCTTGCATAGCTTGATGTACTCTATTTCTTAATTTTTTATCAACTAAATTTTCTATTCTTTCATTTGGAATTTCTAATTCTTGTAGTTCTTTTCTAATCTCATTTCTAGTAGGTTCTATAAATATGGCCATATCATTATCAAAATCTGGATGAGACTGCCCTCCAAACATATCATTTTGAGTTGATTGTAATAAAATACATGATAATTCAGCAGCTGTTTCTATTCTCTTAGGAGCATTTATTGTTCCATATCCAGTATTAAATCCATTTTCAAGCATTTCCCTTGTTGGAATGTGTAGACAGTTTACTGTTAAATTATAACTATCTAAATCATGATAATATAAATCTCCAGTTTCATGAGCTCTTGCCAAATTTTTGGGCATTGTTGCCAAGGTATTCCATTTATTAGATTCAGATGCTATCCTTAATAGCTTTGAACTGAAATTATTACCTACATTTGCATTATCTCTATCTGTTTCGACTCCAATTTGTCTAATTGCTTTCATTAAATCTGATTTTATCTCTCTAACTTTAGTTCTTTCTCTTCTATATCCTGAGTAGGCAATTGCTATATCTTTATGTCCTTGATCCTGCAACGCTCTTTCAACCAAATTTTGTATTTGTTCTACTGTTATTGTTTGTCTGTACTCTAATTCAATATAAGTAGTTACCTTTTGTACAGCATCTAACACTTCGCTTTCTTTTAGATTTAAACCGATTTCATTAGCTGATCCTTTAATAGCTTGAGCTATCTTATCGGAATTGAACTCAACTTCTCTTCCGTCCCTTTTAACAACATATAGCATTAACATTACCTCCATGACACAACATATAGTATAATTAGTACTGTCTTATTATACTTTATAAGGTATCTCTTAGCAATCTTTTTTATAATCAATTTTTCAACCAATATTTTTTAATTCCAATGCATTATATGCATTTATCTTTTAATTTGATTAGTTTTTATAGCTATTGTCAATTTGACTTATTTTTTATATCAAAAATGTAACTATATCAGTATTGATAAACATATCAGCAGTGATATAATTATATTATATAATAAATGCCTATTAGGAGGATTTGAAATGGAGAAAATTGCAATAATAACAGATAGTGCTTCTGATATAAGTACTAATAATATAGAAAAATATGATATTAAAGTATTACCTTTTAAAATTATTTTTTCTGATAGAGAATATGATGACGGAGTTGATATCACTCCTAAAATGTTATATGAGGTTTTACCTAAAGAAATACCCACTACTTCACTCCCTAGTGTAGATAAATTTACAGCAGTACTAGAAAACTTAGCAAAGGAAGGTTATACTCATGCAATTATAATAACTATCTCAAGTGGTCTTTCAGGTACATATAATTCAGCCAGATTAGCAGCTGAAAGTGTAAGTGGAATAGAAACCTTTGTTTTTGATTCTATGACTTTAACAATGTCTGAGGGTTCAATGGTTCTTGATGCTGCTAATCTAGTTAAAGAAGGAAAATCTTTCAAAGAAATTATAAATATTTTACCTACTCTCAAAGAAAAAGTTGATGTTTACTTTACAATAGATACTTTAGAATATTTAAGAAAAGGTGGTAGAATTGGTAAAGTTGCTGGAACTATAGCTGATGCCCTTAATTTAAAGCCAATAATAACTGTAGGTGATGATGGTATATATCATACAGTTTCAAAAGTTAGAGGTATTAAACAATCTATTTCTAAATTAGCAAATTTATTAAAGCCATACTTACAAAATAATAAATGTAAAGTCTGGATCTTAGATGGAAATGCTCCTGATAAGGCTAAAGCTTTATATAATCTTATAAAAGATTTACCTAATTTAGTAGAATGCATTTTAGGCGGAGAAATTGGTCCTGCTCTAGGTGTACACACTGGTCCTGGACTTGTTGGCTTTATCGTTCAAAAGGTGGATTAATTTATGAATGAATTTAATTTTTCTAATGCTGATGATATAAAAGCTGAAGAAAAGAGACTTTATGAAGAATATAAAAAAAAGGTTGAAGCTTTAAAAAAAGCTAAAAAAGAAAAGGATTCTGTAGGTTCTATCTTTACAAAAGGTTTATTGCCAATATATATGCTATATATATTGTCATTAGGACCAACCAACGGAAATGAAATATCTCATAAAATTGGAGAAAGAACAAATGGTAAATGGATTCCTAGTACTGGTGGCATATATCCATTGCTTAAAAGACTTGAAAATGATGAATTAATCGTAGGAAGCTGGGATGATCCTAATAAAAAATTTCAGAAAATATACCACCTTACTGCAAAAGGTTTAAAAGAATTTGAAAATAAAAAGAAAATTTTAAAACCTAAAATACAAGAATCTTTAGAAGTATTTAAAATAATTTATAATGATTTATATTAAATGTTCATTCAAACATCTAATATAAATAAATTATAAAACTTTTTATAAAATAGAGAATCAAAATAATTTTTTGATTCTCTATTTTATTCATACATTATATTAACTTTTAATTAATAAATGCAGAAATATCATTATAAGATTTGATCTAAATGCACAAAATTTTAATATATATTATAAAAGTCCACTTCTTTAATTTATTCTTAAAGTGTATATTATTAAGCTTATTAGGGATAATAAATTTAATAATAATATTTCTATGTAAGGATGTGTACAAATATGAAAGGATATATTTTAAATTCAACATATAAAGAAATTACTATTATTAATGAGAATGATGATTATATGCTATTTCCATCTCATAGTTTCCCAAATAATCCCATCAACAACCATAACTCTCATTTAAATCAAATAAGCTCTAATTATATAGCTCATGATAGCAAAAACACTAAATTTAATCCATATAACTTAATTGACTATTTATAGCCAGTGTTATAAAATGAATCCGTAATGTGCTAGGGGAGCCTTAAGGCTGAGATTTGATATTCATAAACCCTTAAAACCTGATCTAGTTAATTCTAGCGTAGGGAATGCAACCTTTTAAGATTCAAAACAAAAATTTTTTTGGTTGATAATCTCCTAAGTAAGAGTATAATCTATGATTTTAATATTCTGACTTACCCTTTGGATAAGCACAATAAAGGAGGTTTTTTTATGCAAATTTTTAACGACTGGGCAAAACAATTTTCAGAGCTTTTTCAAAAATTTCCTGAAAATATTCAGGCTATTCTAGCGAGCCCATTATCTATCATTACCCTAATTGGCTGTGTCCTATTACTTATAGTTCTTGTTAAGGCTAAAAAAATCAAATTTACACCACAACTAATTTCTAGAATAGGTATCGCTCTTGCATTGGCTACAATTTTAAAGATGCTTAGACTATGGCATTTTCCACAAGGTGGAAGTATAACTCTAGGTAGCATGGTACCTATCTTAGTCATTGCATTTATATATGGTCCTCGTGTTGGCTGTCTAACTGGATTTCTTTATGGAATAATTACATTTATTATGGATCCATATATTCTACATCCAGTTCAAGTTTTATTCGATTATCCATTACCATTTATGGCCTTAGGTATTGCAGGATTTTTTAAAGAAAAAAGATGGCTTGGTGTCAGCATAGCAGTATTTATGCGATTTATATGTCACTTTATTTCTGGTGTTGCATTCTTTGGATCTTTTGCCCCTGAAGGAATGTCTCCAGTCATTTATTCTTTAGCTGTTAATGGTCCTATAATAGGGTTAGAAGGCGTCATATGCTTAGTAATCATATCTGTTCTTCCAATCGAAAGAATAATACATGCAACCTCAGCCAATAGCATTACAGCTTAAATTAATTTATATATTTAATTTCTAGATTAACAATACTTTTTCTAAAGTGCCTATCTTAACATAAATTAAAGTTAAGATAGACACTTTAATTTATTTATTCTTCTGTAGAAATTGCTGCTACAGGGCAACTTTCTTCTGCCTCTTTAGCATCATCAGTACACTTTTCTGGTATTTCATTAACTATTACTCCAGCTTTTCCATCATCTTCAATTTCAAAACATTCTGGACATATTGATGGGCATAGTCCACATGCTATACATGTTTCTTTATCCACATATGCTTTCAATAAAATCATCCTCTCTAAAAAAATTACAATAGTATTATTTCCTAAGAAATATATATTTATGTATTTACTTTTCTATTACTTTAAAGAAAAAAGCTCTACAATCTTCATTTGACTGCAGAACTTTTTATCTAATTTATATCATTAATATAAACCTTCAAATATTAGTGAATACAACGGATCTTCCTTAACATATTCCTCAGCTTTTCCATCTTCTAAAGCTTCAGTAAGTTCAAGATTAATTGGTAACTCACCAATTAAAGGAACTCCTAAATATTCAGCATTTTCTTCTGAAGATTTTTTACTAAATATTCTAATCTTCTTATCACAATCTGGGCAATTAATGTATGCCATATTTTCAACAACGCCTCTGATCTTAATTCCAATCTTCTGTGCCATGATAACAACTTTTTTAACAATCATTGATACCATATCTTGTGGTGTTGAAACTATTATGACTTCATTAATAGGAAATTCTTGCATTACAGTTAGAACTATGTCTCCAGTCCCTGGTGGCATATCTATTAATAAGTAATCTAAGTCTCCCCAATTAGTTTCTACATACATTTGTTTTAATACACCAGTTACTATAGGGCCTCTCCAAATCACAGGTTCCTCTTCTACTGGTGTTAAAAGATTCATTGAAATTACTTTTATTCCTCCATTTGTTTCTACTGGTTCAAACTTAACCATATCATTGGCTAATGGAATTATTTTTCCTCTTTCATCATTAATGCCAAAAAATCTTGGCATAGATGGACCAGTAATATCTGCATCTAATACTCCTACCTTATAACCTTTTTTAGCTAAAGTAGTAGCCATTATTCCAGTAACTGTTGATTTACCAACTCCACCTTTTCCACTCATAACTGCCACAATATTTTTAATATTACCATATCTAGGTTCTATTTTAGAAATATGACTTTCGCATCCATTTCCAGACTCCTTAGCCTGTGAATGACATGAATTTTTATTTGCACAACTATCGCAACTTCCCATTGTACATCCTCCTTTTCTATTTACCAATCTTGAGGCATTTTATTTACCTCACTTATGTTAATATCCCAATCTCTGAAATTATATTCTGCTGAAATATAATAGCTTTCAAATGATTTATCCTTCTTGTTTTCTATAGTTATTAATGTTTTAAATAGAGTACTACTATATCCCCTATTCTTAACCTTAACTACTGTATCAAAATCATCATAATTATTTTTAACCAAATCTACATTTGGCAAAATTTTATTTAAATCTTTCTTAAATTGTTCTAATTCTATAGAAAACATATATTTCAAGCAATCAGCATCGCCTGATATATCTATACCAACTTTATTTTCATTAGATAAATCTGCTTTTTGTGATTCGAGAACTTTTAATATTGATTTATAATACACATATTGAAAATCACGTGGTTTTCTTATAAACGAAAGATTCTGCATTATAGTATTTTCTAAATTTTTAGGAACTATAAATGCATTTTCATCATCGTAAAAGTTTCCTTTACCACGTTCATTATCACCAACTATATATTGATATTTTTTAACTTCATCTCCAACCCAAATTTCAAATATATAATCTGGATCAAGTGAAGTCTTTTCAGACACTTCTTTTCCTTTTGATAAAATTTTATAAATATCATTTATTGCTTGACTATCATTTACTATAAATCTGAATCCACTATCTCTAACATTCTGTATTATAATTTTATTTACTCTATTTTGTTTTATATATTCAAATTGTTCATTTCTCAGTTTCATTTTTACTGATAGTTTATCGGTAAAAGTACACCCTGTTAATGTAGTTGATATAATTAATATTATAGCTAAAATTATAATTAAAAATTTATTGTTCTTCAAATTTTTTCTCTCCCTTAAAAACTCTATGGATATTAAAAATAATTATTCCTAGAGCTAAAGTAAATATTGCAATAAATTGTGATGTAGAGAATATTCCAATATTTCCTCTTGGATCATTTCTCAAAAATTCCACTATAAATCTTCCAATGCTATATATTATTAAATACATTCCAATTACTTTTCCTGACTCTTTTTCTTTCTTTCCATAGTATAATAGAAAAAATCCTAATAAGAAATCAAAAATAGAAGAATATATTTGAGTAGGATGTAAATGAACTCCTGTTGGTGCAAGAGAATTTACTGGAAATTCAACTCCAATAGGTAGATTCGTTTCTGCTCCATAACAACAACCTGCTAAAAAGCATCCTATACGTCCAAATCCTTGAGCTATTGCAACACCAGGTACAGTCATATCTAGTATTTCTATTGTATTCCATTTTTTTCTCCTACAATATAAATATACAGATAAAGCACCACCAAATATGGCTCCATATATAACAAATCCATATCCAAAATTCAATAAAATACTTGGATCATTTAAAATACTTTTAAATTCAGTTATTATAAATAGCAACTTTCCTCCAAGTACACCGCCTATTACTGATAAAATAATAAGATTTAATAAAGGATCTTCATCAAATCCTTTTTTCTTACCTTTTCTTATTAGTAAACTAGCAGCAACTATTATTCCAATGGCAATCATTAATCCATAACTTTTTACCTGTATGCCAAATATCTCAAATAAGATTATTCTCATTAATTTCCTCCTAATTTAAATAAGTACCAAGGAGAAGCTATGCTCCTCCTTGGTACTTAAATTATAATACTTATAGTCATTATTAGCAAATCTTATTTAGACTTATTAATACTTGAGACGATTGTGTTAAACACAGTTTTTATATTTTCCTTATAATCTTTTTCATTAAGATTAAATAATAATTTAGCTTTTTTCCCATCATCTAAATCTAGATAATAACATTCATTTCTAAAATTATATCCATTATTTACAGTAGTTTTATACTGTACTAACACTCCAGAATAATTTGAATTTTTAAAAGGCATAACTTCTTCATTGAAATAGTTTAAACTCTGATTTTTTAAATCATTTTCCGCAAAAACATTTATTTCACCTTTAGTATTTATTATTTCTAATGAACCTGTAAGTTTATTATTTCTGTCTCTAAAACTTAATTTATGACTAATATATTGCCCTTTGCTCTCTTTCTCATCTACCGTCCATTCATTTGGCAATGAAATAACATAATTACCTTCATCAAAACTATATTCCTTAAATTGACTTATTCCATTATCTATAAGAGCTACCTGCTCAAACTTCTCTTTAAAGAATCCTTGGGTTATGGCTAGGACCAACATCAATGATAATAATATGGACGTAACAATTAACTGCTTTTTATTCATAATAGTTTTCTTTCTCTACTTCATTGGAACTACAATTGTTGAATTCTTATAATCATAGAACATTAACCAATATCCTTGATTTCTTGTATTATCATTAGTCCATGTTACAAATCCTGTTTTCCCTCCATAAGGTTGGTCTCTCTTTTCCTTAGATCCTGGTATTCCATATACTATATATTTCAGTTCTCCGTCTTCATCACATTTATAGCCTAATAAGAAATAGTTATTTTTATTAATATAAGGATAATAGTTTAGCATTGGATAATATGCTAAAGTGTATTTGTTATAATTCGATTCATCACATAAGTCATCAATACTGTTAACATCTACCTTATACCATTTACAGTAATTTATATCATCTAATTTCTGTGTATAAGGTTCAAAATCTTTCGCAAGATTTTCAAAGTACTCTCCAGCCTTTCCTTTTATAACAATATTATTTGAATCACTTATATTATCTATTTCTTTTTCATATTGTTCAAACTCAAAGTCATCTTCTTTAGTATTTTCTAATATTCTTTTACTATTATCTTGTCTCTTATAAAAAATTTCATATCCACTAGTGCAATGTTTCTCCAATTTAAATTTTTTACAATTATATACATTTTTAGACTTATCAATAATAATACCGTATATTAGAAAGTCACCTTCTGCATTCTTTAATTCAATTTCTAAATTGCCCTCATAACTTTCTAGTTTATCAAAGCATTTTTTTATACATTCTTCAATATCTTCTTTCTTTTCCTTTTGTTTTTCTTCATTTTCTTTGCACTTATGCTCGTGCTTTAATACATGATCATTTTCTTTTGATTTCTTTTCATTACATGATTCATGCTCATGTTCTTTCTTTTCACAATAATCTTCCTTTTTAATATGATCTTCTTTCTCGTAATGACATTTTTTATCATCACAATCTTTCTTTGATTTATCAAGTTTTTTCTTTTTATGCCTATCCTCATCTATATACTCTATCGAATCATCTATTCTATTTACATCTTCAAGTTTATCAATTTCATCCTTAACATTTACTTTAGAATTATTCTCATCTAAAATTCCAGTTTTTATGTTCTCCATATCTTGGCCTTTGTCTTTATTTTCATTAAATTCAACTTCATTAATGGCTTTATTTTCAGCTTCAGATACTATATCTTCATTTTTCACATCTTTAGCTGTTATAGCTGAATTTTCTATAAATTTACGTTCATCTTCCTTTTTAATTTTTCCAATTTCCTTTGATTCTTTAATTGATGTTTTATTAGCATCTTTAGCTAATAGATCTGACTTATTATCATTTTTACTTGAATTAATTTTAACAAGCTTAAATTTTCTCCAATTTTCTGTTGAATCTTCTCCGTTCATAAATCCATACATTATAAAAATGCTTTCATTTCCATTATTCCTACTAATTGCAGCTCCCGATATTTTTTCATAAGAAATTCCAAGCCCAGCTATGTTATTTATATAATACTCCTTGCTAGTATCTCCCTTACCTACCTCATTTATTGCTAATGGTCCTAAATCAATTAACTGTTTAGAATCTTTTTTACAACATATAAGTACCATGGAATATTTGCCATCTGGTTTTAGATTCTGGGCATAAAAGGATACTTTACACTTATCTCCTTTAGCTTCTACTTTAGCATATCCAGATAATGCTTTATCTTTAGAAGAAGAGTATCCTCTTTCATCTTCTTGTAATATTATAAAATTTCTATACAATTTATTATGCGCCAACCCTACATTTCCTCCACATATATTTATTCCATATAGTATATGCCCACAATTTTAATTTATGATTTAACCATTTTAAAGAAATAATAAAACTTTTAATTAATTATTATTTACAATAAAATAAATACTTGTAGAGTTAGCTACAATAAACTATTTTATAAATTGTAAAAAAATAAAAAGAATTCATTATTTTAAGAAAAACAATGAACTCTTTTTATTAGCCTATTAATTTTACATCATATATACTATCTGACAATATTGCAAACTCTTCTAACGATAAAGTTTCTGCTCTTCTTTTTGGATCTATTCCTGAATTTTCAAAAGCCTTTTCTAACTTTTCTTTGTCTAATCCAAGCGTTTTTGCTGCATTCCACAATGTCTTTCTTCTCATGTTAAATCCAGCTCTAACTAATTCAAACATAAGCTTCGTATCTTTAGCATTAACTCTAGGCTCATTTAATCTATCCAATCTTATTACTATAGATTCTACCTTTGGTCTTGGTATAAAGCAAGTCGGTGGAACTCTTCTAACTATGCTTGTATTGCAATAATATTGTACTAAAACAGATAAAGCTCCATATTCTTTGCAGTTAGGTTCTGCATTTATTCTTTCTGCTACCTCTTTTTGTATCATAATAGTTAAAGACTTAAAATTATAACCATCCTTTAAAAGCTTAACTATTATAGGTGTTGTAACATAATATGGTAGGTTGGCAACAAGTTTAACACTTTTTTCATCACCTATGAGCTCATTAAAATTAACCTTTAATGCATCCTTATGTATCAAATTAAAATTTTCATTATTACCTAACTCTTCATTAAGAATTGGAATTAAGTCATTATCTAATTCTATAGCTGTAACTTTTTTAGCTTTCATTAAAAGCTGTGCTGTCAAAGTTCCAACTCCAGGTCCAATTTCAATAATAAAGTCCTCATTATTTACATCAGCGCCATTAACTATATCATTTAGAACTGTATCATCAATCAAAAAATTTTGCCCAAGACTCTTTGAAAATTTAAAGTTATATTTTTTTACTAATTCTTGTGTTTTAACATCTTTTAAATCCATATTATTATTTACCTACCTCCAATTGTTTTTCTATCTTTTTTATAGCATCAGAAAACTCTTCTTTAGTTATTCCATAGTTATTTAATCTAGAAATCATCTGAGCTGCATTACAATATCCTATTCCTAATATCTTTCCAAGCATTCTTCTTCTAACTTTGGAAGTATCATCTCCAGTAAGTTTAAAATAAAACATGTCTTGCATATTAAAAAATTCTTGTTTATCTACCTGTGTAATTTTAGCCATTTCAAGGGCTTTTAATATTACTTCTGGACACGCATTTTCTACTCCAATGTCTCCATTTTTAAGTCCATCTTCTTTCGCAATATATGCATGTTTTATTCCCTTTACTCTCTTTGAAATTATTCTTCTTATCTTTTCTCCTGCAAAATCTGGATCTGTTAATACAATTACACCCTTTCTCTTTTGAGCCTCTCTAATTCTATCTATAACTTTAGCATTTATTCCAAATCCTCCAACAGCTATTATCTCTGCATCAAGTGCTTTTTTTACAGCATCTACATCGTCTCTTCCTTCAACAACGATTACCTCTTTTATCAATATTATACTTCCTTTCATTAGTTAGTATTTGCATTTATCTATATATTAATAATATGCCAAAATTCCTATAATTTAAAGAAAAAAAGAGATAACATATGTTATCTCTTAAGATAAGTTACCATTCTCCTGGATAAGCAACTATTAATAGATTTACTGGTCTTCTTCCCCAGCTAATACATTCACTTTGTGAATTTAGATATAAATCTATTATATTACCTTTTATGGCTCCTCCTGTATCAGCAGCAATTGCATATCCATATCCATCAACATAAACTTTGCTACCTAATGGAATTACAGATGGATCAACTGCAATTGTACTTATTCCACCTACATTTCTAACAGGTCTTCTTCCTGTAGCAGTATTTGAATGCCCACTATATGCTGTGGCAACAACACTGAGTTTCTTCTTGTAAGCGATATTTCCACCTCTACTTGCATAAACTTGGCTAGTCCCCTTAACCACTATTTTATTTTGTGGCTCTGAGATTGTTTTAGTGCTCTTTACATCACGAGAAACTTCTACTCCATCTTTATATACCACTTGATAAGTAATTTCTTTTTCGCCATTAACTCCATCACTCTTAACCTTTTGAACACTGCTGTCCAGACTTGCGTCTTTTTCAACTATTGTATCAAAGTTAATTGCTTCCTTCTCGACAAGGTCTTTTGTTTCTACTTTAACAAGCTGTACTGGTACATTTTCCTCTACATTAGAATCTAATGAAGGTGTTACTTCATCTACATCCTTGTCAAATTCAACGCCTTGTTCTTTTAATGTAGCTTCTTCTGCATCTAGCATGTTTCCAATAGTATCTTCGGCTGTTTGTACAGTTAACTGTACCCCATTCGCTGTAATCTCTACTGGGATAGCTCTTTTTAATTTAATAGTTTCTTTTTCAGATACTCTGGATTCTAAGGATGGTTGCACTTTATCTTTTGAGTCAACTTCAACTCCCTTTTCTTGCAACACATCTTTAACAGTCCCTTTGTATGTGACAAAAGTCTCTTCTTTACCGTCTATACTTAATATGAGCGTCTTTTTCATGCTCATTATTGTCACTGCAGTAGCAATCACAACTGTCATTGCAACTGTTCCAATTATAATTTTTGCCTTCGGACCGTTCGAAAAACTCTCTTTGATAAAACTTTTTAATTTTTCTACCATTGATTTCCCTCCTTTGGCAAGAGTGTCTTTTGAATTATATATTAATCCTTAAGTCTTGTCAAATTAGCAAACTCTTGCATCTTTATGAAGCCTAGCTATAATGCACACTGTGCATAAAATATAAAATATAAAAATATGATAGCGATTTTTCTAACTCCACTTCATTATTGACAATAATATGCAATTTTTATTCACTTAATTAAATAAAAATTATTAAATATTTTTTATTCTCAATATGGACTAAAATCTAATGGCTTTTACGTCTTATTAACTTATTAATCATTAGGTGTATCTAAAATTACAAATGTACAATCCTAATTTTACCTTATTTTTCCTTTTTAATCAACCTATAAAAATTATCGTTAAAAGCTAAATTAGCTTTATATTGGTCAATTTCCTTTATTTCAGCTATTTTCTTTATTATATATTTAATATAGTCTGATTTATTTCTTTTTCCTCTGTTTGGCTCAGGAGCCATGTAAGGGCAATCTGTCTCTACAAGCATTCTATCTAATGGTATTTCTTTTGCTACATTTACCACTTTTTTTGCATTTTTAAATGTAACTACTCCTGTAAATCCTATATAATATCCTAGGGCAATACATTGCTTTGCAAATTCAACACTCCCAGAAAAACAGTGTACTACTCCTGTAACTTCTGGGAATTCTTTTATTATTTCTAACGTATCTTGGTGTGCATCTCTATCATGAATAACAACTGGTAAATTTAACTCTTTTGCTAATTTCATCTGCTTTCTAAATACTTCTTTTTGTATATCTTTAGGTGGATTTTCTTCCCAGTAATAATCAAGTCCAATTTCACCTATTGCTACTATTTTGTCATTTGTTTTAATATAATTTCTTATTTCATCTAATGTATTTTCTTTCATTTCATTTGCATTTTCTGGATGAATGCCCATAGCACCAACTATAAATTCATGATCTTTAGTCAACTTATCTGTAATCTTTAAACTTTCATAAGAAGATGAACAATTTAATACTCCTATAACTCCATTTTCTTTAATTTCTTTAAACACTTCTTCTCTGTCTTCATCAAATGACTCATCATCATAATGGGCATGACTATCTATAATTCTAAACTTTTTTTCCATAAATATTAGCTCTCCTTTTTAAACAAATAAATATACTTATTTACATATCTCAATATATTCATTTTGACACTTAATTGACATATTTTTAGAGTAAACTTTAAATTGTAAAGTAGTTAAAGCATTATTATTTACCCCTTTAATCATTAAGTTTAATGATTATTTAAGAACGTCTCATCCCCCTAAATGAGGCGTTCTATTATTTTAATATCTTTTATCTTTTAGGCGAGTGACCTCTTCCTCAATTCTTTTTTTATCTATTCTTTCAAATAAAATTTCCACATTATTTATTTTACCATTTTTAACTTCTATAGGCATCCACGTTGGGCTTTTTATACCTAAAAAAGATCTGATTTTTTCCGAAGAAAATGGCATAAAAGGTTCCATTAAATTAGATATGTTAGCAATTAATTGGATACATATATACATGCTTTGAGAACATTTTTTTCTATCTTTTTCTATTGTTGTCCAAGGTTTTTCGTCATCAAAGAATTTATTTGCCATTTTAACTATAGAAACCACATTTTCCAGAGCACTTTTAAATTTTCCTTCCTCAATTTTATCTCCAACTTCACAATAAGTGTTAAATATTTTTGTCTTTAAATTATCATTCATAGTTCCTGTTGGTATTTGACCATTGAAATTCTTGTTTATAAATACTAATACTCTGTTTACTAAATTACCAAAAAGACCAACTAAATCAGTGTTATTAGTTGTTATAAATGACTTCCATGAAAAATCAGAATCTCTGATTTCAGGGCCGTTTAATATTAGATAATATCTTACTAAATCCGCATTATAATTATCTGCTATATAGTCTGCCCATACTGCCCAGTTTTTAGCTGCTGAAAAGTTCTTTCCTTCTAATTTTAAATACTCACTTGATACCTCTCTTATATTAGGATTTTTGAATCCTATTCCGGATAAAATTGCTGGAAATATTACTGTATGGAAGGGAATATTATCTTTTCCATGAACAAAATAAATTCTGCTATCTTCTCCATTCCAATATTCATTATAGTCCTCTCCTCTTTCTTCGATGCATTTAATGCTTGCTGTTAAATATCCCATTACTGCTTCTATCCAAACATAGATTTTTTTATCTTCATATCCATCTAAAGGTACATCAACTCCCCAGTCAAAATCCCTTGTTACTGCTCTATCCCTTAATCCTTCATCTAAATATCTCTTTGTGATTTTTTGAGCATTTTCTCTCCAGCCACTTTGTCTTATATATATTCTTCTAACATCTTTTTCTAATTTAGATAATGCAAAAAATAAGTGTTTAGTCTCCTTTATTACAGGTTCCGACTTACAAAATAAGCACTTTTTATTTAACAAATCTTCACTTTCAAATATTTCTGAACATTCATCACATTGATCACCAACTGCATGTCCTCCACATGAAGGACAAATTCCTTCAATATATCTATCCAATAAATATTGCTTGCAGTGTTCACAATATGTTTGCTCAACATTCTTCTCATATATATAACCTTTATTATATAATTCCAGTATAAATTCCTTGACCTTATTTGAGTGATATTCTGTATGTGTCTTTGTGAATATATCAAATGAGAAACCTAATTTCTCAAAACAATCTTTAAATTTTTCATGATACTTTATACTTGCTTCTTCTGGTGTAATTCCATCCTCTTTTGCTTTAATAGTTACTGGTGTACCATGTGAATCACTTCCTGATACAAATACTACATCATCTCCCATTAATCTATGATATCTAGCTAATACATCTCCTGGCAGCAATACAGCAATTCTTCCTAAATGAAGCTCACCATTTGCATAAGGCCAAGCATTTCCAATTATTATATTCACACAATCACTCTCCTTGTTAAATATTACCTGTAAATTTTAAATAATAATGAAGGACAAAAATTATCCTTCATTATTATTAATTATCTTACTATGTTACCAGATGAAAGTTCCCCTGGATCTACTGCTTTTAAAATGCTGTCATCGTCTGTTGCAGCACATAAAATCATTCCTTGTGATAACTCACCTCTAAGTTTTACTGGCTTTAAGTTTGCAACTAAAACTACATTCTTACCAACCAACTCTTCTGGCTTATAATGAGCTGCTATTCCTGAAACCACTTGTCTCTCTTCCCCACCTAAATCCACTTTTAATTTAAGTAATTTTTTAGCTCCTTTTATAGGCTCACACGCTAAAACTTTAACAACTCTTAAGTCTATCTTTTCAAAATCATCTATTGTTATTTCTTCTTTTATTGGTTTAATTTCTCTCTTTTCTGGAACTGGATTCATCTTAGCTCTTAAAGCTTCTAACTCTTCAAGTTTTTTCTCTACATCAATTCTTGGGAATAAGTTATCACCTTTTATTACTTTAGTTCCAGCCTTTGTTCCATTAAATAATTTTAATGATTCCCATGATATATCTCCTGTATTTATTTGCTCATTTATCTTCTTAGCTGTATCTGGTAGAAATGGCGAAATCATAACTGAAGCAAATCTTAAGCTTTCAACTAAATTATAAAGAACTGTTCCAAGTCTAGCTTTTTTGCTTTCATCTCTAGCTAAAATCCAAGGAGTTGTTTCATCTATATATTTATTTGCTCTTCCTATTAATTCAAATACATGCTCTAATGCAAGTGGTAAATTTAAACTATTAACTGCATCCTCTACTTTATCTGGAGTACTTAATGCTAAAGCTATTAATTCTCCATCAAAATCACCACTTTCAGCTTGAACTGGTATTTCTCCACCAAAGTACTTTTCAATCATGGCAACTGTTCTAGATAAAAGGTTACCTAAATCATTACATAAATCTGAATTTATTTTCTTTATAAATATTTCGTTGTTGAATAATCCATCTGCTCCAAATGGAATTTCTCTTAATAAATAATATCTTACTGGATCTGTACCAAATTCATTTACAAGAACTACTGGATCTACAACATTCCCCTTAGATTTAGACATTTTTCCACCATCAACAAGTAACCATCCATGACCAAATACTTGTTTTGGAAGTGGTAAGTCTAAAGCCATTAACATTATTGGCCAATAAATTGTGTGGAATCTTAAAATATCTTTTCCTATTAAATGTACATCTGCTGGCCAATATTTATCATACGTTTCTTTATTTTCTTGACCATAACCTAGTGCAGTAATATAGTTTGATAAAGCATCGATCCATACATAAACAACGTGTTCTTCATCAAATGTTACTGGAACCCCCCAATCAAAGCTAGTTCTAGATACACATAAATCTTGAAGACCTGGCTTTAAGAAGTTATTTATCATTTCATTTTTTCTTGATTCAGGTTGAATAAATTCTGGATGTTCTTCAATATATTCAATTAATCTGTCAGCGTATTTGCTCATCTTAAAGAAATATGCTTCTTCTTTTGATTTTTCTACTGGTCTTCCACAATCTGGGCAATTACCATCAACTAATTGAGTATCAGTCCAAAAAGATTCACATGGTGTACAATACCATCCTTCATAAGAACTCTTATAAATATCACCTTGATCATATAATTTTTTAAATATATCTTGAACAGCTTTTACATGAT